>Ga0307470_10000034_pt1 | contig 98332 bp, 83 predicted proteins | sample atmos_gasesAM3C__FD_204565 | JGI IMG/M metagenome (GOLD analysis project Ga0307470, IMG submission 204565) | Hardwood forest soil microbial communities from Morgan-Monroe State Forest, Indiana, United States - atmos_gasesAM3C_05 | ecosystem: Environmental > Terrestrial > Soil > Temperate forest... | reverse complement strand
AGACCGAGGTCGACGGCTACATGCCGAGTGAGCGGGTCATGTTCGAGAACTTCTTCGAGCAGGTGATCCTCGCGGACCGGCTCGGGTTCGGGACGGCGTGGGTGGCGGAGAGTCACCTCAGCACCGAGGTCCAGAAGACAAATCCGGGGGCAGTGATCCCCCATTTCGTGGGCGAGATCGGGCTGAACACCGACATCCTGCAGCTCGCGCATCGGATCTTCGCGCGGACGAAGCGGATCGGTGTCGGCTCGGCGATCATGAACATCCTCTGCAACGGCGGGCCGATCGCGGCGGCGGAGCGGATCAAGACGTTTCTCGCTCTGCACGGGCTCGATCCGGAGGAGCAGCGCCTGCTCACGATCGGCTTTGCCGCTGGGCGCTTCCCCTTCATCAATATCCCGTATGGGATCGTGCCGCGCACGCCGGTCGAGGATGCGGCGTGGCCGGTGGTCAAGAACAAGATCTTCGAGGAAGCGACGGAGATTTTTCTCCGCCTGCTGAAAGGGGAGACGCTCAACTCGTCGATGATCGCCAGGCGCGCGCTTCAGAGAAAAGACTTTCGTTCCGACGGCGACTGGCAGCGGGTGGTCGATGCGTACGGAGAGCCTGGCGACGACGTTCCGTTAGCGCCGCGCTGGGTGTTTCCGAACCTGAAGATCGTGCCTCAGGAGTCGCGGATGGATCTGTTGCGTCTGTCGATCGGCTCGCACGATGCGGTGACGCAAGCATTCGCCAACACCATCCTGCCGGTGGGAGTCTTCAATCTGTCGATCACGCCGGGCGACGAGATCCGGAAGACGAACGAGCGGATGGCGACGGCGTATCATCCGGACGGCGGCGGATGGCAACGTCGTCTCATGCCTCGCACGGTGCTGGTCTTCATCAACGACGACGACCCGGCGCGAGCGCCCGAAGAGGCACGGGCGGCGTTGACGAACTACTGGCGCGCGCTCGAAGGGACGCTCGACGAGGAGAAGGTCCGCCGCGCCACGGACAACGCCCTCATCGGCAGCGCGGAGATGATCGCCAGGCAGATCGGCGAACGTTTCGATCATGACGACCGGCTGATGCTCTGGTTCGACTTCAACAATCACGACTCGAAGCGGGTGATGAAGAACATGGACGACTTCATGACAAGAGTGGCGCCGGCGATCTCGCGATGAGAAAAGTCCTGGCACTGCTGTTTCTCCTCGCGACCGCCTGTGCCACGACGCGTCCGCCCGTCGTCAGCAGTCAGGCTGAGTACGACCGGCTCGTGGCTGCCGATCCGGATAAACGGCTGGTCGAGATCACCGACCTCCCGCGCGACGTCCGGTACGCCACGACGAACAACTTCATGCACGAGCAGTTGTATCCGGTGTCGAAAGTCTTCCTGCGCCGCCCTGCGGCGATCGCGCTGCACGACGTCGAGCGGGAGCTGGCGCGCGAAGGGCTGGGGTTGAAGATTTTCGACGGCTATCGTCCCTATCGCGTGACGGTGCGGATGTGGAAACCGATCCGCAACCCCGACTTCGTCGCCGATCCCGCGAAAGGATCGCGTCACAACCGCGGCGCGGCGGTCGATCTGACGCTCATCGATCTGCGCACCGGTCGCGAGCTGCCGATGCCGACGGGATATGACGACTTCACCCCCCGCGCGCGCCAGGACTTCAACGACCTGCCGGCTGATGCCATCGCCAATCGCACCCGGCTGCGCGAGGCCATGATGAATCACGGCTTTGACCCGTTGCCATCCGAATGGTGGCACTTCGACTTTCGCGGCTGGGAGAAGTTCGAGTTGCTCGATTTACCGCTGGAGGGGATGTGAAGAAGGTTGCTGGGTTGCTGGTTTGCTAGGTTGCGGGGTCTCGCAGTCTCGCAGTCTCGGGGTCTCGGGTCTCGGGGTCTTCGAGGTTCTCGCAGTCTCTGCTTCTACCGCGAGACCGCGCTACCGCGAGACCCGGTAACTCAGCAACCTAGCAACTCAGCAACCTACTCAGAACCTCGTCACCATCGAGATCGATCCAACCTTGAACAAGCTCGACCGATCGTAGGCGGCGTCGATCTGGAAGCGTGGCCAGGCCAGGCCGGCGCCGACGGAAACGTGGTTGATCGACTTGGTCTTCGGGAAGAGCACCGCCGCGGCTACCTCGTCCGCGTTCTGGAGCGGTCCCGTATAGGTGATGGAGTGCTGGGGGTCGTGCCAGTAACCGGCGCGCATGGCGAACGGGATCTTCGTGGAGAAGAAGTACTCGCCGCCGATGTGAAGCTCCGTAGCGTCGGCCGCTTTGTAGGCGTGATCGATGGCACGAACGGTGGCGTTGATGGAGACGAAATCGTCGACGAGGTTCGAGTACTTCACGCGCACCACATCGGCATTGACCGTCAGAACGGGGATAGGACGGTAGGAGATGCCGGCGCCGTAGACATCGGGGATGTGGAACGTCGTGTCGGCGGCTTTGACGAAGGCGAAGTTGGTGGCGTCATTCGCGGCGAAAGTCGGCGTGACGAACTTCGCTCCCTGCTTATAGACGCCGCCGAGCGAGAACTTGTCGGTCGGCGCCCACTTGAAGCCGCCGGAGAAGGTGAGATCGGTCTTGTCCTTGGCGACCTGGTTGTTGCCGGTGATGTCGCTCGAGGCCTGGACGGAGATGCTCGAGAAGTCGAACGTAGGCGTCACGCGGAAGGTGTAGGCAGTCTCGTTGAAGCGCTGAGACCGCGCTGCCGCGCCGAAGGAGAACGTGCCGACCTTGAATGCCATGGCCAGGCCGAACGTCCTTTCCTGAATCTTGACGGTGCTGAGAAAAGGCAGGACCGTGTACTCGAGGCAGGCGAACGGATTGGTAGCGCGCAGCGTCTGGCACGCCGCGGACGAGATCGGGCCGCCGGTCGGGCTGCCGTTGGAGTCGACCGGGAGGAAGAAGTTGGGCACGTCGGTCTTGATCTCGCCGGTGAAGGTGTTGCGCACCGGCACCACTTGGCCTGTCCCTTCGTTGCGAAGAGGCTCGTGGTAGTAGGCGCCAATGGTGAAGAACTTGGTCGGATAGACGATGCTGGCGAAGGTTGGATCGACGCGCTGGCTGTAGTGGCTGAACGCGGTGCGCTGGAGGTCCGGGAAGGTGCCGCTCGTGGTGAAGACCTGTTCTTCCTGGTAGTTGCGCCCTTCGATGGTGATCTCGGGCTTCCTCAGGATCGTCAGCCCGGCCGGATTGGCCTCAGCGGCCGAGGCATCGTCAGCCAAGCCGAGGAAGGCACCGCCCATGCCGAGGGAACGAGCGCCCGGGTTGCCGAAATTGAACTGCAAACCGGAGAGCGACTCGATGTCGGTGTTCTGGGCGGCCAGGGGAAGCGCGATGAGTGTGCAAACCGCGGCTGCGAAAACGAATCTGCGCATTGTCGTCCTCCAAAATTGGATTGCTCGAAGGATAACAGACGAGGTTGCGGTGCGGGGTCGGGAGGTCGCGCGGTGGCGGGGTTGCAAGGTTGCTGTGTTACAGGGTTGCAGGGTTCGGAGTGCCGAGTTGACGGATTCTCTGACTCAGCAACCAAGCAACCTTGCAACCCCACACCTCGAGACCGCGCAACCTCGATACCTCGTAACCGCAAAGAATGGGGCGCGACGGAGGGTGAGTCGCCGCGCCCCAATGTGCAGGAGGGAATGTCGCTCTTAGCGTCGAGCGACGAGGACGATCATCAACGCGCGTTGGCTTTGCGGATCCTTGGACGCGCCGAGAATGTATGTCTGACCGATGGTGAGGTTCAGCGTCGTCGTGAGCAGTGACGTGAGCTGATCCTTCTTTGCTCCCGTGAGCCTGGAGATGTGCAAGTTGTTGACGGCGATCGAATCGCTGGCCGGGTCGTATTCGCCGAAACGGAAATCGGCGCGATAGCCGGTCTGCGTGTCGAGGAGACCGGGGTCGCCTTCCTTCCCCTGGACCGTCGCTTCCCCGACGCTCTCGAAGGAGTTGTACGGCAGGATGGCCAGCTTGCGGGCGACATCCTTGAGGTCGTCGGCGATCTTCGGCTTTCCTTCGGCGCGCGACGCGCCGACGATGCGGACGTAGAGATGAAAGCTCTGCGGCTCCTTGTCGAAGTCGCTGATCATCTTCGCAACCGCCTTCATGTTGTCCGCGCGGTCGGTGACCACGAGCGAGTTCGTCGAGGGCTGGATCGACATCGAGCCATCGGCGCTCAGGAGCGGCTTGATGGCCGCGGCAGCCCTGTCGGCCTGCTTGAACTTGAAGGTAAACGAGCGCACCGCCAGCGGCGTCTTGGCGTCAGCCGCTGCGGCGGGAGGCTCAGCGATCGCGGCGCCGCAGAGGGCGACCATCATCGAGATCATCAGGAGAACGCGCTTCAGATTCATAGGTCCGCCGGCAAGGTATCGTCGAAGATCATCACGACTTTGGCGTCGTTGCCGTCGTTCGGCACCTCGACGATCGTCGCGTTATGAGATGAATACGTTTCCACGAACGATTTCGTCGCAAGAATCGCCGAACGGGCGGCTGCAGGCTTCACGACCGCGGCGATGGTATGCGCCGGCTGGGGAGACGGCGCTCTCTGTTCGAGGCGATAAACGAGCGTTGCACCGGTAACGCCGGCCGCGACCGTCGCGGCAATGGCGAGCCGTTGCCATGCGCTGACGGCGCGGCGCGGCGCGAGCGAGGTCTCGGCGGTACGAACCCGCACCTGCGACATCACGTCGCCGACGAACGCATCGACGCCGCCGGGCGGAACGAGCTCCTCGCCGCCGATGGAGCGGAAGAAGAGATCAGGATCGATGCCCATGGCGAAGTCGAGGCAGGCATCGCAGTGCCGGAGATGCTCGAGCAGAGCAGCGTCCGTCGCACCGGGCTTCAGGTTCGCGCGGAAATGCCGGCAGGTGATCATCGCGATTCCTCCCAGAGCCGCGCGTATTCGGGAAAGCGCCGTTTCAACTGCTGCTGCATCAGCTTGCGGGCGTTGAAAAGGTGATTGCGCACCGTCGACTCGCGGCAGCCGAGGATTTTGGCGATTTCCGAGGAGCGGAGATCTTCCATCTCGCTCATGACGAAGATCGTCTTCTGCTTCGGTGAGAGCACGTTCGAGACGACGTTGAAGACCGACTCGACCTCTTTGCGCTGCACGGTGACCGTCTGTTCCGGGTCGACCGAGGTCTTGACCAGCCGCAGGTTGGAGTTGACGGCGTTGTCGCGCGACTGCTTGTTGCGCATGAAATCGATAGCCACGTTCGTGACCATCCGGTAGAGCCAGGTGTCGAAGGCGTACTGCGGGTCGTACTTCTCGATGTTCTCCCACAGCTTGAGGAAGACGAGCTGGGAGATGTCCTTGGCGTCTTCACCATTGCCGATGACGCGGTAGCAAAGGCCGTAGACCTTGGAGGTCTTCCGGCGGACGAGCGTCTCGAAGGCTCCATCATCGCCCTGCCGGATCTGTTCGACCAGTTGACGATCGTCGGGCTCCACGGACTCTTTCGTCGGGATCATTCTGAGGACTTCCGCGGTCATCGTGACACATGTACGGCGGTGGAATTGGGAACGTCTAGGGTAGGCGTTGGATTTCTGGTACAGACTCTATCCTGAGCGCCAGCGAAGGATCTCCTGTGCCGCCGCGCCGCACGAGGCTATGTACCCAAAGTCAGCAACCGCGCGGAGCCACCGGAGATGCTTCCGGTCGCTGCGCTCCCGTCAGCATAGACTTTAGGCAGGAACGTCTATATTGGCGTTCAATTCTTGGTTCCAACTCTATCCTGAGCGTCAGCGAAGGATCTCCGGTGCTACCGCGCTGCACGAGGCTATCTGCCCAAAGTCAGCAATCGCGCGGAGCCACCGGAGATGCTTCCGGTCGCTGCGCTCCCGTCAGCATAGACTTTAGGCAACCTCGAGACCCCGCAACCGCGTGTTAGAATCCAACCACCTACCTCATGCGCGTTCTGGTCGTTGGGCAAGGGGCACGCGAGCATGCGATCGCGTGGAAACTCCGCCAGTCTCCTCTCGTCAGGGAGGTCTATGCGGCCCCGGGGAACGCCGGGATCGCCGCCGTTGGCGACTGCGTGAACATCGGCGTCGCCGACATCATCGAGCTGGCCGATTTCGCTGAGAAGTTGAAGATGGACCTGACCATCGTCGGCCCGGAGCTTCCCCTGACCTTGGGCATCGTCGATGAGTTTCAGAAACGCGGCATGACCATCTTCGGCCCGACCCGCCTGGCTTCCGAGCTGGAAGGATCGAAGGCGTTCTCCAAAGAGTTCATGCGCAAGTACGGCATCCCAACCGCCGAGGCTCGTGTCTGCTCCTCGGCCGACGAAGCCAAAGCGGCGCTCAAGGAGTTCGGCTACCCGGCGGTGATCAAGGTCGACGGGCTGGCCGCCGGCAAGGGTGTCGTCATCGTCGGATCGAAGGCGGAAGGGGAGGAGTACCTCCGGCTGGTCTTCGAGGAGAAAAAGTTCGGAAACGCCGCGAACCGCATCCTGGTCGAGGAGTTCCTGACCGGCGAGGAAGTTTCGTTCATGGTGCTGACGGACGGGACGAAGTTCGTCTCGCTGGCGCCGGCCAAGGACTACAAGAAAGCGTTCGACGGCGAGACCGGTCCGAACACCGGCGGCATGGGATCACACTCACCGGCCGTGGTTCTGAGCGGCGAAGCGGCGGCGGAGATCGTGAAGACGATCATCATGCCGACCATCCTGGGGATGACCGCGGAGGGACGCCCGTACACCGGCTGTCTCTACGCCGGCGTGATGCTCACGCCCAGGGGCCCGAAGGTGCTGGAGTACAACTGCCGCTTCGGCGATCCTGAGACGCAGGTGCAGATGCTCCGGCTAGAGGACGATCTGGCCGATATCTGTCTCAAGGTGGCCCGCGGCAACCTCGGCGACACGAAGCTGAATTGGCTCAAAGAGGCCGCCGCCTGCGTCGTCGTCGCGGTCGACGGCTATCCCGAGGAGTTCCAGAAGGGTCAGGAGGTCGTCATCGATCCGATCGACGACCCTGCCGTAACCGTCTTCCACGCCGGGACGGTCTCTCGCGGCGGCAAGATGGTGAACGTGGCCGGCCGGGTGGTCAGCGTCTGTGCCCGCGCCGCAACGCTCTCCGAGGCGCTGGCGAAGGCCTACGAGGCCGCGCCGAAGGTGCGGTTCGAGGGAGCCAGGTACCGGATGGATATCGGGTACCGGGCGTTGGAGCAAAGGAAGGGGTAGGGCAGCACGCCGGAGCGCTGCCGTCTCGGCGACTGGCTCGGCGGCGTCCCGCCGCCGACCCGGCAGACCCCATCATTCGCTCGTAACCCGGCGTATGAATTTCATATCTTCGGATAGGAACGAGTCATCCTCGCGTATGCGCGAGTCATCCTCGGATATGAATCCGTCATCCTCGCGTACGAATGAGTCATCCGCGTAAGATCGAAAGTCATCTCATCATGACCTGGCCGCTGGTGATCAAGCCGCCGGCCTACGCCGTCGATCCGCCGCAGGAGCTGCCCGCTCCGGCGGTGCATCCGAAGCAGTGCGCGCGTGTCACGATGTTGCGCTTTTGCCACGATTCAAAGTCGAAGGTCTCGATGGTCATGCCCGCGTCGCTCGTCTCCGCGTCGAGATCCAGCATCTGATTGAAGTCGCAGTCGAAGAGGCGTCCGTCCCATGACACGGAGATGGTGTTGCGGCACATGACGCCTGCCACTGCGCCTGGGTTGAAGCCATCGACCAGCCTGGCCATGTAGGAATCGAGGTTGCCCGACTCGATGAGCCACTCCAGAAACCGGGAGATCGGCATGTTGTTCAGGGCCAGAAGCCGGTCGAAGGTCACGCCCAGGTCGCGTTTCAGCGCGGTCTTCCATTCACCCTCGACGTCGGACTGGTTCGGGGCCAGAAATGCCCCGGCAGGATTGGTCATCAGCGAGAGTACCCGGCCAGGATTCCCCTGGCCGTATCCGACGCTGTTGAGTAAGCGGAGCGCCGTCACCGACTTCTCGAAGGCGCCGTCGCCTCGCTGCGCATCGGTACTGCGTTGCCGATAGTGTGGCAGGGAAGCGACGATTTCGACGCCGCGCTCCGCCAGCCATTCCGCGAGTCCGGCGTTGCGCGGGAGCAGGAGCACCGAGAGGTTGCAGCGGTCGATTACGTGCTTGCCTCTGGCGCGCGCCGCCTCCACCAGGTAACGAAACTCCGGGTGCAGCTCAGGGGCCCCGCCCGTGATATCGACCGTGTGCGAGGGCGTTTGATCGAGCGCCCGAAGACAGGCATCGACGGTCTCGCGGGTCATCATCGCGTCGGAGCGATCGGGACCGGCGTCGACGTGGCAATGCCGGCAGGTCATGTTGCACAGCTTGCCGAGGTTGATCTGGAAGATCTCCAGGCGTGCCGGCGTGAAATCAGGCCAACCGGCGCCGCGAAGCGTTTCCTGAAAGCTCGCGCGGCCGGCTGTGCTGGCCTCGAGCCGTGCCAGTTGCTCGAGCGGATTCGCCAGGGGCGCCCGGCGCGACGACAGAGTCGATGCCGGCAGCCGTATGACGGATGGCGAATCGGTCACATACCCACCTTTTCGGCGTGCTCCTTCATCTGCATCCCATGAACCAGCGATGCTCCCCCTCGGATTGCACAGGCGACGTGGACCGCTTCGGTCATCTGCTCCAGGTCGGCGCCCTTTTGCAGGCTCTCGGTCGTGTAGGCGTCGATACAGTACGGGCACTGCACCGTGTGAGCGACCGCGAGCGCGATCAATGCCTTCTCGCGTTCGGTGAGCGCCCCGGCGGCGAACACGGCTGAGTAGTACTCGAAGAACTTCTTCCCCAGTTCCGGGGCGCCTTCAGAGATACCGCCGAAGTTCTTGAGATGGTCTGGCTTGTAGTAGTGCTCTGACATGAGTTTTCTCTCCGTCGTGCCGTCTTCACGCTTCCTGGGCATCGACCACGGCGATGGCAGCCATGTTGACGATGTCGCTGACGTCGACGCCGCGCTGGAGAACGTGTACCGGCTTGGCCATCCCCTGCAGAATGGGGCCGATCGCTTCGGCGCCGCCGAGGCGCCACAACAGCTTGTAGGCAGCGTTGGCCGCGTCGAGGTTCGGGAAGATCAGCACGTTCGCGTCGCCCTGGATCGCGCTCCACGGATAGTCGGCGCCGGCGATGTCCGGCTCCACCGCGGCGTCGGCCTGCATCTCCCCTTCGATGATGAGATCCGGACGCTGCTTCTTCACCAGCTCCACCGCCTCGGCGACCTTCTCTGCGTCAGGATGTTTCGTCGAACCGAAGTTGGAAAACGAGATCATGGCGATGCGGGGCTCGATGTTGAACCGCCGTGCCGTTTCCGCGGTGAGAATGGCGATCTCGGCGAGGTCCGAGGCATCCGGGGTGATCGTTACCGTCGTGTCCGCGAGAATCAGCATCCGTCCTTTGAACATCAGGAGGTACGCCCCTGAGACCTTCTTCACGCCGGGCCGCGTCTTGATGATCTGCAGCGCCGGCTTGATGGTGGCCGGGTAGTAAGCACGCAGGCCGGCGATCACGCCGTCGGCATCGCCCGCCTCGACCATCATCATGGCGAAGTAGTTGCGGCTGTTCAGTATCCGGTAGCCGTCAGCGATCGTGACGCCATGACGCCTCCGGATCTCGGCGAAGCGGCGTACGTACTGGTCGAGCTGCGCGCCCTCCGCAATATCGATGATCGTGACTCTCGACTCGTCGATCTGGTGCTTCTTCAGCATCGGCGCGACGAGCTCGCGCTTGACCAGCAGGATGGGATGCGCGAGCCCTTCGTCGATGAGGATCTTGGCTGCGCGGATGATCTTTTCCTGGTCCCCCTCGGGGAAAACAATGCGCTTGGGGTTCCGTTTGGCGCGGTCATAGACGCCGTGCATCATGCCGCGCGCGCGGCCCAGCAACTGCTCCAGCCGGCGGCGGTAGGCGTCGTAGTCGGCGATCGGTTCCTGCGCCACGCCGCTCTCGGCCGCCGCGCGGGCGACGGCTACCGGGACGTTGAGCAGCACACGGGAGTCGAACGGTTTCGGGATCAGATACTTCCGCCCGAAGGTGAACTTCGCGCCGCTTCCGTACGCGCGCAGCACGGCGTCCGGCACTTCTTCCTTGGCCAACTCGGCCAGAGCCTGGGAGGCGGCCAGCTTCATCTCGTCGTTGATCGTCGTGGCGCGGCAATCGAGCGCGCCGCGGAAGATGAATGGGAATCCGAGGACGTTGTTGACCTGGTTGGGGTAATCGGAGCGGCCGGTGGCCATGATCACGTCGGGCCGTGCGGCGACCGCCTCGTCGTAGCCGATCTCGGGATCAGGATTGGCCATGGCGAAAACGATCGGATCCTTCGCCATCCCCTGCACCATGGCGGCCGTCACGATGCCGCCGATGGAGAGACCGACGAAGACATCGGCGCCTTCCATGGCCTGGGCCAGGGTTCGCCTGGTCGTCTCGGCCGCGAACTCCTCCTTGTACGGCGTCATGTCGATCGTGCGCCCCTTGTAGATCACGCCCTTGCTGTCAGCCAGCATCACGTTCTCTTTGCGCAATCCCATCTTGATGTAGAGCCGAAGGCAGGCCATGGCCGCCGCGCCGGCGCCGGAGATGACGATCCTCACCTCGCCGATCTTCTTGCCGGCCACCTCCAGCGCGTTCTTCAGCGCCGCGGCCGAGATGATGGCCGTCCCGTGCTGGTCATCATGGAAGACGGGGATCTTCATGACCGCCTTGAGCCGTTCCTCGATCTCGAAGCATGCCGGGGCGGCGATGTCTTCCAGGTTGATGCCGCCGAACGTGGGCTCCATGATCCGGACGGCGTTGATGAACGCCTCCGTGTCGTGCGTATCGAGCTCGAGGTCGAAGACGTCGATGTCGGCGAAGCGTTTGAAGAGAACGGCTTTCCCCTCCATCACCGGCTTGCCTGCGGCGGGGCCGATGTTGCCCAGGCCGAGGACCGCCGTGCCGTTGGAGATGACGGCGACGAGGTTGCCTTTGTTCGTGTACTTGTAGACGTCGCCGGGCTCGCGCGCGATCTCGAGGCAGGGCTTGGCGACTCCTGGCGTGTAGGCCAGCGCCAGATCGCGTGAGGTTGCGGTCGGCTTCGTCGGCACGACCTCCGTTTTGCCCGGACGCCCCCCGGAGTGGTATTCGAGAGCGTCGTCGCGGTCGTTGTCAGTCATCGATTGAGTCTATCAAGCTTGGGGAGCGTGGGTTGGTGACGTAGCCGGAGAGCCTCTCCTGAGGGTCGACCACGTAAGTCGGACTCTCCGGTCCCACAGCACGCAGTCTTGTCGGCGCGATAGGGCGGATACATGCCGATGAGCAGGACCGATGTGGCACAGACACTTTTGTCTGTGCGGGTCTCGCCACAACTCAAGATTGCAAGCTCTCCCGGCCGGCCTTCGGCCGGGGCACAGACAAGAGTGTCTGTGCCACATCGGTCCCTGGCTTGCGGCGGCAGGCATGGAGGTTCAATCAGATTGTGAGCAATGCAGGCCGCTAGGCCCAAATGAAAACGCCGCCGAAATCGGCGGCGTTTCGAGTTTGCGGTATTGAGAAGGTCAGCCTGCTTTGCGCTTCCGCTGCGACGGGGTAGGCGGCGCATCCTGGCGTGGCGGCGGCTCGACACGTGTCGGGCGGTTGGCCGGGCCGGCGATGTCGTGCTTGCGGCCGGTCAGGTTGTTCCAGGCAATGGCCACGGCGGGAACGATCGTGACCGTCGAATACGTACCGGCCAGAACACCGATCAGCAGGATCCAGGCGAACTCGTGAATCACCTTGCCGCCGAAGAGGAGCAGCGCGATGAGCACGATGACCACCGAGCCCGAGGTCAGGATAGTCCGCGACAGCGTCTGGTTCATGGCCAGGTTGAGCTGTTCATTGAGGGTCATGCGCGTCTTCAGCTTCCGCCTGTTCTCGCGGACGCGGTCGTACATGACCACGGTGTCGTTGATCGAGAAGCCGACGATGAGCAGCAGCGCCGCCACGATGTTCAGCGAGAACTCGCCGTTGATCATCATCAGGAAGGCCACCGACATCAACACGTCGTGCACGATGCAGACGATGGCCGAGGCGCCGAACATCAGATCGAAGCGAAGCCAGAGGTATAGCCCCATGGCCAGCGTCGAGAGGATGACAGCCCACATGGCCTTCATCTGCAGGTCACGGCCGACCTGCGGTCCGACCGTTTCCTGACCCAGCACGTTGAAGGTGCCGAGGTATGTCTTTTCGTTCAGCACGCCGGCGATTCTCGTCGTCACGCCGGGGGCCGAGGTGACCTGGCTCATGTTGGTGAAGATGCCCACTTCCGAGCGCTTGTTGATGATGTCCTGGGCGACGTTCTTGTAGTAATCCTTCGCCGCCGCGGCCGATCCCTTCGCATCAGGATCGATCGAGGCAAGAAGCTCGGCCAGACGGTCGCGGCCGTAGAAGTTGAGGTCGAGCTTGGCGTTGCCCTGCGGATTCAGATCAGCGTTCAACCTGTCGACGGTCTGACCGGCGTAGTCGGCTTCCTTGGTCAGTTCCGGAAGGCGGATGAGGACGGCGTTGGCATCCGCTTTCCCGTACTGCTGGATCGAGGCATTGGCAAGGTCGGCGCGGAGGCGGTCCATCGGCACGGCATCGCGGAACCTCAGCGTCACGGTCGCGCCTCCGGCGAAGTCGATGCCCCAGTTGACGCCGTGCTTCAGGAACATCCCCAGCCCGAGGAGCATGAACAGGACGGAGAACGCGACGGCGTGGAAACGCCAGCGTACGAAGTCATATTTGGAATTGACGAAAATCTGCATGGGTATCTCTCCTCGCCTGCCTTAGATGCTGATCTCGGTCGGGCGATCCTGTGCTTTGTACATGACGTCGAAAATCACGCGCGAGACGAAGAACGCCGTGAAGACCGACGCGAACAGACCGATGAGCAGCGTGACGGCGAATCCCTTGATCGGGCCCGTTCCGAACTGGAAGAGGAAGAGCGCCGAGATGATCGTGGTCATGTGCGTGTCGATGATGGTGCCGAAGGCGCGCGAGAAGCCGTTCTCGATGGCGGCGCGGACGGTCTTGCCGTCGCGCATCTCCTCACGGATGCGCTCGAAGACGAGCACGTTCGAATCGATGGCCATACCCAGCGTCAGGATGATGCCGGCGATGCCGGGGAGCGTCAGGGTGGCGTGGAAGATCGCCATCATTCCCAGCAGGATGACCAGGTTCAGCAGCAGTGCCAGCACCGCGTTGATGCCCGCGCCTTTGTAGTAAAGCAGCACGGAGAGAACGAGCGCGATGAAGCCGATGAGCGAGGCCAGCACGCCCTGGCGGATCGAGTCGCGTCCGAGCGACGGGCCAACAGTGCGCTCCTCCATCGTCGTCAGCGATGCCGGCAGCGAGCCGCTGCGCAGCACGAGCGAAAGGTCCGCGGCCTGCTGCTGTGTGAAGCTGCCTTCGATGACACCGGACTCGTTGATCTGGCCGTTGATGACCGGCGCGGAAACAACCCTGTTGTCGAGGACGATGGCCAGACGCCGGTGGATGTTCGCGCCTGTCAGGTCGCCGAACTTACGCGCTCCGTCCGGTGTGAGCGAGAAACCGACATTCGGCTGGCCGAGCTGCCCCTTCTGCACGCGGGCGTTCTTCAGGTCGGTGCCTGTGACCGTGACCGTCTTGCGGACCGCGTAGAACTCGGTACCCGCTGCACGGCCGAGGGCATCTTCCTTCGTTCCGGGAAGGACGTCGACCTCGGTCTTCATGTTGGCCGGAACGCTCGCCAGCGCACCGGCTGCATCAGGAGCGGCGTCGCCCTCCACCAGGCGAAACTGGAGCTGGGCGGTGGTCTTGATGATGTCCTTGACGCGTGCCGGATCGTCGATGCCCGGGAGCTGGATGACCAGGCGGTTGCCGCCCTCCGGCGCGATGTAAGGCTCCGTAACGCCGAGGGCGTTGACGCGGTTGTCGATCGTCTCGACCGTGTGCGTGATCGTGTCGCGCTCGATGGCCGTCTGCGAGGCCGTCTTCATCTTGAACTGCATGGCCCCATCGGGGGTGCGGCTCTCGTCGAAGGACGGGAGGTAGTCCTTGGCGATCTTCTCGTACTCCGTCGTCGGCGTGTCCGGGGGCAAAGCGGTCACGAACGTCGTGTCATTCACACGGCGCGTCACCGGGATCGGCAGGTTGCCCTTCTTCGCCTGGGCTTTCAGCATTTCCGACGCCTGATCGGTCTCGAGGCGTACGGCATCGCCGACGTTCACGAGCATGACCAGATGCGTGCCGCCTTTCAGGTCGAGGCCGCGGCGGATCGGCTCAGGGTTGTCTTTGGTCGGTATCGTCGCGGCGGCGAAGCCGACCAGGACGAGCAGGATCAGGATAACTTTCCACAACAGACCTCTAGTCAAGATTTCCTCCAGGAAGAAAGGGAGCGGTTACTCCGCCGCATCGCCCGTGATGATTCCGGTGATCGCTGAACGTGCAACCTTGACCTTCACATTCTCGGCGATTTTCAGGTAGACAACTTCGGCCTCAACACCCTGCACCGTCCCGTAAATCCCGCCCGAAGTCTGGACGCGATCCCCCTTTTTGAGCGTACTCAGCATTTCCGCCGTTTTGCGGCGCTGCTTGTTCGCCGGGGCGATGACCAGGAAGTAGAAGACCAGAAAAATCGCCGCGATCGGCAGGATGTTGATGAGAAAGGAGGCGGTACCGCCGGAGCCGGCGGCTTGGAGCAGAGCAATCGCTGTCATATCGTTCTTTTCTATCTGATTCGTTCGTTCGGGGGCTCTTTGTCGTCAGGCGTCTACTTCGCCGCTCACGACCCGCGAGAGGAACGCATCGCGAAAAGCCTGCAAAGAGTTGGACGCGATAGATTGCCGAATCCCTCGCATCAAGTCAAGGTAAAAGGCGAGGTTGTGGATGGTGTTGTAAACCATCGCCGCGATCTCGCCGGTTACGTAGAGGTGCCGAAGATAGGCCCGCGACACCGTTCGGCAGGTCAGGCAGGAGCAGTGCGGATCGAGCGGCCGCTCGTCGCTGACGTAGCGCGCGTTCTTGATCGCCACCTTGCCGTAGCTGGTGAAGAGCGAGCCGTTTCTGGCGTTGCGCGTCGGCATCACGCAGTCGAACATGTCGATCCCCGCGGCGACGCCGTCGAGCAGATCCTCGGGGGTTCCGACGCCCATCAGATAGCGCGGCTTGTCCGCCGGCAGCAGCGGAGCCGTGAATCGCGTCACGTCCAGCATCTCCTCTTTCGGCTCTCCCACGGAGACGCCGCCGATGGCCACGCCGTCGAAACCGATGGCCCCGATCTCCTCCGCGCTCCGCTTCCGCAGATCGTGATGGATGCCACCCTGCACGATGCCGAAGAGCGCTGAGGCACCGGTTCGCGCGGCCAGCGAGCGCCGCGCCCAGCGGTGGGTCAGCTCCATCGAGCGCTCGACCTCGGCGTGCGCGATGCCGTAGGCCGGGCATTCGTCGAAGGCCATGGCGATGTCGACCCCCATCCGCTGCTGGATGTCGATCGACGTTTCCGGCGAGAGGAAGTGCGCCGAGCCGTCGATGTGGCTCCGGAACTCGACTCCTTCCTCGCGCACTTTGCGTATCGAGGCCAGCGAGAAGACCTGGAACCCGCCGGAGTCGGAGAGCACCGCCCTGTCCCAGTTCATGAAACGGTGAACCCCACCCAGCCGTTCGAGAAGGTCGACGCCGGGCCGCAGCATGAGGTGGTACGTGTTGTTGAGGATGATCTCGGGCCCGAGCTGCCGCAACTGATCCGTCGTCAGCGACTTGACCGAGGCCAGCGTCCCCACCGGCATGAACACCGGCGTCTGGATCGTGCCGTGTCCGGTCACGATCTCGCCACGGCGCGCGGCACCGTCGGTGGCGAGGAGGTTGAAGGTTATTCGGCTCATTTGCGCTTCGCGCGTTGTCGGTTGTCGGTGGTCGGTTGCGCGCGTTTGCCGGCGTAACCGTTGCGCGGAGGGCGCAGAGTGAACGACAACGCGCGGAGCACAGTCAACCGACAACGCGCGCGAAGCGCGCAATCATTGCAGCTTCATCTGCTCGACGTGCACGTTGCTCGGGAGCGTGATCGAGAAGTGGCTTTGCTCGATCGGCACGTTGGTCTTCACGTTCAGAAACTCGTAGCGCGTCTTGTCGCCGTCTCCCTCGGTGTACTCGAACTGGGTGGTCAGGTAACTCTTCTTGTCGATGAAGATCTTGATGTGCCTCACCCGCCTCCCCACCGCTTTGTTCTTCGGGTCGAGATCGAGAACGTAGTACGGCTTGTCGGACGTGTTCGTGAACGTGAAGTTGAACCAGGCGCCAAGCTCGTCGATGGCCCCGCTGGCTCCCATGTACTTGAAGATCCTGTCCTGGTAACGCTTCACCTCGATCCGCTCGGCCTTGTTGAGGTCGGGGTAGTAGGTGGTGAGCATGCCGTCGGCGATCAGCATGGTGACGCGCTTCGGGGCGTCGTAGGTCCAGAGGACGTTGTTCGGTTTCGAGTAGACGAAGCGGCCGGTGGAGACCTCGGGCTTGGATAGGAGGGCCAGCGTCTTCTCCTGGCGAAAGTCCGCCTGGAGCGTGTTCGTGTTCGTCTGAGCGAGCTGCACCTTCCGGATCACCTCGTCCAGCGAATCCGGATTGGCGGGGTGGCGGGCGGCGAAGGCGGGAACCGCCAGCGCGGCCGCACAGAGCGACAGCGCGAGAAACTTCCTGATCAACATGGGTTGCCCCAACGCCCCGCCTGAAAATCGTATTTCCGGGTGAGCGAGTTATACTCAGTGAAGACTGAGGTTATTGATGACAAAATACTTGCAGGCATTTGCCCTCGTTGTGCTCGTCGTTACCGCCCCAGCCGCCTCGGCCGCGATCCAGTATGAGTTCCGGCAGACGACCTCGTCGGACCTGGAATCGATGCCCTCTTCGGATTGCGTCGGTCGTGCCATCATCGACGGCGACCGCTCCCGGGTCGAGTTCCTCTCCGGAAGCGAATACCCCGTCGGAACCTACATCATCGCCACAAACGGCTCGAAGATGATGACCTTCGTCGATCCGAGCAGGAAATCGTTCGTCGAAGTGAACGCCGCCAGCGTCACCACCGCCATCGGCACACGCAAAATCACCGTCACTAACAAGAAGATCGACGTCACGAAGTTGCCGGACCAGACCACCGTGGCCGGCTTCCCGACCGAGCACTACCGGCTGATCATGAGCTACGACATCACCGTCAACTTCGGCAATCTGCCCTTGACGCAGACGGTAAACACGACCATCGACAAGTGGACCACGACCGCCTTCGGCGAAGTGGGCGACACCTTCCTTGCCAGCGGAGCATTGCATACTGGGAATCCCGATCTGGACGACTTGATGTCGGCGGAGAACTCGAACATCAAAGGCTTTGCCCTCAAGCAGATAGTCAATGTAACGACGATCAATAATCGCGCCCAGCAGAACGCCAACTCACAGTTGAAAGTGAACCGCACGGTCACGCAGACCCGCGAGTTGGTGGTGACGTCGATCCAGCCGGCCGCGTCCGTCAGCCTGGCCACCTTTACCGTCCCCGCGACCTACCACAAAGCCGGTCCCATTCACGATGACACCGAGAAAGCGCCAATGCAGGTGCTGTCCATGGAGCCGGCAGGGAAGCAGTGAAAGGATGAATGCTGAAGGATGAAGGATGAAATTGTGAGGGGTGAATTCATCCTCATCCTTCTGCCTTCATCCTTCACGCAGCGTGGTACGATCCAGCGAGTTCGTCCGCAGTACCGGTTCCAAATCGATGAAACGACTGTCCGCAATCGGTGAGTCTCTGCGACGTATGGCCCGGCGGCCTCGACTCTACGCGGCCGTGGCACTCCCGCTGGCCATCCCGCTCATCCTGGCCGCCGTCACCAACAACGACGCGCTGATGCAGCCCTCCTCCATGCCGGTTTCCAGCGCCGCCATGATCACCTCCCCGCAGCTTCGCTACAACGACCTGACCGCGCCGACCCCGGCCACCCTTTCCGAGCATTCTGTCGTCCTGACCCTGGAAGAAGGCGACACGCTTGATCGCGTCCTCCTCGACGGCGGCCTCGGCCGATCCGACGCGGCGGTTCTCAACAACGAATTCGGCAAAACGGTCGATCTCCGGCGCCTTCACCCCGGACACCTTCTGCGCTTCCACTACGACGCTGCGGGTGCGGTTGACAGCGTGGAGATGAAGGTCACCGGCTGGGGAGAGATCGACGCCGTCCGAGGTACTGGCGGCTTTGCCATCACCCCTCATGAGGCACACCAGTCGGAGATCGAAGACATCGTCTCCGCCCAGATCGACTCTTCTCTGTGGGAGGCTCTCCGCACCGCCGGCGAAGGACCGCAACTCGTGCAGGAGCTCGTCGACGTTTTCCAATGGGATATCGACTTCTTCGCCCTGCAGAAGGGCGACTCCTTCAGTCTGGTCACGACCAAGAAATTCGCCGGGGCCGATCTGGTCGGTTACGGGCCGATCATGGCGGCGCGCTTCGTTCATGGCGGCCAGACCTACGAAGCGTTCCGCTGTCAGACGCCGGACGGCCGCGCCGGTTACTACGCCCGCAACGGCAGCCCTCTCCGCAAGCAGTTTCTGCGCGCGCCGCTCCAGTTCAGCCGCATTACCTCGAAGTTCTCGAAGAGCCGTTACCACCCACTGCTTCACTACTTCCGCCCCCACCATGGTGTTGACTACGGCGCGCCGGTAGGAACCCCCGTGATGACGACCGCGGACGGCGTTGTGATGGCCGCGACCTACAACCACGGCGAAGGAAACTACGTCCGCATCCGCCACAGCTCCCGCATCGAGACCTCGTACCTCCATCTCTCCCGCTTCGCCAAAGGGATCAAGCCCGGCAAGAGCGTTGCGCAGGGAGAGGTGATCGGCTACGTCGGCGCAACCGGCCTGGCCACCGGGCCGCACCTCGACTACCGCATCTCCGACAACGGTACATGGCTCGATCCGCTCCAGTTCAAGTCCATCACGCCCGACCCGCTCCGCGGCGACTCGCTGGCCACCTTTCGCGGCAGCGTCGCCAATCTCGGCTCCAAACTGGCTATGCCGGCCCAGCAACTGGCCGCGATTGCCACAAAACGGCGGGCACTCTTCTAGCAACTCATCCCAAACCCCATCATGAAAAAGGTCATTGTCCGCGCGCCGGTGCGCGCCGATCTCGCTGGCGGTACTCTCGATCTCTGGCCGCTCTATCTGTTCCATCCCGGCTCGCGCACGATCAATGTCGCCGTCTCGTACCACGCTGAGTCGGAAATCGCCGAGACCGCCGACGACGCCATCGACATTCACCTCACCGATCAGCAGTACGAGCGGAGCTACGCCTCGATTCACGAGCTGGCGGCCGACCCGAAGGCGGCGCTGATCCATCGCGCGCTCGAGCATTTCCATCTCACCGGTATCCGCATCACGACGCGCACCGATGCTCCTCGGGGCTCGGGTCTGGGCGGGTCATCGGCGCTCGCGATCACGCTCGTCCGCGCCCTCTCCGAGATCGCCGGCGCACCGGTGCAGGGCGACGATCTCATCGCTCTCGTCCGCGACCTGGAGACGCGCCTGATCCGCGTCCCCGCCGGGATCCAGGATTACTACCCTCCCGTCTACGGCGGCCTCATGGCCATCCACCTCAATCCCGGGGTGGTCGTCCGCCATCAGATCGCTCTGCCGGTCGACCGGCTGGCCGAGCACATGCTCCTGCACTACACCGGTGTGGCCCACTTCTCAGGCACGAACAACTGGGACATCTACAAACGCCAGATCGACGGCAAGAAGAAGGTTCACAAAGGCCTCGACAAGATCGCTGAAAGCGCCATCGAGATGGAGAAGGCGCTGGAGAGCGGTGATCTCGAGGCGGCCGGCGTCGCTCTGAATCACGAATGGCAGAACCGCAAGGCGCTCATCGACGGCATCTCCACACCGGAGATCGAGGCCGCGATCGAAGCGGCCGTCAACGCCGGTGCGTGGGCGGGGAAAGTTTGCGGCGCCGGCGGCGGTGGCTGCATCGTCTTCCTGATGCCTCCGGATCGTCGCGAGGCAGTCAAGGCCGCGCTGGCGAACGTCCCCGGAGAGGTCATCGACGCCCAGCCTGTCGCGCACGGCCTCACCGTCGAGCGCAGCGACGATGCCCAGTCGACGCGACGCCCCCGCTTCACGATGCGCAGCTCGCCTTCGCTCGAACAGCTCTATGTCTTCGGCGGCAGCGGCGCCTACCGGCCGCACCTGCTGGCGGAAGCAATCGTCACGCAGAGCGAACCGCGGAGCGGCGTACACGTCGATACGGTCAGGAGCTTCGTCGCCCCGATGCGCCCCGGCGACGGCTCGGTTCAGTGGAGCGAGGCCAGAACGATCGACCCGGAAAAGCTCGACATCCGCGCCGTCCCCGACCCGAATCACGATGTCGATGACCGTGTGAAACCGGAGATGCTGATGCAGGGGGCGCTGCAGTCCGAGGATGCCTTCAGGCAGTACGTGGCAGGCACCTCCAAACTGACCGTCCTCCACAACCCCGAATTCGCCATGTACTCGCAGCCGGATGAGGCGCGTAAGGCCTTCCTGGCCCGTTGCCACGAAGAGGCCAAACGCCGCATCGGGGAAGAGCAGTCAAGGCTGGAGAGCACCTTCCGCCGGCGTATCGACCAGGTGAAGGAGCTCTCCGAACGAGACCAGCGCGAGCTCGACGCCAACGACGAAGGACCCACCAACGAGCGTGGCCCGGACGTCAACGTGGCCTGGGGCCAGACCATCTACAACATCACCAGCGGCAAGCCCGCCTCCCTGGACGAGAGCCCCCACTCCTTGCGCGAGGACGAATACCTCACTAAGATCCGCCAGATCCAGCGCTCCTGGGACAAGGAGCTGGAAGTCATCCGCGACGAGATGCAGTCCAAAGCCCGTGAGATCGAAGAGATCGTCGTAACGCCGGGCGCGAAGAACATCGAGATCACGAAGTACCTGATCCTCTGGGCGGCGGGGCTGTAGGGGCGGCTACTTCGGTGTTTCCTCGATCTTCTGCCGAACCCAGCGATCGAGAAGAGCCCGGGACGAGATCCCTTGAGCCGCGGCGGCGGTCTTCAACTGATCGGCGAGCTTCTTCTCGACGGGGAAGTAGGTGATGGGGCGTTGCAGGTCAACCTCAATCTCGACCGGCTCCGAGTTCTCATCCGTCAACTCGTGGCTATCCCAGTAGTCGGCGATTGCCTCGTAGGATGCAGCTTTATTTTCGGCCATAGGTTCGCCTCTCGGTGATGGTCATGTCGCGTGCCGAGATGATGAGCGCTTCTCCGGTTGCCTTCAGAACGAAGAAGATGACCAGATACCTTCCAGCCTCCGTCGTTCCGAGTGCAGCGTATACGTCTTCGCCGCTGAAGTTGCCTTTCTTGGTGAACTTGAACCTTGGATGCGAGAAGAACACTTCCTCGACCTCGTACGGCTCGACGCCATGTTTGACGATCAGCTTCTCAATCACGTGAGAGAGCCATTTCAGTCGTTTGATCCTCATCGGCGCATCACTTCGGAATTCTCGATCTGCGTTTTCGTTTCGCCCGGACGCGCATGCTACGATGCGCACCGAGTCGGGCAGTAGCGCAGCCTGGTAGCGTACCTGAATGGGGTTCAGGTGGTCGGGGGTTCAAATCCCCCCTGCCCGACCAACTTCGAACCTCAATCCACCGACATTCGCAGTTTCGGCCAAAACTGCCCGCAAGCCTCAAAAGTGGCTACGCATTCAACTGCGCGCCCAGTGTTGGCCGACGACACGCTGGAGGGGGCGAAGCGGCGAGGAAACACCACTCTCGGCGCTTTGCAGTAAACTTCAGCCGTCTCCCAAAAAGTAAGTGCGTAATCCTATCTCTCGGTCCGTCTGATAAGACCGAGAGAGCGGTTTGATGCGAGCAGCGTGTCATGAGAGCACCTTCATGCGCGAAGTGAACGGCACGCGAGTCGCTTGGACGAACAAGGCGCGTGTGCTTCTCGCGGTGCCGCTCTCGGCCGCGTTACTCGTGGTCTGGTCCCAGCGGCGCGTCGCGGCCAACGGCATGCAAGCCGTTGTCGCCGCCAGTGCGGCGCTGGACTACCGCCCTTCGCTCGCGCGGCTCAGCGGGGATTTTCCATATCGCGACGTAAAGCAGCCGCTTCGCGGCGGCAATGACGCCGGTTCAAGTCCGGCCTTGGCATCGCTCTGGGCCGTCATCGAGCGCTTGCGTCAGGACGGCGGCGAGCTCCACGCACTCGGAGTGTCGTATCTCGTGGTTGGCAGGCCGAAGGACGCCGTGGCCACGCTCGAGCAGACGCTGCGGTCGGCTACGCATCAGCGCGGCGAGCTCGACGAGGCCATCCGTCGCTCGCGCGACGCCGCACTGCTCAACGATCTCGCTGCCACCTATCTGGCTCTCGACAATCCAGCACTGCAGCCGCTCGCGCTCGAGGCCGTGCAGCGGGCGTGGGCAATCGAGCGGACGCCGGCCATCGCCTGGACGCGCGCCGTGGTCATCGACTCGTATCACATTCGCGAGCGCTCCATTGCCGCGTGGCGTGACTATCTGGCGCTCGAGCCGCGCTCGCAGTGGAGCGACGTCGCGCATCAGCGGCTGAACGATCTTCTGCAGCCGACCGACGCCGAGCTCTGGCCCGCCGCGCGCGATCGCCTCCTCGCCGCTCGCAACGATGATCCGGCGCTCCTCCGCGACGTCGACCGCTTCCGCCAGGATGTGCGCCTGTGGTGTGAGAAGGAACTGCTCCCGCAGTGGGGCCAGGCCGTCCTGCACGATGATCCGTCTGCGGTGACACGACTGGTGAAGATCGAAGCGCTCGGCGGCGCGCTGGAGAAGGCGAGTGGGGAGCGCGAAATCGCTGATGCGGTCGGTGCCATCCGAAAGTCCGTGGGCGACGCGTTGCGCCAGCTGGCCAGGGGCCATGTCGCATACAGCGCCGGCCTGCAGGCCGAGAAGCACTCGACCGTTCAGGAGGCCACGGACCAGATGGCTGCGGCGGTCGCCGCCCTGGACCCGCGAGTGACGCCGTTTGCCTGGCGCGCACGCATGGAGCACGCCGGCATGCTCTACTCGTCCAATCAATACCGGCAGGCACTCGCCGAGCTACAGCAAGTCGAAAAGAAGTGCGGTGCCGCACTATCGATCGCCGGGCGAGCGAGGATCGAAGCCCTGCTCGCCACCGCGCTCATCCAAACCAGTTCCTATAAAGAGGCCGCCGATCACTACGCGCGGGCGATCGAAGCCTACCGGCGCATCGGCGAGGGCGACTACGAGTCCGCGCTTCTCGTCCGGCTGGCCGACGCGCTCGACCTCATGGGCGACAAGGCCGGCGCGCGCCGGAATCTCCAGCACGGCTTGGAGATCCAGCTGCGAACCGGAGACTCGAAGCATGCCCACTACGCGATGTTCGTGGGAGCGTTTCATGCGCTGGAAGCGGACCAGCAGGCGCAGGCCGCTCTCTTTCTCGACGCGATGGTGGAGGTCGACGCCGCGGCAGGCAACCTGTCGCAAACCTGCACGTCCGCGATGTGGCGCAGCGCCTACCGATACCGCGTGGGACTGCCCGAGTCGGCGGAGAGCGACCTCGCAGTCGCGCAGCGGGCCTGCGGGTCGATCACGGACCGCGCGGTGCGCGAGCGCCAGCTCGCGTATCTCGAGATCGCCAAGTCTTTCGGTACGGATGGTTCTTCATCTGAGCCGCTCACCGGTCTCGACGACGCCATCCGCTATTTCGACGGCAGCGACAATCGTATCTGGCTGAGCACCGCCTACTTCGCTCGCGCCCGCCGGCTGGCCAGGCGCGGCCAGGCCGCCGAGGCGGAGCGCGATTTTCAAGCCGCACTCCGCGAGACCGACGCCAGCCGGAAAAAAATCGACGAGAGCATGCTTCGCGTCTCGTTCACCGCCACTGCCGACGAGATCACGGACGGCTATGTGGAGTTTCTTCTCCGGCAGCGGCGCGAGCGCGACGCATTCGAAACCTCGGACCGCCGGCGTGTCCGCGAGCTGGTCGACTCGCCCAAGGCCCGCTGGCACGGCACGGGTCCGGAAGGATCGCTGCCGGATATTCAGAGCGCTCTCCCGGCCGGCACTGCGCTGATCGAATACCGCGTTCTGCGCGACCGCATTGTCGCGTGGGTCGTCACGCCGGACCGCTTCGAGACAATCGCGCTGTCCTCTGCCATCGGCAACGTCACCGCGGCCGTTGCCGACGTTCGCTCCAATGCCTCATTCCTCTACGACACGCTCATGCGGCCGCTCGAGCCGGCTCTCGGCGACGCAAAGGCGCTGGTCATTGTTCCTGACGACGAATTGGAGCGCGTCGCCTTCGGTGCGCTGCACGATGACGTTCGGGAGCGATCTCTGCTGGAAACGCATGCCACGGTCGTCGCTCCAAGTGCTGCTCTTTTCGTACGGAGCCGCGCGCGCTGGCTGGAACGATCGACCAGAGACGAGCAGGTCGTGGTGGTGAAAGCCGGCGCAGGCGGCCCGGGCGTCGCCGCGCTTCCGGACGCGGCCGGAGAAGCGGAGTCGATCGCCCGCCTCCATCGCGGCGCGCGGATCATCGACGGTTCGGTGGTTACAGGCGCGTCGCTGTTGCGCGAGCTCCAGAATGCAACAATCCTCCAATTCGCTGGGCACACGGTGACTGACGCCGATCCGTTATCGCGGACGCTGCGCCTTGGCGAGTCGCCGCAGGCACGCCTGGGGATCGCGGACATCGCCGGCACGGCGGTGCCCAGGATGCGTCTGGTATACCTCTCGGCCTGCGACACCGACAGCGGTCCGGTTCTCAAATCGGAGGGGAGCATCACTATCGCCCGATCGTTCTTCGCCGCTGGCGTTCCCCTGGTGGTGGGAACGCTGTGGCCGATCGAAGATGGCGCCGCACGGCTGGCCGCGCGCAGGTTTCATGAGCGCCTGCTCCGCGGTGACACTCCTGCCGAGTCGCTCCGTCAGGCGCAGCTTGCCCTGCTGCGCGACGGTGTCCCATTTCGTGATTGGGCTTCGCTTCGCCTGATTGGCGCAGGATTCTAGTTCGAAGTTCGAAGGGAGAGAGACATGGCGGATAAGACACTGAGGATCATCTTTAGCGGTATCAACACATTGACGCCGGGGCCGCCGAGGGACGGCGAGGAGCCGCCCACATTAAGGCCGGGACCGCCGAAGAGCGGCAAGGAGCCACCCAGGAAAGCATTCGTCCTGATGGCGGCAACTACCAGGAAAAAGAACAAGCGAGGAGAGGAGATCAGCGTCAACGGCTGGGGAACGACGATTCCCGACCACTCTCCGTTCGTGCATGTCGCGAGATCACTGCTCGTCGATCCTCCGTGGCCGACCGAGACGATCGTTATCGGCAAGGGAGGCGAACATTTCATCTACTTCTTCCGGGACGCCCGGGTTGTGATCGATCCCCCGCTGAAGCCGGGCATCGAATACTTCATCGATCCCAAGGGGCGTCCTCTGGCGGATCGGCCCGGCTCGTTCGACGTTGCGCCAGCAGGCGACATCCGCTGGCTGGCCGACACTCGCGACATCCTCTCCCAACCCGCACCGCTCAAGACCACGGTCAATCCAGCCGCGGACAGCGTCGGCAGCGAAGTGGCGGCCGTCGTCAATCTCGATGGCGGGATGCTGCGAGCGAACTTTCCCTGTGACACCGTGCACCCGAAGGCATTCATCGATGAGAAGGGCAAGGTGATCCGTGGCCTCCGGCGCGTGCTGGCGGACGAGTTCATCATCGATATCGCCTATCCCAAAGAGACTGAGCAAGTCACCCTCTCGTTCAAAGAGTTGAGGAAGGACACGCCTGTAACCGGTCCGCAGGAACTGGTACTGAGGTGGCCGAAGGGAGAAACGACAATCGAACTGCGCATGGGAAACGACCCGAAGGACGAAGTGCGCGTATTGGACACGCCGGCACGCTTCGATCCGGTGCGGCGGATTGGGCCGGTGCTGAAACCGCAGTCGGATGACTTCGACCTCCACTACAACCTCCTGGACATTCCGAACGGCGAGCGCCCGCTACCGCAGAACGACATAAACCAGTGTCGCGCTGACGACTGCAAGCCGGCGTTTGTAAGCCAACCTGGAGGTGCGAGATGAACGACTCAACGAACCCTGCCACGCTCTTGGACGTCCATCCCGACCCGGAAGGCGAGCGGGACGCATTCGACGAAAGGATCAACGAGCTCCGGCCGGTGAATCCGCGCGCTGTTGAGTTCATGAAGCTATCGCGGCGCGTGTGTCTCATCCGTCGGAAACGGGGCATGAGTGCCACCGGTTTCCTGGTCGGGCCTGACCTCATGCTCACCTCGGCGCACGCGTTGCTCGGAACCTCTACCGTTTTCGCCGATCTCGAACAGGACGAAGTGACAATTCTGTTCGACCACTTCATATGGAACGAGAAAACACGAACCGCGGCGATGGGGGATTCCTGCGGGCTCCGGCGCATCCCTTTCACCAATCAGCCGGATATCGTCGCCTCGTCCACCAAGGTGAGCTCGCGATGCAAGCTCCGCTTCGACGACAACGAACTCGATTACATCCTGGTCCGGCTCGATCGCCCCATGGGCCTGGCCTTCCTTCCGTACTCACACCGTATCCGTGGTTGGAACGACTGCAGCCGCGCCGACGCGCCCGCCGCCGGACGTGTATTTGTCGTTCAACATCCACAGGGCGATGTCCTCCAATTCGCCGAAGGCTACATTCCGGCAGACCATGTCGAACCCGAATTCCCCCATCTCTTCCGCTATAAGACAATCACCCTCAACGGTTCCTCCGGCGCTCCGGTCTTCGACGAAAAGCGGCGGGTGGTCGGAATGCACATCGGCGAGCGCTCCGCGTCGGAGCAGCTGGGCGTCAGCTTTCAGAGGATCTTCGAGGATCTGCAGAACGAGGGCGTGAAGCTGCCGCCGTTCCAGCTGAGTAAGGAGGTCATGGACTCCATCTTCGGCAGCAGCGAGACCGAGCGCAAGCGGCATCGTGGCGACGACTGGCGCGGCGACCGCCTCTTCGACGACATCGACGACGACTGATCACATCACGGACCGAAAACATACGCTTGGAGAGCGAGACTTCGAAGGCGAGAGCTAGGCTTGCCGGTGTCGTGTTTCCAAGACAGGAAGCGTCGTCGCTCGAGAATGCTGCTACCAGCGGTGATCACTCCGCCTTGGGAGCCTGTGGCGCGTCTAATTCACGCGTTTTTGCACGTGTGCGGACAAGTCGGGACCGAGGTAACATGCTCTGGAAAGGAGACATCCGCGTATGTCCCGAGACAGACGCGGAGATGGGGTTCAGGTGGTCGGGGGTTCAAATCCCCCCTGCCCGACCAACTCGAACTGACGTCGTTGCCCAGATGCGCCGAGAACCGACAACGGCGGCGCGCCGCCGATGCTCACGGTGGGGGGCCCGCTACGACCTCGAATTCGGCAAGTTCGCTACTGAGTGGCGTATCACGAAGCGACACATGAGAACCCGCCGCTACACCATCGGCGATCCCGCTCAAAAGGCAATTGTCGGGAGAATTTCATGAGGGGCGATGGTTCGTCGAACGAGGAAAGACCAGGAACCGGTCGGAGATATCGAACCGACCGGACAGAAGGGATTAGCGACGGCGTCTTCGCGGTTGCGCTGACGCTCCTCGTCCTCGACGTACGACCTCCTGAAGGCGGCGTGTCCCAACTCGTGCACGGGCTCGTCCTGATTGCACCGAGGCTCGGGACCTTCGCGCTGAGCTTCGCAATCGTTGCGTATTACTGGCTCGTCCACCACCTGATTTTCGTCTCACTGCGCGGCGTAAAGGTCGCTCTGATCTGGGCGAACATGCTGTTTCTATTCACGATTGCCGTGTTGCCCTTCTCGACCGCGGTGCTAGGTCGTTACTCTCTCGCGCCGGTGGCGCTCGCAATTTATGGCGCCAATCTCTTCGCTTGTACGTCGACGCTGGCAGGTGTGTGGTTCGTCGCGGACCATTCTCACATCACAGAACAACCCACAGCCGGCCAACGACGCTACATTGTGCGGCGTTTCGGTATTCAGTTGATTGTGGCGCTGCTGGGGATCGCATGCGCGTTCCTCGCTCCGGCACTCGCACTGAGCATCTTCGTCGCGCTGCCGATTGTGTTCGCGCTGACCTACCACCGCCGGTACTACTGACTGTCGGCGTCCGACACGGCGCGACACGATGCCCTGGCTCTTGATTACCTGATTGCCGAGTTCTTAGTTAGTCGCTTGGCCTCGCAAAATACGTGGTCGGATTACCCGAGTTGATCGAAGGTGCTCCGGCGCTCGGGGCAATGCTCACGCAACCATGCGCCCGGTGAAACACCAATCACGTTCTTGAATACACGGCAAAGGTGGCTTTGTTCGGCGAAGCCCACCTCCAAGGCAATCTGGGCCTGAGGCATCGACCGCGCCAGCAGAAGCTCCTGCGCCTTTGCGATGCGCGCGTTCAGCTGCCATCGATGCGGCGACACTCCCGTCGTGGCCTTGAACGCGCGCGCAAAGTGCCATTGCGAGAGGCCGGTCAACCCGGCCAGAGCCGCGAGCGGCACCGCCTCGGACAAGTGGGCCATGAGATAGTCCGTGACGCGCCGGACTTGCCAGGACGCCAGCACTCCAGTGCGCCGGGGCGGAGGTTCGACGCTCAGCCGCAGGAAGTCGATGCACACTGCCACCGTGAGCGAGTCGAAATAGAGGCGATTGAACCGATCGGGGATCCGGCACTCGTCGCCCAGGCACTGCGCCAACCGCCGCAGGCGATCGTTGCGAAATGAGCGCGGCCGCTCCGGCCCCGTCAACGTTTGACCGAGCGTTTCGGACACGCGCTGCAGGTCGAAATCGAGTTTGATGCCTTCGGCCCGTGTCGCTCCGTGCGTGTATCCCCAGATCGGAGCGCCGGCAGGCGTGAAGCAGATGGCGTGCGGTCCGTCAAGCGCGGGCTCGTCGGCTTTCAGCCGGAGCTCGGCCTGTCCGCCGGCCTGCCCGAGGTGGACGGACAGACTCGCAAGCGCAGGGGCCGAGTAGTCCGCCCATGCCGGCTCGGGGTTGACGTCGACGTCGATGACATGCACCGCAATCTCGTTGGAGACGCGGCGCGTGCAACGGACCGCCGCGATTCCATGAGCCAAACGGCCGAGACGAGAGTCTGACATTCCCCTCCCACACCGATGGTATTCAGGGCGGCGCTTAAATGTCAAAAACTACAGCGCAAGATCCGTCAAGACGCGCAGCGATCGTCAATCTCTTCGCCCGCAGGTCGGCATAAGCTTCAACGTCACGAGGAGGAAGGGAGTGAAAGGGCAGTCAGCCGAAAGTGGCGCGGCGCCCCCGACCTTCGTTCATGAGCACGGTATTGGTGACAGGCGGCTCGGGGTTCGTGGGAGGCCACATACTCCTTCAGCTTCTGGCCGCCGGACATGACGTGCGCACGACTGTGCGCTCGCTGACACGGGAAAACTCGGTCCGCGCGATGTTGGCCGATGCTGGCGCGAACCCTGGCAGGCGGCTCTCGTTCTTCGCCGCCAATCTCGAGTGTGACGACGGGTGGGCCGAAGCGGTCGCCGGATGTGACTACGTACTGCACGTGGCGTCGCCGATCCCGTCCGCGGCACCGAAGACCGAGGATGAGCTGATCGTGCCGGCGCGGGACGGCGCCCTCCGCGTCCTCAAGGCCGCGCGCAACGCACAGGTCAAACGAGTAGTACTCACGTCCTCATGCGGCGCGATCTATTACGGTCATCGCGCGCAAACGGAACCCTTCGACGAAACGAGCTGGACGAACATGAACGGCGAGATGAGCGCTTACGTGCGCTCGAAGGCCATCGCCGAGCGTGCCGCGTGGGACTTCATGGCCGGTGAAGGTGGCGATCTCGAGCTCTCCACGATCAACCCCGCCGGCATCTTCGGACCCGTGCTTGCCCGAGACACTTCGTCCTCGATCGCGCTCGTCACGCGCCTGATGCGAGGAATGCCCGGCTGTGCGCGGCTCTACTTCGGCGTAGTGGACGTCCGCGACGTGGCAGACCTCCATCTGCGCGCGATGACTGATCCGGCCGCGAAGGGCGAGCGCTTCATCGCCGTCTCCGGCGCCATCATGTCGATGCTCGACATCGCCAGGGTGCTCAAGGCGCGCATGGGAAGCGCGGCCAGGAGCGTGCCGACGCGGGAGCTGCCGAATTGGCTCGTGCGCATGGTGGCTTTATTCGATTCCACCGTGCGGCCGATGCTGCCCCTGCTCGATAACACACGTCAAGCGACCAGCGCGAAAGCCGAACGCGTCCTCGGCTGGACACCGATTCCCCGCGAAGACGCGATCGTAGCGACCGCTGAGAGCCTCATCCGATTCGGGATCGTAGGGTGACCTGTGGCCCCCGTATCGCCTCCGGGAGTTGGTTTCGCCGCCTGAATGAACCTTTAGGTGCGGACTCGGATGAAAGCTGACATCATCAACGCTCGCCGATCGAACCGACGAGGAGGCGATTCATGCGCCCGACCGGTTGGCAGAAGACGTTCGAGATAGCCAACGTTTCGGAAGAGCACTTCCGAATGCTCGTTGACACGATCCCGGCACTTGTCTGGTCCGCACGTCCCGATGGCTCGGCCGAATTCCTGAACCAGCGCTGGCTCGACTACACGGGGCTTTCCGCTGAACAAGCGCTCGGGTGGGGGTGGACCGCGGCGATTCATCCCGAAGATCGCCATGCTCTCATCGACTACTGGCGATCGATTCTAGCGTCCGGTGAGCCAGGCGAGTTCGAGGCGCAAATGCGCCGCTTCGACGGCGAATACCGATGGTTCCTGTTTCGCGGCATGGCGCTACGCGATGCAACGGGAGCAATCGTCAAGTGGTGTGGAACCAACGCCGATATCGACGACCGCAAACGTGCCGAGATCAACCTTCGCCGCGTCCTCGACAGCATTCCTGGTCTCGTTGCCACCAACACGCCCACGGGTGAGACCGAGCTCGTCAACCGTCAGATGGCGCAGTATTTTGGTCGGACGCTCCAGGAGTTGAAAGGTTGGCGGACGCTCGACGCTGTGCATCCCGACGATCTCCCGTTCGTCGTCAGTACGATCGAAGCATGGATGCGGTCGCCCGGCGCGACCGGTCCGTTCGAGTTCGACCTCCGCTTGCGGCGCGATGATGGCATCTACCGCTGGTTTCACTTGCGGGCACTCCCGGAACGCAAACCGGACGGGAGCGTCGTTCGGTGGTACCACCTGCTGACCGACATCGAAGAACGACGGCGGGCGGAGGAAACGATCCGCGCGAGTGAGCTTGACCTGCGCCTGACGGTCAACAGCATTCCTGCGCTCGTGAACATCCTGACTGCGAGCGGTGAAATCGAATTCACGAATCAACCCCTGCTCGATTACTTCGGAAGGACTCTTGAGGAGTTACGCGGGTGGGCCGGAAGCGATGTCATTCACCCGGACGACTTGCCGGCCGTGACGGCCGCGTGGAAGCACTCCGTCGAAACCGGTTCGCCATTTGATCTGCAGCATCGCCTCCGCCGGGCCGACGGCCTGTATCGCTGGTTTCACGGACGCATCCTGCCGTTGCGCGATCAAGACGATCGGATCATCCGCTGGTACAGCGTTCTCACCGATGTCGACGACCTCAAGCACGCGGAGGAAAAAGCGCGGCACAGCGAGGCATTTCTCATCGAAGCGCAACGCCTCAGTCGCACCGGCGGCTGGATGCACGACCTTGCTTCGGGCACGGTCGTCACCTGGCCGGAAGGTAGCTCGGAGATGCTTCACGTCTACGGAGCGGAGCCGGGCGAGGACACGTCCTCCCCCGAGTTCTGGTTCAATAGGATTCATCCCGAAGATCGTCAGCGCGTGCTTGAGACATTCACTCGATGCGAAGTCGAGAAGACGGAGTATCGCGCGGACTACCGCATCGTCCTTCCCGATGGAACTGTCAAACACCAGCACTCCGTTGGCCATCCCATTCTGAACGGAGCGGGCGAGCTTGTGCAGTTCGTCGGGACCGCCATGGATACGACGGAACAGTGGCACGCGGACGAAGCGCTCCGCCAGACACAATCGCGCCTGGCGCAGGCCGCGCAGATCGCCACCGTGGCGGAGCTCTCGGCCTCGATCGCCCATGAAGTAAATCAACCACTCGCGGCCGTGGTGGCCAACGCTCACGCGTGCCTGCGGTGGCTGTCCGCAGAGCCGCCGAATCTCGCTAAGGCTGTCGAGTCCGCCGAGAGGATCGTCCGGGATGGCAAGGACGCGGGCGACGTCGTGCGGCGCATCCGGGCGCTCTTCAGCCGCGCCGAAACCGAGAGAGTTGCACTCAACGTGAACGAGTTGATCGGCGAGGTCGTGCATCTTCTCGAGCGAGAGGTGGCGAAACGGCACGTTAGCGTGGCGACGCACTTCGCAAGGGATTTGCCCCCGGTTATCGGCGATCGTGTCCAGTTGCAGCAATTGGTTCTCAACCTCCTGCTGAACGCAATCGAGTCGATGGATTCGGTGCTCGATCGCCCGCGTACGATTGACATTCACTCGAAGCGCAGAAGCGGCAACGCCGCCCTGATCGAGATCAGGGATTCCGGTGCCGGCCTGCAGGATCCCGACAGAGCCTTCGAGGCTTTCTTCAGCACCAAAGAGAACGGCATGGGAATGGGGCTGGCAATCTGCCGATCGATCATCGAGGAACACAACGGCGAGTTGTGGGCCTCGTCCTCCGAAGGGTCCGGCACCACGTTCAGTTTCACGCTGCCGCTTCAGACGGGTACTGCGTCATGAACGGCGAGAGTGTCGTCGTCTTTGTCGTCGACGACGACCCCCGCGTACGCGAAGCGTTGTACGACCTTCTCTCCTCCATGGGGCTGCGGGTGGTTGTATTCGGTGCGGCGAAGGACTTTCTGGAGTACGAAAAACCCGATGCTCCGGCATGTCTGGTTCTGGACCTGGAACTTCCGGACATCAGCGGCCTCGAGCTACAGCAGGAGTTGGCCGCGAACGGGCCGCCGATCGTGTTCATCACCGGTCACGGCGATGTCCGTTCGTCCGTACGCGCGATGAAAGCGGGAGCGGTCGAGTTTCTGTCGAAGCCCTTTGGCGATGAGGAATTGCTCCGCGCGATCGAAGCCGCGGTCGCACTTGATCGAGCAGCGCGCCAGAAGCGATCGGAGCTCGTGGAGTTGCAGCGCCACTACGGCCTGCTGACTCCACGAGAGCGGGAAGTGCTTCCCTTCGTGGTGTCCGGGTTTCTGAACAAGCAGACCGCCGCCGGCCTTGGCACCAGCGAAATCACCATCGGCGTTCATCGCGGCCAGATCATGCGGAAGATGGCTGCTCGATCGCTCGCCGAGCTCGTCAGGATGGCCGACAAGCTCGGTGTCGCCCGGCCTGAATAAACCTATAGTGGCGGCAGGCTCGGCGCATCTCTATCTTCGAAGTCATCGGAGGTGGAACATGCAAGACGGAGCATTCCATAGTCGCGTCGCGATCGTAACCGGAGCGGGGAAAGGCATCGGTCAAGCGACCGCCATCGCCTTCTCTAAACTTGGAGCCGCGGTCGTTCTGTGCAGCCAAAGCAAGGGGCCTCTGATGGAGACGCTGGCTCTCATCGAGCGCTCTGGCGGAAAGGCGATGCCGGTAGTCGGCGACGTCTCGAACGAAAGCGTCGCGGAAGCAACCGTAGCGATGGCATTGAAAGAGTTCGGGCGGCTCGATTTCGCGGTCAACAATGCGGGCATCTCGCCGTGGACCGGCAATACGGTCGACTGTACCTTCGAGACGTGGCAGCGCGTCATCGGCGTGAATCTGACCGGGACGTGGCTGGGGATGAAGTATCAGATTCCGGCCATGCTGAAAACCGCCCGCGGCGGAGCGATCGTCAACATGACATCCGTCGCGGCGCTCCAGGTGTTCGAAGGCTATCCCGTCTACTCCGCGAGTAAATGGGGCATCGTCGGACTCTCCAAGGTTGCCGCGCGCGAGTTTGCCTCGCAAGGAGTGCGCGTCAACACCATCGCGCCGGGCTCGATCGACACGCCGCTCTTCAGCACCGTCGTCAACAGCACCCCGACTTCCAGGGCGGACTACGAGAAACAAACACCCATGGGCCGTATCGCCAAGTCCGAAGAGGTCGCCGCCGCCGCGACCTGGCTGTGCTCGGATGGCGACGAAGTGGGCGCTGGAGGGCTGGAGCGAAAGCATGGCCTTCGAGTTGAATCAGCTCGGCATCGGCCTCAAGATCCTCGAGCCTGGGGGCATGAAGACCGACTTCTTCACACGCTCATTCGACGTCGGCAGACATGCGGACTACGATGCGATGGTCGACAGGGTCATGAACGTGATCACCGATCCGAAACGGATGGCGACCTACTCGATTCCCGACCAGATCGCTGAAACGGTGTACGAAGCGGCCACCGACGGGAAAGATCAGCTTCGCTACCTGGCGGGCGCGGACGCAAAGGAGACCTACGCAATGCGCGTGAAATTGGGCGATGAGGCGTTTGTCAAAGCGATCCGGCAGCAATTCTTCGGATGACCTTAGGGGATTCCTCTTCGGCGTCATGTGAATGGTCGGTAGGGCTGCCCTCCGCGCGGCGGGTTCTGGTGGTGCGTGGATGACCTGAGAGCGGAGTTGCTGCATGGGCGAGCGTAGCCGGCGTCGCTGTGTCTGGTGAGCGCGCTGGTCGTATGTCTTCGCACGAACCGGTCGGCATCGTCGAGCAGCAGCATGAGTTCCGCGCGCCGGCCGGAGACGCGACCACGTCGCGTTGATCAATCGCTTCCTTACCCCGGCGCGCCGAATGTGTGATGTATTCTGACCACTCGGTGCCAATCACCCCAGGAACGCGCCTCGGCCCACACGAGGTTATTGCGCCGCTCGGTGCGGGCGGGATGGGCGAGGTCTATCGCGCACGCGACACGCGTCTCGACCGCAGCGTGGCCATCAAAGTCCTTCCGGCGGAGCTCGCGCATCGCGCCGACCTGCGCGCGCGCTTCGAGCGCGAAGCGAAGACTATCTCCTCGCTGAACCACCCGAACATCTGCGCGCTCTACGACGTCGGCGACGACTACCTGGTCATGGAACTGCTCGAAGGCGAGAACCTCGCCGACCGCATCGCCCGCGGTTCCGTGCCGATCGAGCAGCTCCTGCGCACCGGCATCGAGATCGCCGACGCGCTCGACAAGGCCCACCGGCGCGGCATCGTCCACCGCGACCTCAAGCCCGCCAACATCATGCTGACGAAAGCGGGAGCGAAACTGCTCGACTTCGGGCTGGCCAAAGAGAGCCCGCTCGGCGGCGACGCCCCGACCGATGCCACCGTCGCCAAGGCCCTCACCTCGGAGGGAACGATCGTCGGGACATTTCAGTACATGGCGCCGGAGCAGCTCGAAGGCGCGAACGCCGACGCGCGCTCAGACATCTTCGCTCTCGGCGCCGTGCTCTATGAAATGGCCACCGGCCGCCGCGCCTTCGAAGGGAAAAGCCGCGCCAGCTTGATCGCCTCCATCCTCGGCACGCAACCACCGTGAGCACCGTGCCGCCATCGGGCTCTCGCCTCCCGCGTTCGAAATTTGCCATTGCTCAGGGCTGAGGGGATAGCGGCGGACGTAAACCATCGATGCGTTCGACTGATAGGCCACCCATCGGCCGTCGGGGGAGAACGTCGCCGCGCTTTCGTCGAACGGCGTAACCACGAAGGGTGTCATCACCGGTTTCGGGCCGAGGGACAGCGTGTACAGATCGCCTGCCGCTGCCGGCGTCTGCACGAAGGTCAGGAGCGTGGTGCCGTCGGGCGAAAAGTCGTTCGGGAGTTGCCACGCTTTCGACATCAACACCGGAATGCGCTCGGCGCCGTCGAGCGACTTGGTGCAAACCTGGCCGATGCCATCCATTTGAAGGAAGAAGGCGATCTGCTTCGAATCGCGGCTCCAGCACTGTGGAGCCCGGACGGGAAGGAGCTGTACTTCGCCGACAGCGACACCATCATGCGCGTCCCGATCGGCGGCGGCGCGTCGCTCACGCCCGGCACCCCCGCGCCGCTCTTCCGCATTCCGGGACATCACACCGCGCCGCGCTTGAGCGGATCGGTGTCGCCGCCCGTGATCAGCGGCATCACGCCCGACAAGCAACACTTCCTCTTCCGGCTCGGCACGGAGCAAGGGCTGCCGTCGATCAATGTCGTCCTGAACTGGCGGAAGGCGCTTCAGGAGCGGTAGCCCGCAACGATGCGGCCATCGTCCAGAGCTGCCGCCAGTGTGCCGCAGGGCGGCGCCTCGCTTCGCGTCTAGCGCGCGTCTAATTCGTGCACTTTCGTACCTGCGCTGGTTGCGCGCCTGGTTCGCAATGTTCGGTCGGCCGCCCTCACTGCCCGCCGATTCCTGTATCCTGTTTCGCATGATGGCGGGAAAGATGGACGACAAAGTCGCCTGTCACTTCACAGCCGCCACCCCGCAGGCATGACCGTCAGCCGCGCCGATTGGGACAGCAGCGTTCCGTGGAAGCGGCTGGAGGTTGGCTTCCCGCTCCAGCCCGAGCACGGCGAGATCGCCAAGATCGTCGCCCATCGCCGCGGAACGTTCGGCTGGCAATACGGCGACTGGGTCTCCAGGCGTCCCTTCGGACGCCAGTACCACAAAGGCGTCGACCTCGTCGGCTGGATCGATCCGAAAGGAAAAGAGCACTCGCTGAAAGGCGCCCTCTGCCTGGTCCCGTTCGACGGCGTGGTCGACTACATCGGCGAGGACGAAGACGAGCAGCCCTCCGTCGTGCTGCGGCATTCGTCGGTCGGCAAGATGCGCTACCGCTTCACCTTCTTCGGCGACCTCTCCGAGCTGTTCGTGAAGAAGCTCGGCCAGCGGGTCAAGCGGGGGCAGCCCATCGGACGTCCCGGCCGCGCGCCGAACGGCCGCCACTTCACCCACTTCAGCATCGGCTACCGGCCGGTGGAAGGGATGCTGCGGAAGGAAGACCACTTTGTCGATCCGTTCAGCCTGATCCCCGGCGTCAAGAGCGCAATCCGCTAATCTCCTCTCGCGCAGACCGGTTGGTCGGCCTAGGTTGGCCGGCCCTCCGCACTTGGTTGTTGGACACTGCTCCGGTCTCGATTTGGCAAGCTCCCGCATGCGGAACGTCGACCGTCGATACGTAAGTTTTCCGCTTGACGACAGCCGTACTTCCGCCTAGACTGCCTGCTCACTTCTACGTCAGGTTCGTCCGTTCAGGGGGGTGGCCAAACTTCGACGGGTGTTAGTCGATGTGTGTTGTTCTGGCGACCATGGAACCAAGCCCATGCGGCAGACTGAGCCGCAGGGATTCCCAGACCAGTTCCGGAGGCTCGCATGTGTGCCTTCAGTTCTCCAGCGACGATTCAGGACGGGCGTCTCCGCAGGCTCATGCGGATGATGGAAGACGATCCGAGAAGCACCATCGACGACTGGGCCAGGGCCTTTCATCTCAGTTGTTCCTATCTCAGTCACCTGTTCAAACAGGCCACGGGCGCTTCCCTCGGTCATGTCCTCCATGAGCAAAGAATGCAGAGGGCGGCGCACTTGCTCGCGACCAGCGATATGAGCGTCAAGGAAATCGCCAACGCCGTGGGATATGAGCACACGTCGAGTTTCACACGTGCCTTCGAGCGCCGCTTTGAGCAGGGACCTCGGAGCTACAGGCGGAAGATCGAGCGTGACTGAGCGTGACTGAATGGATGGCTGTCCGGCGCCGAGAACCTCGATCGCGCCTCCGTAGCCGCAGCGCGGGACTCCCAGGAAACTCCGTGCAGGGGGGCCGCAGGCATCGCCTCACGCCCTGTAATCCCGTACACATCCAGCGGCGCCTCCCGGTCGTCCACGTGTGTTTCAAACTCGGACACTCGGAGAGATTCGCAGTCCGTGGCGCTTCTCGCTTCGCCCGCCCGCAGCTTTAAATGCTAACAAATAGCCGCTTCGGCTAACACTTGACCCTTGGATACCGATAAACCTCGGCATAAGTTGCGTTCAACTGATATCACGTCCAAATGTGATGCTTCCTACGCCCACGTGTGATGTGAGCGCAGAAGCGACGAATCGCTGAACGACCCGGAACACGTCAGTTTTTTTTGCGACGCGGTTCCGATCAACGCACGAGGAGGCGGGGAATGTACTTCAATGTATTCGGCGAAAAGGTCTCCAGGGCGCGCTACCGCGAGATGCTCAACGCTGCGAAGAACCGCCGCGAACTGATCGCGGCCGGCCTGACAAGCCGGCGTACGCTTTTCAAGATGGGATTGCTGACGGCGGGGGGTATGCTGGTGACGCAGGGCGGGTTGAGCGCTCGTGCCCAGACGAATCCTCCGAGCTCAGGATCCACGAACAGCCCGGGGACGAACCAGCTCTGCCTCCCCAGCAATCAGACGGCAAGCCCGGCGACCAGGGCGTTCATCGAGCCTCTCGTGGTCATGCCGCTTGCCCGTAATGTGAGCCACCTGAGTCCCGCGCCGACAGAAAACCCGAATACCGGGGCGGGCGAGGTGCGCGCGGCCCCGTTCCAGGCCCCGCAAATTGATCCCGTCAGGTTTCCCGTGGTTCCGGGGACGCTCTACCAGTTCAACCAGAGGCAGTTTACGACCAGGCAGTCGCCTGATCTGCCTCAGCAAACGATCTGGGGCTATGACGACGGCACCGGCACACGCAGCCCTGGACCTACGTATCGCGCTTTCTATGGCAGTCCTCAGCTCACGCGCAACATCAACTCGCTGCCCGCGGTGACGCAGGTGAACAATACTGGGTTCGGGCTGCCGTCCGTCACGACGCACCTGCACAACGGTCACACCCCTTCCGAGAGTGACGGCAATCCTTGCGACTTCTACGGCCCCGGACACTTCTGCGATCAGTATTATCCCAACGTACTGGCCGGGTTCAATTCCGATCACGCTCCGCAAGGCGACATCAACGAATCGTTGAGTACCCTCTGGTATCACGACCACCGCGTGGATTTCACTTCGCAGAATACCTACAAAGGACTGATCGGCTTCTATTGCCTGTTCAACCAGTTCGATACCGGCGACGAAGGCAGCGGATTTCATCTTCCCAGCTTCCCGCAGTATGACATTCCGCTGGCTTTCAACGACAAGGTCTATGACCCGGAAAGCGGCGATCTGGTCTTCGATCTGTTCAACCTGGACGGCATCCTCGGCGACAAATTCCTGGTCAACGGCAAGATCCAGCCCTTCTTCGAGGTGCAGCCGCGCCGGTACCGCTTCCGCCTGCTCGATACCGGCCCGTCGCGTTTCTACGAGTTCTTCCTGACGGACCTGAACAACCTGAACAATGCCAATCCGTACTGGCTGATCGGCACCGACGGAAATCTCCTTCCGAATCCTGTCCAGATCACGAGCGTGCGCATCGGCCCTGCCGAGCGCGTGGAAGTGATCATCGACTTCAGGCCCTTCGCCGGCAAGACCATCTATCTGGAGAACCGGCTGAATCAGCTCAATGGGCAGGGACCGGTCGACAACTTCGGCCCCGGCGGCACCTCGCAGGAGTGCAGCGCCAATCTGGGCATGACCGTTCCCCAGATTCTTCCCGCGGGCCTGGGTAACCTGCTTTTGCAGTTCCGAGTGAGCTCCAGAGCGGTCGCCGACAATAGCGTCGACCCGGCGACGAATCCCACCTTCTATCAATTGCCCAGCACCAACGTGGATCCGCGGATCGTACGGACCTTCAAGTTCGATCGTTTGAATGGTCAATGGTCCATCAACGGTCAGTTCATGGATTGCAATCAATTCCGGTTTGCAGTGCAGCAGAACTCGGTGGAGCAGTGGCTGCTGATGAATCTCAGCGGGGACTGGACTCATCCCATTCACATCCATCTGGAAGAGCACCAGATTCTGAGCCGCAACCGGGCCGCGCCCACTCTGCCCGCGGACAAGGGACGCAAAGACGTGACTCAACTGCACCCCAACGAGCGCGTTCAGCTCTTCTTCCGCTTCCGTGACTGGCTGGGCAAATATCCCATCCATTGCCACAACGTGGTTCACGAGGACCACGCCATGATGGCGCTCTGGCATGTCGTGGCTCAGGGCGACGACGTTCGAGTGCCATAGAAGAAAGGAGACCGGAGCCATGGACATCTCGAGAAGAAAACTATTGGGCTGGACGGCGTTGGCCCCCGTTGCCGCGGCGGCGGAGGCTGTCGCCGGCCTCACAGGAAAAACAGCCGGTATGGGCGGGCCAGCCACGGCGTCCGACCTGGCTCGCCAGCGCATCCAGCGCATGCACTTCCCCAACGTTCCTCTGTACACCCACGAGGGCAAACGAGTGATGTTCTATGACGACCTGGTCAAGGGCAAGATCGTCACCATGAACTTCTTCTTCGCCAGGTGCGATGAGATCTGCCCGATGGTGATGGCCAATCTTTCCAGAGTGCAACAGCGGCTCGCGGCGGACCTCAACAAGCGGCTCTTCATGTACTCATTGACACTCAAACCGGAAGAGGACACGGTCGATGCCATCCGTCAGTTCCGGGAAATGCATCATGCCAGACCAGGCTGGACGTTTCTCACCGGCAAGCCTCAGGACCTGGAAAAAGTTCGCAGAGGCATCGGGTTCAGTTATCCCAATCCAGTCGTTGACAAGGACAAGACCCAGCATATCGGAAACGTCCGCTATGGCAACGAGCCACTGATGTTGTGGGCAGCGTGTCCAGGGATGGCCCACGCTGACTTCATTGCCGAATCTGTCTCCTGGATGATCCATCCGGAGCAGAATCGAATTCAGCCGTCCTGACCGGAGGAAGGTGATGAAGAGCTTACGAGCACATGCTTCGCTTTTTCTGACGCTGGCAGGGGTCGCGTTCCTAGCCGCTCCGAGCCTGATGGCCCAGCAAAACATCAATCCGCCGCCTTTCGACTTCAACGACGCTTTTTACGGGGCCAACGGCATCGACGTGACGCAGTTGAACCAGCCCGCGGCGGGCCGCTTCGGTCTTTTCCGGCAGTTTGGTCCTCCGGCGCGAACTCCCAGCCAGGCCAACTGGCTCGTGGACAACTCCAATAGCGATCCCACACGCAAGAACATTCGCATCCTGGCCACCACAGGCGGTTACCCGGACGATGGCAGCGGTACGGCGAACGAGTTCATTTCCATCATCGCCTTCGTGCTCAACCAGAATTTCTTCAATTCCGCGAACCAGACCGGAGGCGTCGGCAACGCCCGAGGCATTGCCATGGAGGACATCGTCGGCCACTTCGAAGGCTACGCCGCGCTCAAACAGACGGGTCACGACGGACACCTCGCCCCTACACCTTGTGGCACGATGCGGGATACCACGTTGCCCCACGGAACTCCATGCTTTCCGGTGACCAGCGTGGCCACGCCGAACCTGAGGCAGGACTGGCGTTTCGCCACGAACCGCAACGCCATTGATGGCAGCGATGGAAACGATCCGCTGGGTATCGTCTCAGGAACCCCGTCGGATAGTCCGTTCGGTTACTTCTGTGACGATCTGTTAGGGATGTGGGTGCTCACCTACTTCTGGTTCAACCAGAATTCGGTGGGTGATCAAGCCGGGAACATCCAGCCGACCGCGCAGTGCACGGCCATGTTGCATCAGTTGGCGCTCATGCACGGCACCGGCCTGGATGGAACCCCGAACGTTCTGACTGCCAATGAGCTCAACTTCCTGGAAGGCACGGATGTGGGCGCACAGCCGCTCGGCCCAGGATTCCCCAATCCACCCAACCCTGGGTGCATGAACGAAGGCCAGCTCGACACCGGCGGAGCGGACAACGGAGCGATCTGGTTGATCTGTCCCGCGATTCCTGACCCCAGAGCTGGAGCGATCGCATCTGATGCGTTTCTGGACACGGTTCGCCGATCCTCTGGCACACCGATCGATCCGCGGTTCAATCAAAACTTTGCCTGTCTGCAGCTCTTCGGGGGTTTCTGCAGTGAGCTCACGTTGACCCCGGCGCAGCAGGCCCAGGTGAACGCGGCTGCGGCTCACAACTGACAACGCTAACGCCGGCCCACAGGAGGAAAGTCAAGACCAGACCGCCCCTGGCAAGCGAGTTCTCCTTGCCCGGGGCCGGTCCTGCTATTTGGAACCGACATTGACACAATGTCCAAGGTGAAGGGCAGCGGGTTCTCTCGCCGGGAGTTTCTCAAGTTCGCGGCAGTATCGGCAGCCGCGGGGCCTTTCTTTGCCTTCCCTCCTCGCGCTCTGGCCAGCCAAAGAACACTCAGAATCGCCAAGTGGGCACATCTCGTCCCCGAGTTCGACCTCTGGTTCGAAACGATGGCAAAAGAGTGGGGCCGGCAGCATGACGTCAACGTGATCGTGGATCGAATCCCGGCCGAGCAGATCCACCAGCGTGCGGCAGAGGAGGTCAAACAAGGCAAGGGCCACGACGTGATGATGTTCCCCTGGCCGCCTGCCGAGTTCAACCAGCATGTCATCGATCACAATGAGATCTATCAGGCGTTGAGGCTCAAAGTCGGCGTCATCAACAAGCTTGCGCACCGTTCGACCTATTACGTGAAAGCACGCAAGTACTTTGCATTTTGCGACTCCTGGATTCCAGCACCTCTCCATTATTTCGCCGACTACTGGGCTGAAGCTGGCATGCCACTGGGCCCTCTGCACTACGGTAGCTTGCGCAGCGGAGGGAAAAGGATCCGCGAAAAGCTCGGCGTTCCCTGCGGTCTGGCACTGACGCCCACTTTGGAAGGCAATATCACATTGCATACCATCCTGGTCGCTTTCGGGGGAGCGGTCCTGGATGTTCATGGCAAAGTCAAGCTTGACGGTGCTCGTACGACCGAGGCCCTCAAATACGTCAAGCAGCTCTACGAGGAAGCGGGCACGCCCGATCAGCTCAGGTGGGGCCCGTTAGACAACGTCAAGGCCATGCTGGCACGCAAGACCACCTGCAGCATCAATGCGCTCAGTTTGCTGCGCGCCGCAGAAAAGCACGATCCGGAGATCGCCAGGAAGATCATGATCCAGCCTCCACTGTTAGGGTCGGCCGGGGCCGGGATCGTAGCCACTCCTCACATCACCAACTGTTCCGTTGTTTGGAAGTTCGCGCGGAATCAGGAGGACGCGAAGCAGTTCCTGATCGATCTCGTGGACAGCGGGAAGACCAGTTACGAGCAAAGCAAGGGCTGCAATCTGCCTATCTATCAGAAGACTCTCCCCGATTTCATCGTCAGGCTGGAACATGATCCCAGGAGCGATCCACCGGACAAGAACAAGGAACTGAAAGACGCGCTGCATTGGACGCACAATCTCGGCGTACCCGGATACGCCACGCCGGCTTTCATGGAGACCTTCAACGCGTTTGTCATCCCCAGGATGTTCCTGAGCGTCGTAAAACGTGAAAAGAGTCCTGAGGACGCCAGTCGCGAGGCAGCGGCCGTGGTGCAGCGCATCGCTGAGAAATGGAAGGATGTCTAACTCACCTATGCGAGCGCTCAGCTACCTCATCATGGTTTTCACGTTGGCCGTTCTTGCGGGCGCGGCGCCGCCACCGGGCGTTTCGCGCAAATCGCCCGAGCTCAACATCGCAGAGCCTTCGGGGAAAACAACCCTTCTCTCGAGTCTCAGGGGAAAAGTAGTGATCATCGAGTTTCTCTTCATTCAGTCTGATCATTGCATCCGCGTCGCCAGGACCCTGAACAATCTCAATAGCGAGCTGGGCGCGCGTGGCTTCCAACCCGTCGGAATCGTTTTCGATCCGCCCAACGGTGGCGGTGCCAGCGGGCGGCTGATCCCTGCCCTGGTGAGTAGTCTCAAACTCACGTATCCGGTTGGATATGCGACCAAATCCGAGGTTGATCGCTATCTGGGTCGCACGGGCAAAGAGATTTTGAACATCCCGCAGGTGATCGTGATCGATCGCGTGGGCATGATTCGCGCCGCCAGCGGCGGTGCGGGCGGAAACCCTGGATTGGAGAACGCGGACTCGTTGCGCGTGATGATTGGCGGTTTGCTCAAGGAAGAGGCCGGAGGCCTCAAAAGCCACGAGACCGGGTCAGGTACAGAGCGATCGCACCGCTGACTGGGAATTTCGCCCTCCCGCCCGAGGTATCCTCGCTTCCATGGACGAGCAACAGCAGCCCACCATCCGCATCACCCTGGACGACAGCGTTGCCCAGGGGGAGTACATCAACTTCGCGAACATCATCCATTCGCCGTCCGAGTTCGTGATCGACCTCGGCAGGATCGTTCCGGGGCGGCAGGACGTGAAGGTTTACAGCCGGGTCATCATGACGCCTCTTCACGCCAAGCAACTCCTGGAAGCGCTCGCGCAGAACATCTCGATCTTCGAGCAGAAGTTCGGCGAGATCCGGGTCGACGGCGGGACGGCATTCTCCTCGAACGAGCCCTCGAACTGACGAGTCTCACAGTCTATGCTGAGGCGCGCAGCGCCGAAGCATCTCCGGTGAGGTGGCGCTGCTGTAGAGAAAAAGGACTCAGACCGCGCGGTTGCACCGGAGATGCTTCGTCGCTTCGCGCCTCAGCATAGACTTTACGCTGTAGAGAAAAAGGACTCAGACCGCGCGGTTCCACCGGAGATGCTTCGTCGCGGTGCTCCTCAGCATAGACTTTAGAGAACGGATCTATGGCCCGCGTCAAAGTCATCGGAGCCGGCCTGGCCGGCTCGGAATGCGCGTTCGGATTGGCTCGGCGCAATCATCAGGTCGACCTCTTCGAGATGCGACCGTCGAAGACCACGGCCGCGCATCAGACCTCGAACCTCGCCGAGCTCGTTTGCTCGAACTCCTTCCGCTCCTCCGCCATCACGAACGCCGTTGGCCTGCTCAAGCGGGAGATGGTCATGTTCGACTCGCTGGTCATTCGCTGCGGTACAGAGGCGCGCGTCCCTGCCGGAGATGCGTTCGCCGTCGACCGTGACCGCTTCTCGGCCGCGATCACCAGCGCCATCGCCGGCGAGCCGAACATCACCCTGCGCCGCGATGAAGTCACCTCGCTCGATCGCGACGGATACGACTTTCTCGTCGTCGCCACCGGTCCGCTGACCTCCCAGCCGCTCTTCGATGCCATCAACGACTTCCTCGGGCGCGACGGTTTGTACTTCTACGACGCCATCGCGCCGATCCTGGCCGCCGATTCGCTCGATCTGTCCAGGCTCTACTGGAAATCGCGCTACGGCAAAGGCTCTGCTACCGACTATCTGAACGCGGCGATGACGCAGCCGCAGTACGAGTCCTTCGTGGCCGCGCTGCTATCAGCCGAGATCTTCGCGCCGCATGATTTCGAGAAGGCCGCGCACTTCGAGGGATGTCTGCCGGTCGAGGAGATCGCATCGCGCGGCATCGAGACGCTCCGCTTCGGCCCGATGAAGCCGGTCGGACTCGAGCATCCAGTGACCGGTGAGCGGCCATACGCCGTCGTGCAGTTGCGCAAGGAAGACCTCTCGGACGATTACTTCAACATCGTCGGATTCCAGACGAAGATGAAGGTGCCGGAGCAGAAGCGCGTCATCCAGATGATCCCCGGCCTCGAAAACGCCGTCTTCGCGCGCTTCGGCTCCATGCACCGCAACACCTTCATCAACGGGCCGAGACATCTCCGGCCGACCTTTCAGACCAAACGCGACGATCACATCTTCTTCGCCGGCCAGATCACCGGCGTCGAAGGCTACGTCGAGTCCTCCGCCGTCGGCCTGCTCGTGGCCCGCTACATCGACGCGCTCGCGCACGACACTCCCGCCACTCCGCTTCCTTACCACACCGCCCTCGGCGCTCTCGGCCGTCACGTCGCGGAGTCGAATCCTGAGCGCTACCAGCCCTCGAACGTAACCTGGGCCTTGATCAAGGATGTCATCGGCCGCTGCAGGAAAATCGAAAAGCGGGAGCGTCAGGTGGCCAAGGCGCTCGCGGCGATCGAGGAGATCCACACCACAGAGACACAAAGAACCTCCGTGCTCTCTGTGTCTCCGTGGTGAGTTTGCTTCACGCCTTCCTTGCCACGAGCAACAACCGCGGATCACCCAACCGGAACGGATCGCCTGCTGTCGAAGAACAAAGCTGCTCGATGGTGAGGCCGACGCTGGCGAAGAGCTCCCGAAGCTCACCGACGGTGTAGATCCACGTATGCGCCGTGCGCGTCTCACGCACGGCACCACGGACGAACGAATACTCGACGTCGAGCCGGCTGGCCGAGGCGTCGTAGGTCGCGCTGGAGAAAAAGAGAATGTCGCCGACCTCCATCCAGCGTTGCCTCTGGAGCGACGGAAGAAGCGATTCGGCCGTCGCGCCGCTTTCGAGCACGAACGTCGCGCCCGGCTTCAGCGCGTCCGCCAGCGAGCGGACGAACGCGCGGGTCCCGTCGCGGTCGCAATAGCCGAAGCTGTTGCCGAAACAGAGTGCGCCGTCGAAGCGGTCACGCCACGGAATGGCGCGCATGTCACCGCGATGCCATTCGACGCTCACCTGCTCCGCGTTCGCGCGCCGCTGCCCCTCGGCGAGACACGAGGTCGAGAGATCGAATCCGGTGACGGCGTATCCACGCCGCGCCAAAGGGATGCTGTGCCTTCCCGCGCCGCAGGCGACGTCGAGAATCGCTCTGCCGTCGGGTGCGCCGAAGGCCTTCTCCAGAAACGGCAGGTCAGCATCGGCAGGCGGCGCGACCGCCACCCAGAAGTCAACCGCCAGACCGTGAAAGAAATCGCGGAACCAATCGTTGGTGATCATTTCGTCTCCATCGTCCGCGGGACACACGTCGAGTGGTCCCGCCGTTCGCGGTGGGAGAGGGGAGACGAAATCAGATATCGGCGGTGAGTTTCAGAGGCGAATTCGCGGAGAATAGTAGCGCAGGAACCCGTGGGATCAGTACGGAAGTGCCGTGGCAGCGTCTTTCTTCGCCGCGAGCAGATTGCGCAGCCGAGCGGCCGCGTCGGCGATGTCTCGCTGGCGTTGGGCGTAGCTGTCGGCGAGCTCGCGGATATCGCCGCCGCAGAATGGGCAGCTCTCCGTTCCGGGATAGACGTACTGCTCGCAGCCGCGGCAGAGGGTCAGGCTCGGAGGGACGCGGTCGGTTGTCGTCCGCACGATCTCGCTCTTCGGGCGGGGCGGCGGTGGTTCCTGAACGATGGCCTCACCGTTGCCGTCGATCGGCTCGAGCAGCAGAGCGAAGCGGCCGGCGTCGAACGGCTTGCCCGGCGCCTCCTCCACCTTCACGATGCGCTCGCGTTTCCCTTCCTTGGCCAGACTGAGCGCACGGTGGTGGCAGTAGGGGTTGTTGCCCGCGCGTCCGAGGAGCGTGTGATTCGTCCACGTACACCCGGAGCGGCAAACGTCGGCGTAGTAGCAGGTCCGGCAGAACCCCCACAGATCATCGACGGTACGGTCGCGGGTGAAGCGGAGCTGATCGGAGTGATTCCAGATGTCGTCGATAGTCATATCGCGCACGTTGCCGCCCGAGTAGTCGGCCGTGGCCAGCGACGGGCAACCCTTGATCGTGCCGTCGGCTTCGATGCCGAGGCCCGTGTGGCCGGCCGCACAACCCTGAAAGTGACCGGTCTCGGCGTCGGTGACGCGCCAGCGATGCTCGTACGGGCCGAAGTAGCCGATGTTGTTGCCCGGCTGCATCAACACGCCAAGCTCCAGCGCCTCGTCGAAAAGCTCGGCCAGATGCGGCATCAACTCCAGGATCTGATAGGGCTGCATCAGGATCTCATCGTTGTCGGCGGCGTTTCCCATGGCCACGGTGAGCTGGATCTGCCAGTTGCGCGCGCCGGCGTCGGCGATCTGGTGCAGCAACTCGCGCAGATGCGGCAACGTCGTCGCGCCGATCTGCGTGTTGACACTGCTGGGGATGTCGTACTTCTTGAGCAGGCGCAGAGCGCGCATGGCATGCTCGAATGAGCCCTTCACGCCGCGCAGCTTGTCGTGCAGCTCCGGCAGGCCGTCGAGCGAGAGGCCGCACGAGCGCAGCCCCGCTTCCTTCGCCGCGCGGATGCGATCCTCATTCAGCGCCAGCCCTCCGCTCTGCATGCTCGGGTGCATGCCGTTGTCGGTGATGGCCCGGATGATGGTCAGCCAGTCTTTGCGAAGAAAGGCCTCACCTCCGATGACCGTCACCTCGCGCACGCGCAGCCGGGCGAGCTGCCGCACCACATCGAGACACTCCTCGGTCGTCAGCTCCGACGGGCGCGCCTTGCCGGCGCGCGATCCGCAGTGCATGCACTTGAGGTTGCACGCCAGCGTGATCTCCCAGACCACATGAATCGGGTGGCTCCGGGCGTAGTCGTCGACCGTGGCATAGCGGTGCGGCAGCTTCTTCTCTTCCATGACGCCGTCCTACCCCTTCTTCTTCAGCGCCGCCTCCAACTGCTGAATCGCTTTGCCGAGGTCTCCCTGCTGCTGATAGAGATCCTTGGCGTGCGTGAGCAGCCGTTTCATCTCGACGTGGTCCCGGCGCTTGATGGCGTCGTTGATGGCCGCGCCGTAGGGCATGACAGATCCGGTTGCCATTGCGTCCTCCTTATTTCCCGAGCGCGGCTTCGAGGTCCTTGATCGCCTTGCCGAGGTCGCCCTGCTGCTGGTGAGCCTGGCGGGCCTCGTCGAGGAGCTTCTTCATCTCGTCGTGGTTTCCACGTTTGATGCAATCGTGGATCACCACGCCGTAGAGCGGTCGGATGCCGCCGCCACCGCCCAGCGCCTTCTGCAGGTCGCTGATGCCCTGGCTGAGGTTGCTATGCTGCGATTGTGCTTCGGCGAGAAGCGCCTGGATCTCCTGCTGGTTTCCCCTTTTGATGCAATCGTGGATAACGACACCGTAAAGCATTCGTTGCTCGCTCATTGAAACTCCTCCTTTCGTCACTTATAGGAGTGACGCCAGAGTGCAATTTCCCTACCCATGTCATTGACTATTTCGGTAGACCGCTCCAAATTGGTAACGCCACATGGACGTCTGCCTCGTCTCGATGCCGTACGCCGCGGTCGAACGCCCCTCGATCGCCCTGGGACTGCTTACTGCTGAGCTTCGCGGCGCAGGAATCCAGGTCGGGACGCGCTATGCCAGCCTCGACTTTGCCGCCCGAATAGGCATGCACGCCTACGACGGCGTCCTGAATTCGCGCACGACGCTGTTCATCGGCGAGTGGACCTTTGCCGCGGCGGCCTTTCCGGCGATGAGCGCAGTCGACGACGCCTATCTCGCCGAGATCGCCTCGGAGATAGCGCAGAGCCGCGCGGCGGGGCTCGGCGGCGATCCGGCGACGCTTCTCCTCACCCTCCGCGACGAGGCGACACGATTCACCTACGACCTCGCCGACGAGATCGTCGCATCCCGCCCGCGCATCGTCGGCTGCACGTCCACGTTCCAGCAGCACACCGCCTCACTGGCGCTGTTGCGGGCGATCCGCGAGCGCGACGACAGCATCATCACCATGATCGGCGGGACGAACTGCGAGTCGGCCATGGGCATGGCCGCGGCGCGTGCCTTTCCGTGGGTCGATTACGTCGTCTCCGGCGAGGCCGACGAGATCATCGTCCCGCTCGTGCGCAATCTGCTCGACAACGGCCGCGCGATCACGCCGCCTGTTGGCGTCATTGATCAGGTCACGGAACAGCGGCACGACATCGAGCCGCCGCGCGCCTCGGTCTGGTCTATGGACGCCATTCCGACGCCGGACTACGACGACTACTTCACCGCGCTCGAGCGCTCGCCGCTGCGCGACGCAATCGTTCCGGCGGTGGTGGTGGAAACGTCGCGCGGCTGCTGGTGGGGCGCCAAGTCACACTGCACCTTCTGCGGACTCAACGGCGGCAACATGTCCTACCGCGCCAAGAGCCCCGCACGCGCCGTGGAGGAGTTCCATCGCCTGGCCGCGCGCTACGGCATACGCCGCTTTACCCTCGTGGATAACATCATGGACATGCAGTATCACGAGAGCGTCCTGCCGCACCTGCAGGGTCACGGCTACGACATCTTCTACGAGACCAAGGCCAACCTCCGGCGCCGGCACATGCAAAGCTTCTCTGATGCCGGCGTCCGTTCGATCCAGCCGGGCATCGAAAGCTTTCACGACGAGATCCTCCGCCTGCTGGCCAAGGGCAACAAGGCATGGATGAATGTGCAGCTCCTCAAGTGGGCCGCTGAGCTGTCGATGGAGATCTCGTGGATCTTTCTGATCGACGTTCCCGGCCAGCGCGACGAGTGGTACTTCGACCTGCTGTCCTGGCTTCCGTTGCTCACTCACTTGCCACCGCCCGTCTACGCCACCCCGATCCAGTTCGTCCGTTTCAGCCCCTACCACCGCGATGCCTCGGCATACGCACTCGATCTGATCCCTGAGCCGGCATACGCGCACATCTACCCGCTACCAGCCGAGGAGATGAGCGATCTCGCCTACTACTTCGTCGATCGGAACCCCGCTCCTCCCGCCGCTCTGGGCCAGCCACTCCTGATCGCCTGGCTTGGCCTCTGGCGCGATGCGCATGAGAGCGCGACGACGCGCGCGCTGCTGGAAATGCGCCGCAACGGCGAAACGATCGAGATCACCGACACCCGTTCCTGCCGCACTGCGGACCACCACGTACTGGCGCCCCTTGCCGCTCGAATCTACGAAGCCTGCGACGAAGCCACCGACCGCCGCACGCTCGCCGACCGCACCGGCATCGACCTCCAGACGGTCGATGAAGTACTCGCCTCGCTGATCGCCGACAAGCTTCTCCTCGACCTCGACGGCCATCTGCTGGCCCTCGCCGTCGACACCTCCCACTCCCGCCCCGACTGGACGCCAAGCCCCGGCGGGCGTGTGGAATGGGGAGCGGTGAGGGCCTGAGTCCGAAGCACTCGACGCGATCCATGACTTCCTGAGATTTCAGGTGATCGAGCACCGCACATCGAACACAGGCAAAGTAGAGGAGGACAAGTAGCCGCTCAGCGCCGGACCGCTGCCGTCTCGGCGGCCGGAGCGCTGGCGTCCTCGCCGGCTGGCTCGGCGTGCGTCTCGCCGCCGGGGTTACCAGCTAATGTCTGGAGTCTTGCCGGGTCGGCGGCGAGGACGCCAGCGCTCCGGCTGCGAGCCGCAAGCCCGGACGTCGCTGGCCAGCCATGAGTCACAATCCCGCCATGCTTGAGGAGAAGGCCGGCTGGTGGCGAGGCAGCCCTGCGACTGTGGTGACTTCAGCGCAACTCGCCGAGGTCCTCGCCGCCGCCGGGCTTTGCGATTCGGTGCGGCGTGTCGAGCTTCTCGCCGGGGGATTGGTCAACACCAACTACCGTCTCGATCTGGCCGGCGGCGAGACGCTCGTGCTCCGTCTCTACGACCGCGATGGCTCTGCCTGCGCGCGCGAGGCTGCGTTGCTGCGGCTGGTCAGCGGCCACGTTCCAGTTCCTGTGATCGTTCATACGGAACCGAACGGATTCGGCACTCTTCCGCCGCTGCTATTGATGACCTACATCGACGGAATCAGCCTGCGCGCGCTGAAGGCCACGCTTTCGGACGATGAGCTCGGGCCGCCCGCGCGCGCCGTGGGGCAGGTGCTGGCGAGGATTCATGCGTTTCGCTTCCCGAATCCCGGATCGCTCGGACCTGCGCTCGAGGTCGGCCCATGGTTCGCCGAACCGCCGGACGTCGTTCCCAAGCTGATCGAAAGCTTCCTCCCGCGTCTCGAAGCCACCCTGGCTCGGCGCGTCGACAATTTCATCGCCAATATGGCGGATCGCCTTCGCTCATTCGACGCCGAGGCCTGCCTCGTCCACAGCGACTACGGCTCGGCGAATGTACTCCTGCGTCGCCTTCACGATCGATGGGAAGTCGCGGCCGTGCTCGACTGGGAGTTCGCTTTCTCCGGCTGCCGCCTCTGGGACCTCGGCAATCTGCTTCGCTACGAACACGATTCACGCCCTCGTTTCGAGCCGCAAGCCTCGCGCGGCTACATCGAAGCAGGAGGCGAGCTGCCGGACGATTGGCGTGTTCTGGCGCGCGCTTTCGACCTCGTCAGCCTCTGCGAGATGCTGACGAGAGACGGCATTCCGCCGGACATGGCGGCGGAGATTACGGGGTTGATCGAGAGGACAATGCGCGCGGGCGCTTAAAGCCGGAGCGCTGCCGACCCGGCAAGACTTCAAACATTAGCTGATAACCCCGGCGGCGAGACGCACGCCGAGCCAGCCGGCGGGGACGCCAGCGCTCCCCGTCACAGCTACCGTCGCGTCAGCAGAACCAGCAACTCGTCCCTCTCCTCCGTGATCACCATCAAGTCCGCGCGGCCATCGCCGTCGAGATCGGCCAGGGCGAGGTTGTGTGGGCCTTGCATCACCGGCACCTGCGTACCGGCGTGCAGGCCGGTGCGCGATCCGTATACGACCGTCACCGCATTGCGTGCCGCATCGATGAATGCGGCGTCCGCGATCCCGTCGCCGTTGATATCGCCCGCGGCGACGCGCCAGCAGCCCTGGCCGACGGCGATGCGTTGCGGAAACGCGGTGAAGTGCCGGCCGCCGTCGTTGCGCACCCAGGTCAATCCATCTCCCGACGTGTCCGTGATGTGACCTGAGTAGTTGGCCACCACGATGTCCGGCCGTCCGTCGCCGTTCACATCGGCCACCGCCACCATGAACGGGGTTGGACCGGCGACGAGTGGGGATTGACGGGCGTGCGTGAAGTGTCCGTGTCCATCGCCGAAGAGAATGCAGATCGAGTCGAGCCCCGAATTCGGCGTCACCAGATCGACGTTGCCATCGCCGTCCAGATCGGCGGCCACTACGTTGATGTATGGCTTGCGCCCGATCTCGATGGGCGTCCCTGGCGTCTGCCAGCCGCCATGCCCGTTCGACAGCACAAGGGTCAGCCGGTTCTCGGCCCAACTGTCGGTGATCAGGTCCGCGTGAGCGTCGCCGTTGACGTCCGCGGCCGCGACCGTGTGCGGATGAGGATTGGAATGGACGTGGATCTGCTGCGCGGTGAAATGGCCCTTGCCGTCGTTGGCCAGGATGGTCAGGTAGTCGGTATCGTGATTGGAGACCACGAGATCCGATCGATGACGGCCAAAGAGGTCCGTGGCGATCATGAACGTCGGATTCGCTCCGCACTGCGCGTTTTGCGGCAGCGCGTGCAGCCCTCCGCGGCCGTCACCGGCCAGCACCAGGAGCTGCTGACTGTGCCCGCAGAGAGCGACGTCGATCTTGCCGTCGCCATTGAAGTCGCCCGTGGCCATCGAATCGGGATGAAACCCATTCGGCAGCGGCACGTGAACGGATCGGGCAAACGGCTGCGCGACCGCGGCAGCGAAGAGCAGCGAGGCGATGATCATGGCAGCAATGTACGGACGGAGCGGCCGTGTGCGCTGCTACGGAATCGAAAACAGGTCATGAGATCGCGGACCGGTGGCTCCGTCGATCTTCGATTAGGCGGCGCAGTGCCAACCATCCGCATCGAATCGACCTTCTCCGAGAAGGGTGCGCACCTTCACCGGGCGGTACGCGCATCTTCACCGGGCGGTACACGCACCTGCACCGGGCGGTACACGCACCTGCACCGGGAGGTACGCGCGCCTTCACCGGGAGGTACGCGCACCTTCACCGGGCGGTACACGCGCCTTCACCGGGCGGTACACGCACCTGCACAGGGAGGTACGCGCACCTTCACCGAGAGGTACGCGCACTATCCCCGAGAAGTACGCGTACTATCCCCGAAAAGTACGCGCACCATCCCCGGGAAGGGTGTGAACTATCCCCGTCGAGAGCCCTTCTCCGCCGCAAGTCTTTCACCGTGGAGGCACAGAGGATACGGAGACGATCTCCGTGCTCTCTGTGTCTCCGTAGTCAAGAATTCCGGGAGAAGGACTCTCGACGAAAGGGCGTGGCTGGGAACCGCAACGTTCTGCGTGATACGGTCTCTTCGCTGTGTTGCGCACCCCGCCGCAACGCCGCTCCCGGGCGGCACTCAGAAAACTGGCAGACGGCGCCAGTGCCCGCACCGTCTTCGTGGCCCTGGCCGCGAACATCGTCATCGCCGTGGCCAAGCTCATCGCCGGTCTCCTCTCCGGATCGACGGCCATGCTCGCCGAGGCGGCGCACTCCTTCGCCGACTCGCTCAACGAGGTATTCCTCGGTATCTCGCTGCGCCGCGCGCGTCGCGGCGCCGATGCCACACATCCCCTGGGCCACGGCCGCGAGCGATTCCTCTGGGCGCTCATGGCCGCGATCGCATCCTTCCTGATCGGCGGCTGCCTGTCCGTGGGGATAGCAATCCGCCAGCTCGAGATTCACGATTCGGCGGTGGGAAGTCCGCTCGCCGCCTGGATCGTCCTGGCCGTCTCGTTCATCGCCGACGGCGTCTCGTGGTTGCAAAGCGTCGGTCAGGCCCGGCGCGAAGCGCGTGAGCGTGGACAGAGCGTCGTCCGACACCTCCTCCGAGCGAGCGAGCCCCTCGTCCGCGCCATCGTGGTCGAAGACACCGCCGCCCTCATCGGCCTGGTCATCGCCGCCGCCGGCCTCCTGCTGCGCCAACTCCTCGGAACGAACACCCCCGACGCCATCGCCTCCCTCCTGATCGGCATCCTCCTGGCCATCACCGCCTTCGGCTTGGCCCGCCCCCTCGCCGATTTCCTCGTCGGCCGCTCCCTGCCCCCCGATCTGCTCGAAGAGCTACGCCGCATCCTCGCCGCCTCCCCATGCATCGAACAGGTCGTCACCCTCCAAGCCGTCTACACCGGCCCGGAAGAGGTAATCGTCGCCGCGAAAGTACACCCTGCGAAAGGCGCCTCGGTCGAGGAACTGGCCCACGCCATGGACGATCTCGATCGCCAGCTCCGCGCGGCCTCGGAGTTCGTGGCGGATGTGTACCTGGATGTGACGATGTACAGGGGGGAGACCGGTGGTGAAACCTAGCGGGCGGCCCGCCAAACGTTGGCTTGTAATTAGTTCCAGTTGCTGGAGGTAACTGGCCGAGCGTCCGAAACCAATGAGACGTGGCTAGCTGCAAGTTCTTGACGTCATCGACGTCTGGCCGTTCGCGCTCTCAGTGATAAAGAGAACTCGCGCCAACCTGAGGTGCGTCTGGACTTCGGCTCGTGTATCATGCCGTCTCTCCATCCCACAAACACGATCTTCAGAGAGGAGACGCACTGGATGCGCTGGCGACCCAGTCTTGACGCAAACGTAGTCGAGTCGAATGAACTCTGGCAGATACTCCAGACGATCTATGACAAGGCACTCTCGCTAGCTCCTCTCGCACGCGGCGACGACACGGTTTTCCGATACTCCTACGTTCGTCGCCGGCGTCATGACTCGCTACACATCGAAACGCTTCGAACGCTTCTTCCGAAAGGCTTCCCGTCCGACCTCAACATTGGCGCGACTGAAATCGATGTTTTGAATTTCATTCTCAACTATACGGACAACCGAATTCTTAATCTCGAGGGTCCGCGAGGCGTCGGCAAGACCACACTGGTCTACTTCGTCGAGAACGTTCTCCAGTGGACTCGGATAGCGGTAAAGCCGGTTCTCCTCGTGCTCGACGGCCTTCGACTCTCGGAGTCAGAGTCTACCGGTACCACAGACTACATCAAGTTGATAGCGGAGGAGATGCGATATCGCGACGTCCAAACAGATGCGCGGCTTCGCGTGCTGTTAGCACGTACGGCTGAGAAACTATCAGAAAAGCGCTCTGTCGATCACCTCACACGCGTGCTGCGGGATCTTGTTTCGCGGCTGCCCAAAAGTGATCCCCGACTCATAACTTTTGTGTTCGACAACTTAGATCAGTTACCAACTAATGTGATCCGCGTAGCGGCTGATCTTGCGCGTCGCATCTTTGCATCAACCAAGATGGGTTCGATTCTCTGTCTTCGGCCAGGGTCTCGTGCGGGGCTCATGAAATCAGCTTCGGCCAGAGCGCTGTTCAATTACTCCACCGTCGTGGAGGCTCCCGCGATGGATGCATGGGTCGAACGTCTGGGCGAACGTATGAGTAACCTCTGTAAGCGCGAGCCGCATCTGCTCGGCAAACTGGTATCCTTAGGTAAGGACTTGACGCCTGAGCTGGTCGCGCAAGCCATGGTCAGGTTCGCAGAGTTGCTGGCGACCCGCCGATACTCAGCGCTCACATCGCTCGAAGCTGTCTCCGCGAGTGACACGCGCCACCTCGTTTTGCTTGTGCGCCGGATGCTCAGCCATCGGTCGCTTCCCGTTGCATACTTGCTAGAAGGACAAGGAGATTCGACGTTCTTCGCACTCCAGGCAATGGTCGAGGGTGAGCTTCACGCGTACAATTCTGAAGCAGACAAGGCCTCAGTTGTTCCCAACCTCCTTTGGACCAATAACGCATTCGGCGGCTACGACTTTCTCATTCTCTACCAACTTCTCGCAGTGCTCGACGGCGGCTCCACGCCGACCGACACTCTTTTCGAATGGCTTTCGGAACTCGGTTTCTCTGCTGCTGACAGCGAACGCGGGCTCGCATACCTTGTCAACACAATACTTATTCGCGGAAGCGACAAGGAGAAATTTCGTGAGGCCCGCCTCCCTGAGGCATTCTCACTGACCAAAGCCGGCGAACACTATTTGAGCCACATTCTCTCGATGACCGATTACATGGCATGGGTGATCCTGGATGTTCCACTTCAGCATGTCGACGTGAGGCGATTAGGGGTCACACAATTTGCGCCCCGTATTGCGTCACTCGCAGAGCTGGCTCTGGAAGTGATCAATGCCGAGAGCGCCCAGCTTGTACGTCTGGAGCGACGCGCCGAAACCGAACGCTTAAGACACGTTCTCGAGCGCCTCGCGAGATCTGGTCCTCTTTCGTCCGAGCTCGCCAGAAGCTTGGGTCAAGCTGTCGCGCGCGCTCAAGCAAGCCGCAGTCTTGAAGTAAAACGGGCAGGGAATAAAGCCGCCGGAATGCTCCAGCAACTTAACGACTGGGTCCAGACCTATGACGCCAGAACGCGCGCCATCATACAAAGACTCCGCGGTGACGAATTGGCGGTTAGAAGGGAAGCTCTCGTCAAGACGAGCAATGGCGTCCGCGTTGAACTGCAGGTCGATGATTCCGGGGACCACTTTTCGATCGCCGCAAAAGTTCGCAGTTCAAACGATGTCGACGCGGTATTCGTCGCAATCCGTTCTTCCATAGGTTCTTCATCGGTGGCATCGGCGACAGTCGTGGACCGCTCGGCCGAAAGGCGGTCACCTAGCAGCGAACTTCTCGGAACATTTCCCGTGATCGAAAAATCAAAGCAGGTCACCGCTGAATCTCTGCAAATTCAAACGATATCGCTCGCGGGAGGCGCTAACCGGGTTGGCCTGCTATCGGTGGAAGAGACTCTCGGCCACTTTAATATTAACCTATTTGTCGTCAGTGGAGGTACTCAGCGATACAGGCTGTCGGGAAGCACGGCTTCGATTGATGAGATCCGAACCTGGTCAGCATCGGAGCGCGCGCGAATCGGCGCCGCAGTTACCGCTAATAAGCCTCTCGATGAAGCAATTCGTGTTGCTGGAGCGGGGTTGACGCGTCGACTTTTTGATGAGAGCAGCGCTAACATTCTGGCGGGCCAGCAAAACCTTATTGATACGCTCGTGGTTTTCACGCGCCAACTCGACATTCCTTGGGAGTGGCTCTCGTTGACAAACAGTGTTGCGTCCGCTTCACCTTTGCCAGCCGCGCTTGCGTGGAATGTGGTGCGATGGCCCTGGGACAGAGTCGAGGGAGTGGCGCTTACCATGGCCGGTATTACGGAAAACAGATCTCCACTGCCAATCGTCACGGTGGGGTTGCCAAAAAGCAGCGCGGCGCCATGGATTGCCGGAAGCCCGCGCAAACTCGAACAGCTCCAGAAAATAGCGCGAAAGCATGGCACGGTGCACATTGTTGGGCGCTGGGATCAGCGATACAGCGCTCTCGTGGTCGGCTCGCTAAGGCTTACAATCGATGCCGCAGGCGCATACCCTTTCAGTGGTGTTGTCAACGTAATTCTATCGGCGTGTGACGATGGAGCGGTCGAATTCGGTTCCAACCTGGCGGCTGCGATTGCGGCTAAGTCAAAATGCGTTGCGTGGGCTCCGCTGATAGCGCTCGACAAGAGCGATGCGGTTCGTTTAGATGCCGAACTGGCGTCATATTTGAAGGAGCGCGACAGTAAAGACGATGATCGAAAGAACAAACGCGTTTCGCCAGCCTGCCTGTACGCACGATACGGTTTCGGTGGGACCTAAATGCACTCGATGCAAAATACGGGCGCGAGAGCGATCAGACGGCGAAGCCGTAAAGCACCCCTTTTGCGGGAGACGAACATGAAAGCAGCTAGATTTAACGAGATTCTAGAAATCCTATCGACGAAAGATATCCCAGACAATCGGTCGGGTTTGACGCCCGCTGCAAACGACGCGCTTGTCGCAGCGCTAGATGATTATTTCACTGAGCGAGAACAAGATAAAGCGGTTCTTGGGATTGACATCTATCGGTATTCGCAACTCGACAACTCACGTCAGCGTATCGTGCCGATGTTGTTCGAATTCATGTATAAGCTCGCCGCTGGCTTTTGTACGGATCAGGAGCGTTTCATGTTCCACGACCAGCCCTTCTTGGAGCGCTTCATCCCGACGGGCGACGGCGGCTTTCAAATGCTCGACACTCCACTGCACGGTCTCGTCTTCGCTATATATTTTCAGCTCGCTGTCGAGACGTACAACTCATTCTTTGCATTTCCACGCTTACGCGCTTGGCTCGGTCCACTGACGCTTAGATACGCGCTCACGTTAGGAACCGTCTTTCGACAGGAAAATAATTTCTTTGGCTCCGCTATCATATCCAATGCGCGAATTCTGGCAAAGGACTCCCTGAACAGATTTCTGATCGATGGAGCATGTGTCGATTGGTTTCGGCGCCATATCATCAACATTGAGACACTGCTAAGTATCGTCGCAAGTGATGTCTGTCGAATGCCGGGATATGTCGCCTGCGAGGAACCATACCTTGACCGAAGCCTTGTCTTCGGTGGGGACGAGGGCGACCGGCAGCGGGCGATTAGAACTGTGCAGATGCAGAAGATCGGCGCAATTTCATCGAAGCAGACGACCTTGGACGTTTACAACCTCTATATTCAAGTATTCTTTAGCCGACTTGCTACGGAGGCGTTTGGCAATCGACTGATGGTTGTGACCGTTGGCAATCTAAATACTAGCGGTGTCAACGATTAACCGGGAACAAGGGTTAGTTTCTCCACCGCCACCAGTCCCGCTCCGATCGGTACCTCCAGGCCGCCTTTGCTGCAAGCGCCGCACGGACACCCGCCGCGTACTCCGGATTGCACCTTCGCGAGATGGCCGAGTTGGCGCGCGACGATAAAGTCCGGCACGCCCTGGATCCCGTCGGCGATGTTAGAAAGAGACGGGACTTCTGGCCGGCGTCGAACTTGAACAGCGCGCGGGGCTGGACGTAATCGTCGTTGCCGTCGCGGTGATCGAAGCGGTCGGCGTCGCCGGTGATCGTCAAGGGGGCTCGGCGAGATCGGGGCGCTCGACCGGACCGTTGAACAAGTTCGGTTCGTAGTACGCGTCCGGGTTCGGGTTGTTCGGGAAGAAGCGCATCTGCCCGTCTTTGTGGTAGGTGTGGACAGAGCACTGCGGGGCGTTGACAGGCAGGGCCTCGTGTGCGTGCCGAGGCGGTGACTGTGCGCGTCGGCGTAGGAGAAGATCCGCGCCTGCAGCACCTTGTCCGGCGAGAAACCGATGCCCGGAACGATGTTCGAGGGCGAGAAGGGCCTGCTCGATCTCGGCGAAATTGTTCGCCGGGTTCCGGTTCAGCTCGATCACGCCCACCTCGATCAGCGGATAGTCGGCATGCGACCAGACCTTGGTCAGGTCCGCTGCCTCCGCGTTCGTCCAGTGACGATGGCCCTGCATGGTCTTGAAGTGGAACTTCACCCAGAATCGAGCAGCTCATCGAAACGATTCTGGTCGGGAGATCGATGAGACGCGTGCTCGAAACCGTAGAATTGTGAGCCAGCGCACGGCCGGCAAACCATCCCGCCACTACGTTTGATCGCGTGAGCTTCGATCGGTTTTTCTTCGGCTCGAACGCGGAAAGGGTGGAAACTATGACTCAGGATACGGATCGCGCGACGTGGAATCGGTGGTATGCGGCGCCGCTCGCTGTTTTTGCCATCTGCCTGTTCGCGCCTGGCTTGTTTGCGCAGCCCACCATCGCCAAGTCATTCAACCCGTCCAGCGTTCAGATCGGGGAAAGATCGACGCTGACTTTCACGATCAATAATCCGGCGGGAAGCGCGATCTCGGCGGTGGCCTTCACGGACAACTTCCCGGCGAACCTGTTCGTGGCCAACCCGAACAACCTGACCGGTTCCTGCGGGAGCGGGACGATCACTGCCTCGGCCGGCACCGGTTCGGTGAGTTTGTCGGCAGGGACGATTGCCGCCAGCGGATCGTGTATGTTTTCGATCGACGTGATCGTTCTTCACCAGAGCTCCTTCACCACGGTCAACTATGTCAATACCACCGGCAACGTAACAGCGAGCAGCGGAACCGGGAACACCGCCACCGCGACCCTGAGTGCCACCGGCGGGACCTTCGCGGTCTCCAAAGGCTTTTCTCCGAATTCGATCAACACGGGTGGCATTTCAACACTGACCTTCACCATCACCAGCTCGCAGCCGAATTCGACGGTGCCCTTCATCGACCAGGTCGCCGACCTGGTCTTTCAGGACGTGTTGCCGGCTGGCCTCGTCGTGGCGACGCCGAACGGCCTGAATCTCGGCACTTGTGCGGCGGCCACGCCAACCATTACGGCCACAGCCGGCTCGAACACCATCACGTTGGGGAATCCACCTCTCTTTGCCGGGGGAGGTAATACCGGCGGGATCACGCTGACGAACTCCGGCGGCGCGTTTGATACCTGCAGCTTCAGCGTCAATGTCACCCCTACGACGACCGGCTCCATGATCAACACGATCACGACGTCGTTTGGCGGGGCTTACCCGCTGGTGAGCAACGACGGCAACAATGGATCTGCCACGCTCAACGTCACGCCTGCGAATACGCCTCCGGTCGCGGTTCCGGATACGTACTCGGTCAATCAGGACGCGACGCTCACCGTCGCCGCGCCCGGCGTGCTGGGCAACGATACGGATCCCGATGGTGACACCCTCACTGCCGTGCTGGTCACAAACGCGGCGAACGGCAATGTCGTGCTCAATGCCGATGGATCGTTCACCTACACGCCGAATCCGGCGTTCGCGTGCGGCGCCGACTCGTTCACCTACAAGGCCAATGACGGTTCCTTCGATTCGAATATCGTGACCGTTACCATCAACGTCATCGACACGCAGGCGCCGTCGATCACGGCGTCGGTGGCCGTGCCGGTATTGTGGCCGCCGAATCACGACCTCGTGAACGTCGGCTTCGGGTTCAGCACGGCCGACAGCGGCTGCGGCGCGGTGACGACGCAACTCGGCGTGTTCAGCGACGAGCCCGACGTCATCTCCGGCGACGCGGACGGCAACTTCTCACCCGACGCGAAGAACATCGGAGCCGGGTCGCTCAGGTTGCGCGCCGAGCGCGCGAACGGCGGAGACGGACACGGACGCGTCTACCTGATCCGCGTTTCCGCGACTGATTCGTCCAGCAATACGGGCAGCAAGTGCGTCGCGGTCGTCGTGCCCGGGAGCGACAGCCCGAAAGCGGTCAGCGATGCACAGGCGGCAGCACTCGCCGCGGCGAATCAGTGCACGGCCACTGGACTTCCCCCGGCCGGTTACGTTCCCGTCGGGGTCGGGCCGGTGATCGGACCGAAGCAGTGAGGGAGGTCGATCTCCCCATCACCGTCAGCGATCTGCGGACGCATGCTACCTGACGGCTGAACTGGCTTCGATCCGAGCTTGTAACAGCAGGCCGCGCTCTGCTTGAGTATTATTTCATCGATATGAAAGCGTTCGCGGTTATCGCCGGGGTTCTGCTTTTTGTGAGTTGCTCACAGGAGCTGCCGACCTCCCCGAGTCAAACTCGGCAAACGCTAAAGCCTGTAACTGAAGCGACCCACGCGGGACGGGTTCGCGCAGTATCCCCTCCTGCAGGGTGTGTCGATCTTTCGGGTTTCTATGATGTGCGGTACGAGGGCGGGTGTCCCACCGGCGGCTACTTGACGAGCTGGGAACTTCGGCAGAATGGCTGCGAGTTCTCGATCGACGTCAATCCTGACCTCCCGAATGTCCGAGGCCGTGTCACGGGATCAGCGGTCAGTCTTTCGATGACGAATGGCTTCATCGCATGTACGTACAGCCTCGACGGTACTGGCACCGTATCGAACGGTGTGATTCGGGCAAAGGTAACCGGTCCGACCGGCGGCCCATGCTGCGGGTCCGGGATCGACACTGTTTCGCTCGTGGCGACAAAGCGCTAGGCCCGGCACGCCGGCAGCGTTGGTTGTCCAAGGCTCCGCTTCGTGAACACCACAAAATTGACCGGTACCTTCGAGCGTCACGAACGCTTCGTGCAGTGAAAGTTGGTAACGATCAGTGCCTGGCGGCGCGCCGCCGCTGCGGAACCACAGGGTCTGCCCCGGCGGCGAACACCCACGCGGCCCCAGCGGCGTTGTTGTCGAGGTACCCTCCGACCAAAGCCGTGGTCCCATCAGATGAGACGGCAACGGAAACGCCTTGCAGGCCGCTCCCCACGGCGCCTGATCCGACCAGTTTGGTGGGCTGCTGGGTCCAGAGTCCCTCGGTCCTTTTCCAGACCCACGCGGCGCCAGTCTCACTGCTGTCCGCGTAACCACCAACGATGGCCGTGTTGCCGTCGGCCGAGAGGGACACGGAAACGCCTTGATCGGCTTTGCTTACCGCACTGGCGCCAACCAACTTGTTGCCCTGCTGTGTCCACACTTCCGCGCTTCTTGTCCAAACCCACGCGGCCCCCGTACCGCGGTCGTCGCCGTACCCTCCGACGATTGCCGTGTTCCCGTCGCCGGAGAGGGATACGGAATGCCCTTGTTGAGCACCGACGTCGCCCGTGGTGCCGGAACCGACGAGCTTGTTTCCCTGCTGGGTCCACACTCCTCCGCTTCTGGTCCATACCCAGGCAGCGCCGGTGAACGAGTTGTCGAAGTCTCCTCCGACGATGGCCGTGTTGCCGTCAGCAGACAGGGACACGGAAACGCCTTGTTGCGCACCCAGGCCGCCGGAGCCCACCAGCTTGTTTCCCTGCTGGGTCCACACTCCTCCGCTTCTTGTCCATACCCAGGCAGCGCCGGTGAAATTACCGTCGCGCGGCGCCCCGACGATCGCCGTGTTGCCGTCGGCGGACAAGGACACGGAACTGCCGAAAGCGCCAAAGGCCTCCGAGCCCACCAGCTTCGGTCCTTGCTGGGTCCAGACTCCTCCGCTCCTCGTCCACACCCACACGGCCCCAACGCCGTTGTCATACGGCCCGCCGACGATGGCCGTTGTTCCATCAGCGGAGATCGCCACGGAAAAGCCTTGCCCGGCATCCGCGGAGCCGCCCGATCCCACCAGCTTGTTGGATTGCTGGGCCCAGACTCCTCCGCTTCTCGTCCAGACCCACGCGGCGCCAGCACCACCAATACAATAAATGTCGGTGTTGCCGCAAAAGAACGAATTGTCCGACAACCCTCCCACGATCGCGGTGTTGCCGTCGGCGGAGAGGGACACCGAGATTCCTTGTTGAGGACTCCCGACAGCGCCCGCCCCCACCAACTTCGATCCCTGCTGTGTGAACTGCGCGAACGCCGCATGGGAAGAAAGCAGAGCGGCGGAGACGAGAAGGATCAACAAACCGCCATGGCGGGTCTTTGTCGGAACCGTGCGTTGCACAGTGCGTGGCCTCTGGCAGAGATGGTAGCACTGCAGGCGCCGTCGATCACGGCCTCGGTGGCCGTGCCGGTGTTGGGGCCGCCGAATCGCGACCTCGTGAACGTCGGCTTCGGGCTCAGCGCGCGCCGATTCACGCCGAGTCCATCGCCGTCCCGGGGTTTGCTCGGACAAATCAGGCGCGAATCCTTATCCCCCCCAGCAGAGCCAGTATCCCGGCGAGTGAGATCAAAGCCCACCCTGAAAAGGTAGGAATGACTGCCGGATTGCTCGGGGCGAAGGCAAAGACCCACGCGGCACCAGCGCCACCGTTGTCGTCACTCCCTCCAACGATGGCTGTCTGGCTGTCGGCGGAAATGGAAACGGAAACGCCCTGCGAAGCGTTCCCTGCGGCGCCCGAGCCGACCAGCTTGGTTCCCCGCTGGGTCCAAACACCTCCGCTCCTGGTCCAGACCCACGCGGCCCCAGCGAGACCATTGTCTTGGCTCCCTCCTATGATGGCCGTGTTGCCGTCGCCGGCGAGGGACACGGAGACACCCTGCGAAGCATTCCCCGCGGCGCCCGAGCCGACCAGCTTGTTTCCTTGCTGGGTCCAGACTCCTCCGCTCCGTGTCCAGCCCCATGCCGCCCCGGCGAAACTGTTATCGCGGTACCCGCCGACAAAGGCCGTGTTGCCGTCGGAGGAGAGGGACACGGCCCAACCCTGAAAAGCGTTCCCCGCGGCGCCCGAGCCGACCAGCTTGTTTCCCTGCTGGGTCCAGACTCCTCCGCTCCGGGTCCAGACCCAGGCCGCCCCAGGGCCAGCGCCGTCGAAATCCCCCCCGACGACAGCTGTGTTGCCGTCGGAGGAGAGGGACACGGATACGCCTCGTTGAGCGCTGGGCCCCAAAGCGAACGAGCCCACTAGCTTGTTCCCTTGCTGGGTCCAGACTCCTCCGCTTCTGGTCCAGACCCACGCAGCCCCAGCGAAACTGTTGTCGCCAGGGCCTCCGACGATGGCTGTGTTGCCGTCGGAGGAGAGGGACACGGAAGAGCCTTGTTGAACTTGACTCCCAACGGCGGCTCCCGAGCCGACCAGCTTGTTTCCCTGCTGCGTCCAGACTCCTCCGCTCCTGGTCCAGATCCACGCTGCTCCAGTATAACTGTCATCTAAGGGCCCTCCGACGATGGCTGTGTTGCCGTCGGCAGAGAGGGACACGGAGACGCCCTGCGAGGCGTTCCCCGCGGCGCCTGAGCCGACCAGCTTGTTGGATTGCTGGGTCCACACTCCTCCGCTTCTGGTCCAGATCCACGCTGCCCCAACGCCACTGTTATCGCCGTATCCCCCGACGATGGCCGTATTGCCGTCGGCGGAGAGGGACACGGACCTGCCTTGAAAGGCGTTCCCCGAGGCGCCCGTCCCCATTAACTTTGGACCCTGCTGGGTGAACTGCGCGAACGCCGGATAGGAAGAAAGCAGAGTGGTGCAGACGAGAACGATAAACAAACCGTCGTGGGCCTTTGTCGGAACCGTGCGCTTCACGTGTGTGGCCTCTATCAGAGATGGTAGCACCCAGGCGCCGTCGATCATGGCGTCGGTCGCCGTGCCGGTATTGTGGTCGCGGCTGCTGCTGGATTTGCGAGGCGATGCGGTGCGCCATCGACGCGTTATCGCATGCTGCTGATCACCCGAACAGACTCGGCACGCCGATCGACTGGATACCGCCCGAAGTCGAACGCGAAGTGCAGAGAACATTCCGCTGGACGACGCCGGAGGTGGTGCATTTGCTGCAGGCACTTGACGTGTCGGAGTTTGGGTACGGCACGCTCGGCGAATGCTTTGACGTGCTCCTCTACTGCGATCCGGATGTGGTGTCAGTGCTCATTGGAGCCGTCCGTACTTTCCTGTTGGAGGGAGACGAGGATCGTGCCGTCCGCGCGGCAACTCTGGCGCTTTCCCACGCCAAGGATGCGCGGACCATGGTCGCCCGGATCTCGGAAATGTACCCTTCGTTGCACGACACAGAGTGGTTTCCTGCCATCGCGGAAAAAGTCGAACAAGCTGGTCGCTTCTCCATTTACTACTGACGCGACTGGCAACCGCGTGCACCGCCACCGGCGGGAGGGAATGATCGGAGGCAACCCTTGCAGTCACTGAGCTTGGACTCCGCCGGATCAGCCGCGCGAAGCGCCGGCTCGATCCTGGCGAAGTACGACGCCGGCGAAGCAGCCCGCTGTACATGGTGGAGGCGGCGGGAGTTGAACCCGCGTCCGAGAGCAGTGAAGCCTGGCTACTACATGCTTAGCTCTCCTTTGGGTTCTCGTCCTCGTTCTGCCCGGAGAGCGGGGAGTGAACGTGGACCAGCCTCTTGGTTTTCATCGCCTGCGCCGAGACGGCTCGCAGACGCTTAGCTCACCTTAATGACATCCGGTCCCGACGGCGTGAGCAACCATCGGGCGGACGCTCGTGGGTTTTTAGGCCGCGAGAGCGAGTTGGCTGTTATTCGCAGCTACTCAGGGTGATCGGATTTACGAGTCAATCAGCTCGGCATGCAACCATGGCCCCGACATGTCCCCGTCGAAGCCGGTACGCCCCCAAATTTTCAACGATCTGTCTCCCGAAACGTCCCGTCTGATGGCAGCATTCCGATATGACCACGCCAGACGTTGACCGCGACATCGACCGCAGCATCGATCGGATCATTCGCCGCGCGCTCGAGGAAGACCTTCCCGACATCACCAGCGAAGCCATCTTCGATCCCGGCGACCGCGGGCTAGCGCGCTTCATCATCAAGGCCTCGGGTGTGCTGGCCGGGCTCCGTTTCGCGGAGGCGACCTTCCGGGCCATCGATCCCTCGGCTTCGTTCACGGCGACGCGGAATGACGGCGATTCCGTCGAGCCAGGAGATGTCGTTGCCGAGGCCAGCGCATCGGTGATCGCGCTGCTGGCGGGGGAAAGGACGGTGCTGAACTTCCTGCAACGCGCCTCGGGGATCGCCACGATGACGCGGCGATACGTGGAGGCGGTCCGAGGAACGAAGGCCAGGATCTACGACACCCGCAAGACCGCGCCGGGGCTGCGCGCGCTCGACAAATACGCGGTCCGCTGCGGCGGCGGGGAGAACCACCGCATCGGGCTGTATGACATGTTCCTGGTCAAGAACAACCACATCGACCGGGCCGGCTCCATCACCGCCGCCATGGAACGGATCCGGTCGACGAAGAGCGTCCAGAAGATCATGGTCGAGGTGCGCAACGCCGCCGAGCTCGATGAAGCGCTGTCTCTCCGTCCCGACTTCATCCTCCTCGACAACATGCCGCCGGCGGAGATGCGCGCCGCCGTGGTCCGCGTCGCCGGCGCGGTCCCGCTCGAAGCATCGGGCGGCATCACCCTCGACAACGTCCGCGAGATCGCGGAGACCGGCGTCGACCGGATCTCGATCGGGGCGTTGACGCATTCGGTAACGGCGTTGGATATCTCCATGCGTGTGGAGTCGCGGTAGCGGGGTCTCTCGCGGTAGCGCAGTCTCGGGGTAGCGGGGTTGCGGGGTCTCGCAGTGGGTTACTGGGTTACTGGGTTGCAGAGTTGCTGGGCTGCTAGTTGCCAAGTTAAGTTCCCAGTTGCCAAGTTCCCGGGTGCCGAGTTGCAGGGAAAAACCAGATTGGTCCTGAGCGTCTGTTGCTGAGCAACTCAGCAACCAAGCAACTCTGCAACGCAGTAACCCAGATCAACCCCGAGACCCCGCAACGCGCATGGCATCACGTTTGCGCAGCACGAATCCATGCCCGATCAACCATTCCAGGTCGCTATCGTCGACGACGATCCGGCCATCCGGCGGCTGGTGCGCTTGTTTCTCAAGCGCAGCGGGTACGAAAGTGTCGAATTCGGGATGGGGCAGGAGGCGCGGGAGCAGCTTCCAAAAACCGCGTGGGACCTGGCCATTCTCGACCGGCGCCTTCCGGACATGGACGGCGTCGAGCTCTGTCGTCAACTCAAGTCCGAGCCGGAAACGCGCAACCGCTACATCATCATGCTCACCGGCGAGGACGATCAGGCGGACAAGGTCGAGGGTCTCGACCTCGGCGCGGACGACTACATCACCAAGCCGTTCCAGTATCCCGAGCTGATGGCCCGCATCCGCGCCGCCAAGCGGATCGTCGACCTGCAGAAAGAGCTGATGGAGAGCAACCGCCGTCTGGAACTGCTCTCCATCACCGACGGATTGACGAAGCTCTACAACCACCGCCACCTCCAGGACGAGCTGTCGCGCGCCTTCGAGGAATCGGCGCGCTACCAGCGGCCACTCTCGTTCGTCATCGTCGATCTCGACTTCTTCAAGAAGGTCAACGACACCTACGGCCACGCCATCGGCGACGAGGTGCTCAAAGCCATCTCCTCGATCTTCCAGGATGCCATCCGGGCCACCGACCTTGCGGCGCGCTACGGCGGCGAGGAGTTCGCCCTGATGCTGCCGGAGACGCTGCTCGATGCCGCCCTCACCTTCGCTGAGCAGATCCGGCGGTCGATCGAATTGACGCCGGTCAAGACGCTGGCAGGCCCGATCTCGGCGACGGTCAGCATCGGCGTGGCCACGGTGCCACACCCGCGCATCCACTCAGCGAAGGAACTGATCGTTGCCGCGGACAAGGCCCTCTACCGCGCCAAGAAGAACGGCCGCAACCAGGTGCAGGCCGCTGATCCAGGCCGGCCGGCGAAGGCGTCGGCGGCGTAGGGCCGCGGTCGCGGGGTCGCGCGGTTTCGGAATTGCTCGGTCTCGGGTTTACGGGGTGGTCGCCATGATCAGGTCACCGACGGCGGGCCCAGTTCGGGGTGCGTATGTGAAACAGTCAGCCCGTGGAAAGTGAGTGTCAGCTCGAACGCAGTCAGAGTCAGGTCGCGAGCAGTGGAGCGTCACCTTGTGAGCAGTGGGCAACTGCTCGTGATCAGTCAAAGTCACCTTGTGAGCAGTGATCAACTGCTCGTGATCAGTCAAAGTCAGCTCGTGGGCAGTGAACGACTGCTCGTGGTCAGTCAAAGTCAGCTCGTGAGCAGTGAACGACTGCTCGTGATCAGTCAAAGTCAGCTCGTGAGCAGTGAACGACTGCTCGTGATCAGTCAAAGTCAGCTCGTGAGCAGTGAACGACTGCTCGTGATCAGTCAAAGTCAGCTCGTGAGCAGTGAACGGCTGCTGGTGAGCAGCCAAAGTCATTTCCTCAGCAGTGAAGGCCAGCTCGCGAGCGGTAACCCCAAGCAACCCAGCAACGCAGCAACCGAGCAACCAGAGCCCGCGAGACCCCGCAACCGCGAGACCCGCAACCGCGAGACCCCGCAACCACGAGACCCCACAACCCCGAGACCCCGCAACGCTACCCCGCCACCGTCCCCACCGCCAGCTCCTTCATCCGCAGATCGACCTCCGCCCGCAGATTGAACACATGGTGCTGGATCCGGTCGTCGATGCCGGGACGCGCTCCTTCTGCCTTGAGCAGCTCCAGCGCCGTCTCCAGCCCTGTGGCGTCGGTTGAAATCCGCGGGAAACCGTAGCTGCCGCCCGAGCCCTTGAGCTGATGGGCCAGATACGTCATCCGCTCCAGCGATTCCGGGGACGACTCGCCGTCGAGATTCGCCTGGATCTCGCTCACCTTCTCGTCCGCTTCCACGAGAAACTCACGCTTCAGGTCATCCAGTTCCAGATCCACCATCTCGCTGCCTGCCATTGCACGCGATATGCCGCACCCGGTCAGGCCGTATGATTTCGGTAATGCCGGTCTCTCTGCTCACCGTCCCTCGGGCGGATTTCTCGATCGAAGAACCGTGGGCCATTCCGCCCGCCTGCACCCCGGTCGCACTCCAGCGCGCGGTGGACGGAGGGGCGTCCCGGCTGGATACGTCGGTGGCCGCCTACTACGACGACGACTTCCTCACGATCCTCTTCCGGGCCGACGATGATCCGGAAGTCGTAGCCACCTACCTCGGCCACGACGAGCCGCTCTGGAAGGAAGACGTCGTCGAAGTCTTTCTCGCGCCCAGCGGCCTCACGCCCTACTTCGAGATCGAGGTCAACCCGCTCGGGACCACCTTCGACGCCCGCATCGAATCGCCCGACGGTATCCGGGCCACGATGGTCACCGACCTGGCCTGGACCTGCACCGGCCTCTTCGCCGCGCTGAAGCGGGAAGGGCGCGAGTGGAACATCGTCATCCGGCTGCCGTTTGCCTCACTCGGCGCGTCGCCGAGGAGGGGAGACGAGTGGCGCGGCAACCTCTTCCGCGTCGATCGAAGCGTCGCTCACGGCGACGATTTCAGCGCCTGGCAGCCCACGCTGAAAACGCCGGCGGACTTCCACGTCATCGCCGCCTTCGGCTTCTTCCGCTTCACGTGATACAAATCCAGCTAACTTCTTGTATTACAGGGAATTCATTCGACATTTGCTGATTTGTAATCATGATGTCGGCGGAAGCGGATTAGATTGAAGGTCGGCCAAGGACCCCGTGACCCAACCATGACTGCCCGATTCTCTCATTTCCTGTTCGCAGCACTTCTTTTCGCCCCCTCGGCATACGCCCAGGAGCGAAGGATGTGTTCAGCCTCCGCCCGCGAATGCGAGCAGGCCATCCGTCAACTATCGAGCGGCCGGCGTTACCTCGGAGCGCAGATCGAGGAGCTCGATCCCGGGATCCGAATCAAGGCGATCAACGACGACGGCCCGGCCGCGCACGCCGATCTCCGGCCCGGCGACCGGCTCATGGCAGTCAACGGCCACAGCACCGTCGAGGCCGACATCAAGGCTTTCAAGCAGATTCTCTACAGCGCGAAGGAAACAGGCGTGCTCTGGATCATCGTCAAGCGCCAGGGGATCCTGAAGAAGATCGACGTGCGGCTGGCGCCGTACTCGAAGGCGCAAATCGACAAGATGGTGGCGCAGCATCTGGCTCTGGAGCACTCCATGGCCACCACCACGCCGGCGGCGACGCCGCCGTGATGACGGAGACAAATGGTCCGTGCCTTTCTGGCGAAGTGGAAGGTGAGCCCGCGATCGGGTGACCGGCCCGACCACGTCTCGGCGATCCTCATCCCCTTTCTCATCGTCACCACGGGCCTGGCTGTCCTGGCCTGGCGCTCGTACGTGCTCGCCGCGCGGATGGAGCACGGTGTCAACACGCTGGCGATGCAGTACGCCGGCTATGCCGCCGAAATCACGGCCCGCCGGATCGACACGGCTGTCGGCAATGAGCTGCATAGCGCATCCGAGGAGTGGCAGGGGGTGGAGCGGCGCACGCCGTCAGAGACCGAACTGCAGAACTGGATCCACGACAACAACTGGATCATTTCCGCGCTCTACGTCCCTGACGCCGACCCCGCCAGCGCGATCTACGCCAGCGCCCAGCCTGGAATCGTGCACACGGGAACGCGCCTGACGCACGACCTCTACTCTTCCAGCGGCATCGTTCGCTATACGTACGATCCTGCGCTGCTTCTGGCCCGCGTCCAGCCCGCGCTCGCACGGCAGCCGCTGGTGCAGGCGCAGGGGCTCTCCCAGCAGGCGCAAACGTCCATCATCGCAAACCCGTCCGCCACCGGCGCGATCAAAACCGGAAAGGGCTACGCCTTCATCACGCCGCTGGCCTCGCCGCTGTCGTCCTACGCGGTAGGCGGTTTCGTCGAGACCGGCTACGGAACGTCCGGGTGGGAGAACGCCCGGCTGATAAGCCTCCTCCTCAGCGCGTTGGCCTTGTCGCTCACGGCGCTCGGCGCGTTCCTGGCCATGCGCGGCCTCATGCGCGAAGCGGACACCATGAAGCTGCGCGGCGCTCTGGTGGCCAACGTCTCGCACGAACTGCGCACACCGCTATCGATGATTCGCCTCGGCGCGGAGACTCTCAAGCGCGGCGCGAATCGTTTGCCGGAGAAGCAGCGCCACGAGATCGAAGACTCGATCCTCCGCGAAGTGCTGCACCTCTCACACCTCGTCGAGAACGTTCTCGATGTGGCTCGCATGCAGAACAGCAGCGCCAAGGCTCTGGCGTTCACGCCGGTCTACCCGCGCGATCTTCTGACCTCGCTGGTCTCGACCTACGAGTCGTGGATCCGCAGCCGCGGCTTCGACGTCACCCTCCACATCGACGACGCCATCGACGAGCAGTCATGGGACCGCGACGCCGTCTCGCGCGCCGTGCTGAACCTGATCGACAACGCCATCAAGTACTCAGGCGATGAGAACAAGTTCATCGACGTCATCCTCCGGCAGACCGAGGCCTCGATCGTTATCGAAGTGAAAGACCGCGGCATCGGGATCGATACCGACGACCTGGCGCACATCTTCGAGCCCTACTACCGCGCGCAGTTCTCCGACACGCAGACACGCCGGGGCGCGGGGCTGGGGCTGACCCTGGTGCAACAGATCATCGCCTCGCACGGCGGCACGATCGAAGTGGACTCGAAACCTGGCGCCGGCTCGACCTTCCGGCTTCTCTTCCCGCGGCCGCAAACCCCGAAGACCGCATCCCTGGCGCAGCTCGCTCCACAGACCCTCTAGAAACTCTGGCCGCCGAAGGCTCGTACTAACACCGGAGATTGCCGATGACGAAAATCTTAGTCGTTGAAGACGAAGCAGGGCTGCGGCAGGGACTGGAGATCAATCTCCGCATGGAGAATTACGAAACGGTGCTGGCCGCCGACGGAGAGGAAGCGATCCGCATGTTCCACGCCGAGTCGCCCGACCTGGTGCTGCTCGACCTGATGCTGCCGAAGAAAAGCGGCTTCGAAGTCCTCGACCACATCCGCAAGTTCTCGAAGATCCCGGTCATCCTCCTCACCGCTCGAGGGCAGGAGACCGACAAGGTTCGCGGGCTGCGCGGCGGCGCGGACGACTACATCACCAAACCGTTCGGCCTCCAGGAGCTCTTCGCCCGCATCGACGCCGTCATGCGGCGCAGCGACGCCAGCTCGCTCACGACGAAGACCATCTGCGAAGACACGCTCATCAAGCTCGATCCGTCGACGCGCGAGGCCTCGGCGAAAGACCAGAAGCTGAAGCTCTCGCCGAAGGAGTTCGACCTGCTCATGTACCTCTTCCGCAACAAGGAGCGCGTCGTGCCGCGCGACGAGCTGCTCTCGCGCGTCTGGAACTACCGCGTCGATCTCAATCTCAACAGCCGCACCGTCGACACGCACGTGACCCGCCTCCGCCGCAAACTGCAGAAAGCTGTGGGAACCGATGCCGCCGTGATCGTGGCCGTAGCCAAGATCGGATATCGATACCTGGGCGAGGAGAGTGATGCGGCGTGATTTCGCGGTTGCGGGGTAGCGCGGTTGCGGGGTCTCGCGGTGGGTTACTGGGTTGCAGAGTTTGCTGGTTGCTGCAAGGCTCTGCGCGGTCGCGAGGTAGCGCGGTTACGGAGTCGCGCGGTGGGGTTACTGGGTTGCAGAGTTGCTGGGTTGCTGGGTTGCAAAGCTCAGGACCGATCTCGCTCCTCGCACCTCTGCAACCTAGCACCCGCAACCCAACCCCGAGACCCCGCAACCGCGCGACCCCGCAACCCACCCCCGCGACCCAGCAACCCCGAGACCGCGCGACCGCATTGACAACCGCCGCCAACCGTCATAGCGTCTCCATCGTCATGCAGCCGACCATCTGTTGCCGCCGCCTCACAGGTCCGTTCGAGCGAACGTAGGCGCGCGTCCACAGCCACTTTTCGTCGAATGAGACCCGGGCAGATCGCTCGGGTCTTTTGTTTTAGGAGGAACGATATGCACGGGAAAATCTACAACAACATCACCGAGTTGATCGGGCGTACGCCGCTCGTGAGGCTCAATCGCATCGTCCCCGCCGGAGCGGCGGAGGTGGTGGCCAAACTCGAATCGTTCAACCCGCTCTCATCGGTCAAAGACCGCATCGCCATCTCCATGGTCAGCGAGGCGGAGAAGGCCGGCGAGATCAAGCCCGGCTACTCGACCATCGTCGAGGCGACGAGCGGCAACACCGGCATCGGCCTGGCTTTCGTCGCCGCGGCGAAGGGCTACAAGTGCACCCTGGTGATGCCCGACACGATGTCTGTCGAGCGCCGCAAGCTGTTCCAGGCCCTCGGCGCGGAGCTCATCCTCACGCCCGGTCCGAAAGGCATCAAGGAAGCACAGCGTGTCGCCGAGGAGTACGCGGCGAATAACGAAGGATCGTGGCTGTCGAAACAGTTCGATAACCCGGCCAACCTCAAGGTCCATCGCGAGACCACCGCGCAGGAGATCCTCCGCGACACCGACGGCAAGGTCGACGCCATCGTCGCCGGCGTCGGCACCGGCGGCACGGTCACGGGCGTCGGTCAGGTCTTCAAGAAGGAGAAGCCGGACACGCTCATCGTCGCCGTCGAACCGATCGAGTCCCAGGTGCTCAAGGGCGGCACGCACAACCCGCACAAACTTCAGGGGATCGGCGCCGGCCTGGTCCCGGCCATCTACGACCCGAAGGTCGTCGACCGCATCGTCGACGTCACCTGGGACGACGCGCAGGTGACCTCGCGTCGGTTATCGAAGGAGGAAGGCATCTTCGTCGGCATCTCCTCCGGGGCGATCGCCTGGGCTGCCATCGAGATCGCCAAGGAGCTCGGCGCGGGCAAGCGGGTCGTGGTCGTCCTACCTGACACAGGGGAGCGATACCTCTCCACGGCACTCTTCGAATACACAGATCTGGTAAATCAGCCGGCGACCACTCCACAAATGCTCGCGGCTCAGGTAAAATAACTGTCAGTGAAACGGTTCCTGTCCCTTCTCCTGTTGGTTGCGACGCCGGCGCTCGCCTCAGATATCACGCGAGCGTCGGTCGTCGAGGCCATGAACGAGTACCGCGCCGAGCATCACCTTCCGCCGCTGCGGGAGGATCTGCGCCTCGATGCCGCCGCCGATGACCGGATGCGCGACATGGAGGATCAGGGCTACTGGGCCCACGAGTCGCCCGACGGCCGCTCGCCGTTCACCTGGCTCGAGCCGCACGGCTACCTGTTCCACTACGCCGGCGAGAATCTCGCTACCGGCTTCGAGACGACCGAGCTGCTCGTGGCCGGATGGATGGAGTCGCCCGGCCACCGCGACAACATCCTCTCCCCGCACTTCGAAGACTGCGGCATCGCCATCATCGACGGACTGACCATGCGCCGCTCCAAGGGAAAGTCGATCGTGGTGATGTTCGGCGCCACGCGACCGGCGATCATCGCGACGCAGTAGGCCGGTACGACCGACAGCGTGGGCAGTCGATCAGAGCCTGCGCGGTAGAAGGACCTGACGAAGATGGTGGCGGAGCCTTAGGCAACCAACGCCGCCGGCCGTGCCGGCTACGTCTTCACCCACGGCAGCTCCCACCGCCCTTCCCCTTCGTCGAGTTTCGGGAGCGGGACTGGCTTGCCCTGGCGTTTGAGCTGGGTCAGTTCCCAGAGCTTGGCGTACTTCCAGAACGTGTAGTAGACGTGCATGCCGACGGAGATCAGGCCGCGGGTGCCGTCGAGGAAGCCGAGGTTGACGATGAAATCGCGGACGAACTTGGCGATGGGATGGCCGAGGATGCCGAAGATGTTCGTCGTCCGGCCGTCGATGAACATCTGCGCGGCGCCCCACTCGGCGTAGCGGGTCATCTTGGCGATCATGTGATCGAAGGTGCGGATGTAGTAGTGATCCATCTTCTGCGACAGGCGTCCCGTGGGGCCGTCGACGAGCAAGTCGGCGTGGACGCGCTTGTTGGGATAGCGGGCGTGGCCCCGGTGAAAGAGCCGCGTGACGCGGTCGCGCTGCAGGCCGGAGTAGCGCACCGGCTTGCCGAGCATGAAGTTCAGGCGGCCGACGGAGTAGGCCCAGAGGTCGAGCGGACCGTCGAGCGTGCGCAGGATCTCGTCGCGAAGCTTCGGCGTCACCCGCTCATCGGCGTCGATGACGAAGATCCAGTCGTTTGTAGCCCGGTCGATTGCGTAGTTCTTTGCCGACGCCGCGCCGAGGTACTCGCGCTGCTCGATGCGGACGCGCGGGAACCTCTCGCGGACGAGCTCGACTGTCCCATCTTTTGAGAACGAATCGAGCAGATAGATCTCGTCAGCCCACTCCACCGAGCGGAGGCAGTCCTCGATGTTCTCGATCTCGTCGAGGGTGTGGATCAAGACGGTGACGGGGGCACGGGACATGGGCTCAGATCGTACACTTTGCGGATGCGAAACCGACTTCTGACGTTCGCCGCCCTCGCCCTCGCCGCCTGCGCCCACGTCTCACCGCCCCCTCCCCAGACGCGCGCCTTCATCCTCGGCGGACACCGCGCCGGGACGGAGACGGTGACGACGAGCGGCAACACTCGGACGATCGACTTCGAGTTCAACGACCGAGGGCGAGGTCCAAAGACACACACGGTCATGACCACGGACGGACACTCCGTCACAACCTCGTTGAAGAACGACGGTTGTGACTATTTCAGGGTGCCGGTAGCAGAGACGTTCGCGAATGGGGCGTGGTCGAACGGCGCGGAGAAGGGCAGCGCGCCGGGAAACGGCAACGCATTCTTCGTCTCGATGTACGGCCCGCCTGAGGAGACGGCGGTGCTGGCGCGGGCGCTGCTGGCGGCGCCAGGGCAGCGGCTCGCACTTCTCCCGGCCGGCGAGGGATCGATCCGGAGAGTCGGTGACCTGAATGTCTCCGCCGGCGGGAGAACGCAGCACATCACCTGCTACGAGATCGACGGCCTCGGATTCACGCCATCGCCCGTGTGGCTCGACGACCGGGACGAGCTGTTCGCGTCGGCGTCATCGTGGTCGTCTGTCATCGCTGACGGTTGGGATTCCGTCGTACCGCGGCTGCTGGAGGCGCAGGACAAGTGGCGCGATGAGGCGGTCTCGCGCGCAGCCAGGCGCCTTGCGCACGTGCCCACCGGCGGCGGCATCGTCATCACCAACGCGCGCCTGTTCGATCCGGTGACGATGACCACCACGCCTGGGACAACGATCGTCATCCGCGGCAATCGGGTCGAGTCGGTCGGCGCCGGCATCACGGCACCTGAAGGGTTGGAGCGGATCGATGCGCAGGGCCGCACGGTCATCCCCGGTCTGTGGGACATGCACACGCACAACTCGCCGGACGACGGGATGCTCGACATCGCCAACGGCATCACCTCGGTGCGCGATCTGGCCAATGACACTGACTTCCTGCTCGACCTGCGGAAGAAGTACGAGCGCGGCGACGCCATCGGGCCGCGTATCGTCATGGCCGGCATCATCGACGGCCCGGGCCAGTACGCGGGGCCGACGAAAGTGTTGGTCGACAACGAGGAGCAGGCCCTTGCCGCGGTCGACAACTACGCGAAGCTCGGCTACGAGCAGATCAAGATCTACAGCTCGGTCAAGCCGGAGCTGGTGCCGCCGATCGTGCGAAGGGCACATGAACACGGGTTGCGCGTCAGCGGGCATATCCCGGCATTCATGCGTGCCGAGGATGCCGTGCGCGACGGGTATGACGAGATCCAGCACACCAACTTCCTCTTTCTCAACTTCTGGCCTGACATCCAGGACACGCGCACGCCGGTCCGTTTCACGGCCGTCGGGGAGCGCGCGGCGGCGCTCGATCTGCAGTCGCCGCCGGTGCAGGCCTTTATCGGCACGCTGCGCGAGAAGAAGATCGTCATCGATCCGACGCTGACGATCTTCGAGGGGATGTTCGTGTCGCGCAAGGGGGCGATGTCGCCCAGCTACGAAGTCATCGCCGATCGGCTCCCGCCGCAGGTGCGCCGCGGCTTCCTCAGCGGCGGCTTGCCTGTCCCCGAGGGGATGGACCAGCGCTACCGCGACTCCTTCCGCAACATGCTGGCGATGGTGAAAGCGCTCTACGACAATCACATCCCGATCGTCGCCGGCACGGACGCTATGGCCGGCTTCTCGCTGCACCGCGAGTTGGAGCTCTACGTCCAGGCCGGAATCCCGCCCGCCCAGGTGCTCCGTATCGCCACCCTCGGCGCCGCCAGCGTCATGAAGCACGACGACATTCTCGGTTCGGTCGCTCCCGGCAAGCTGGCCGATCTCGACATCATCGACGGCGATCCGTCGACGAACATCAGCGACATTCGTCGCGTGGTGACGGTGATCAAGGACGGGAAGGTGTACGACGCGAAGGCGGTGGCGGCGGAGATTGGGGTGCATTAGCGGTTGCGCGGTCTCGGGGTTGCGGGGTCTCGCGGTCTCGGGGCTTGCCTCCCGATTTCGCAGGCGAATGCGCCATCGCGACGACAAATTAGTGATATTCAGGTGCTTCGACTTCTCCGGCGTAGATCTCGTTCGCCAGCGCCTGCTCCTCCGCGATGTCCAGCTTCGCGACCTCGCGTGCGAGCGCTCGAGTCGGGTCGAATCGTTCGAGATCGGCGATCGGCCTGGGATATCCCGTGACCGCGCGCCCCATGATTCCGGAAAGTTCTCTTGCGTTCCATAAACTTCGAGACCGCGCAACCGCGCTACCCCGCAACCGCAATCACAGCGTGTAGTTCTTCTCCAGCAACACCCTCGCTCGCCTATCCCGCAGATTCCGGATCTGCGACTCGATATCGCGCTCGAACGGGATCTTGCGGTGGCTGGCGTAGACGGGGGCGTCGACGGTGATCTTCTTCAGCTCGTCGCCGAAGGTGTTCGGGGAGAGGTGGGCGCTTTCGTCGGCGAGCGATTGCTGGTCGTTGGGGAAGGAGGCCTCGGTGACTACGGCGACGACGTTGGGGGTCTTGTTCGTCCGCTTCCAGATCTCCGAGGTCGGGCCGGTGTCGCCGGTGAAGACGATGGCCTGGCCGTTCATCTCCACGATCACGCCGGCGGCGGGGATCAGGTGATGGACGTTCACGGCGGTGATGCCGACGTCGCCGATCATCACCTTTTTGCCGGGCGTCATCGGACGATAGATCACGGCCGGCGCCCGCGTGATGGGGGAGGTCAGCTTCGCGAAATCGGGCCAGACGATCCCGTTGAACACGTTGCCGATGAGGAGCTCCATCACCTCTTTCGTGGCGTAGACGGTCAGCGGGTTGGCGCTCTGGCTGAAACGGTTGTGGATGAGATGCGGCAGATCGCGGATGTGATCCGCATGGGGATGGGTGATGAAGACTGCCTGGATCCGGGCCTGCTGGGCGAACGACAACTTCGAAGTCAGGGTCCCGGCGTCGACTGCGAGCCAGTCGTCGATCAGGTAGCCCGTCAGATTATGTTCAGCATCTGACGCGCCGTAAGCGCCGAGCACCTTGAGCCGCATCCCTGTCTTTCCGCCCGCCTGTCTCTTGATCGTCTGGAGGAGACTATTCTTGCAGCGGAAGAACTTAAAGTCCAGCACGCTGGGAAGGTTCACACGTTGACCACTTCACGGAAACGGAGCGAAAACGCCGCGCTGGACGTGGCCATGGCCCCGTTTCATCCAGTCGTGCGCGACTGGTTCGGGAGCGTCTTCCACACGCCGACACGGGCGCAGGAGATGGGATGGCCTGCCATCGCCCGCGGCGAGTGGACGCTGATCTTCGCGCCGACCGGGAGCGGCAAAACGCTGACCGCGTTCCTCTGGGCGCTCGACCGGTTGATGTTCGCGCCGCGGCCGCCGAAGGAGCGCCGTTGCCGCGTGGTCTACATCTCGCCGCTCAAGGCGCTGGCGGTGGACGTCGAGCGCAATCTCCGTGCGCCGTTGACGGGAATTGCCAACCTTGCCTCCGAGCGCGGCGATCCGTTCGTGCTGCCGTCGATCGCCATCCGCAGCGGCGACACGCCGCAAGTAGATCGTGCGCGCTTCCTTCGCGATCCGGCGGATATCCTGATCACCACGCCGGAGTCGATCTATCTGATGCTGACCTCGAACGTGCGCGAGATGCTGCGCGGGGTGGAGACGATCATCGTCGACGAGGTTCACGCGCTGGTTCCGAACAAGCGGGGGGCGCATCTGGCGCTGTCGATCGAACGATTGTCGAGACTGGCGGAGAAGACGCCGCAGAGGATTGGGTTGTCGGCGACGCAGAATCCGTTGGAGGAGGTCGCGAAATACCTCGGCGGTTGCGGACGCGGTTACGAGGTCTCGGGGTTTCGGGGTCTCGCGGCGGGCGGTGAGGCTGAACACCGCGAGACCGCGCAGCCTCGAGACCACGCAACCGCGCGCGAACACCGCGAGACCCCGCAACGGCGAGACCCCGCAACCGCGAACGAGACCGCGCAACCGCGCTACCGCGAAACCGCAATCATCGACACGGGCGAGAAAAAACAGCTCTCCCTTCATGTCGAAGTGCCGGTCGAGGAGATGGCCAAGCTCAATGAGTCTTCTCGCGACGATCCGAGCGGGCCGGCGGGGCAGGGGGTCCGGGCGTCGATCTGGCCGGCCATTCATCCGCGATTGCTGGAGCTGATCCGCGCGCACCGATCGACGCTCATCTTCGTCAACTCGCGCCGTCTGGCGGAGCGGCTGGCGGGCGCGCTGAACGAGCTGGCGGGCGAGATGCTGGTGCAGGCGCATCACGGATCGATCGCCCGCGCCCAGCGGATCGAGATCGAGGACAACCTCAAGTCCGGCCGCCTGCCGGCGCTCGTGGCCACGTCGTCGCTCGAGCTGGGGATCGACATGGGAGCGATCGACCTCGTGATCCAGATCGAGGCCCCGCCGTCGATTGCCAGCGGCATGCAGCGCATCGGCCGGGCGTCGCATCAGGTCGGCACGGTCAGCGAAGGGATCATCTTTCCGAAGTTCCGCGGCGACCTGCTCGCCTGCGCGGCCGTGACCGACGCCATGCACCGCGGCGCCATCGAGCCCACGCGCTATCCGCGTAATCCGCTCGATGTGCTCGCCCAGCAAGTCGTGGCCATGATCGCCGTCGAGCCGTGGCACGCCGACGATCTTTACGCCACCGTCCGCCAGGCGGCGCCGTTCGCGGAGCTCTCGCGCACGTCGTTCGATGGTGTGCTGGACATGCTCTCCGGCCTCTACCCCTCGGATGAATTCGCGGAGCTGCGGGCGCGCGTCACCTGGGATCGGTCGACCAACATCCTCACGCCGCGGCCGGGCGCGAAGCACGTTGCCATCACCAGCGGCGGCACGATTCCCGACCGCGGCCTCTTCGGCGTCTTCCTGGCCGGCGGCGACAAGATGCAGAGCGCGCGCGTCGGCGAGCTGGACGAAGAGATGGTGTTCGAGTCGCGCGTAGGCGAGACGTTCCTCCTCGGCGCGTCGAGCTGGCGCATCGAGGAGATCACCCACGACCGCGTGCTGGTCACCCCCGCGCCCGGCGAGCCAGGGAAGATGCCGTTCTGGAAGGCTGACCAGGCCGAACGGACCGTGCCGTTCGGCGAGGCCATCGGCGCGCTCGTGCGCGAGATCGGCGCGATGCAGCCTGCCGCCGCGGTGAAACGCCTGACCACGCAACACGACCTCGGCGAGCTGGCAGCGAAGAACTTCCTCCAGTACCTGGCAGATCAGCGGGCCGCCACCGTCTCTGTCCCCGACGACCGCACGATCGTAGTCGAGCGCGTTCTCGACGACCTCGGCGATTGGCGCGTCTGCGTCCTCACGCCGTTCGGCGGCCGCATCCACGCGCCGTGGGCGATGGCGGTGACCGCGAAGGTGCGCAACGAGCTGCAGATCGACGTTGAGACGATGTGGAGCGATGACGGCTTCATCGTCCGCTTCCCCGACACCGATGCCGCGCCGCGCGCGGAACTGGTCATCCCCGCCGCGGACGAGATCGAGCAGCTCGTCGTGCGCCAGCTCGGTGCCAGCTCGATGTTCGCGGCGAAGTTCCGCGAGGCGGCGGCGCGGGCGCTGCTGCTTCCGCGCCGCCGGCCGGACCGCCGCATGCCGCTCTGGCAGCAGCGCAAGCGCGCTTACGACCTGCTGCAGGTAGCGTCACGCTTCGGATCGTTTCCGATCATCCTCGAGACCTACCGCGAGGTGCTGCGCGATGTCTTCGACGTACCCGCGCTCGTGGCCACGATGAAGAAGATCCAGCAGCGGACGATCCGCGTCGTGGTCGCCGACACGGAGAAACCGTCACCGTTCGCGGGCTCTCTCCTCTTCCGCTACGTGGCGAATTTCATCTACGACGGCGATGCGCCGCTCGCCGAGCGCCGCGCACAGGCGCTGGCGATCGATCAGGCCCAGCTCCGCGAGCTTCTCGGCGAGCCGGAGCTGCGCGAGCTGCTCGATGCCGACGCGCTCAATGCGCTGGAGATCGAGCTGCAGCATCTGGACGAACGCCACAAGGCCAAGTCGCCCGACGCCATCCACGACCTGCTGCTGCGCCTCGGCGATCTGTCGCTCGATGAATTGGCGCAACGCACGCTCGTCGATGCCAATGCGGCGGTGCGGGAGCTGTCGAAAGCGCATCGCGTCATCAAGGTGACGGTCGCCGGCGAGAAGCGTTTCATCGCCATCGAGGATGCCAGCCGTTATCGCGACGCCCTCGGCACGACGCTTCCGGCCGGCCTTGCCGATCGTTATCTCCAGCCGGTCGCCGATCCGACAGGCGATCTGGTGCTGCGTTACGCGCGCACGCACGGGCCGTTCACGCCCTCGGACGTAGCCCGCCGCTACGGCCTCGGCGTGGCGGTCGTGACGGAGGCTCTGGAACGTTTCGTCGAGCGCGGCCGGCTCGTCGAGGGCGAGTTCCGGCCCGGCGGGACCCAACGTGAGTGGTGCGATAACGAAGTGCTGCGCTCTATCCGCCGCCGCTCACTGGCGAAGCTGCGCAAGGAGGTGGAGCCGGTCGATACAAAGGCGTACACGCGCCTGATCTGTGCCTGGCAACTCGTGACGAAACGCCGCCGCGGCCTGGAAGGGCTGCTCGAAGTCATCGAATCGCTGCAGGGGGTGGCGCTGCCGGCCTCGGTTCTGGAGTCCGAGATCCTCCCGGCGCGTATCGACGGCTACAAGCCGTCTGATCTCGACACCCTCAGCGCCGCCGGCGAGATCGTCTGGACGGGAGTCGAGCCGATCGGGGAGCGGGACGGGCGGATCGCGTTGTATCTCACCGATCATCTCCCCCTGCTGCGCGCGACGGCGGAGGCGGAGTTGAGCGAGCTGGAGCAACGCATCGTCGAGCATCTCCGCTCCGGCGGCGCGTCATTCTTCGCGCAGATTCAAACGTCGCTGGGCGGTTTCGCCAACGATGTCGTCGACGCGTTGTGGAGCCTGGTCTGGCGCGGCGTGATCACGAACGACACCTTTCACGCGCTGCGGGCGTACACGCGCCCGAAGGCGGCTCCCCGAGGACAGGGGTTTCGATCGCGAAGGGTCGCGCCGCCCTCGACGCAGGGCCGCTGGTCGCTCCTTCCGCCGCCGCGCGGCTCCGCCACCGAGCGAGCCAACGCTCTCGCGCACCAGTTGCTGGCCCGATACGGCATCATCGTCCGCGAGGCGGCGGCGGTTGAGTCGGTTCCCGGCGGCTTCAGCGCGATTTATCCCGTTCTGAAGGCGATGGAGGAATCGGGACGCATCCGCCGAGGGTACTTCGTGGCCGGCTTCGGCGCGACGCAGTTCGGCAGTGCCGGCGCTCTCGATCTGCTCCGCTCGAGTCGGGAAGAGCCCGACGAACCGGAAACGGTCATGCTCGCCGCCACCGATCCGGCAAACCCGTACGGCGCCCTTCTGAAATGGCCGGCCGCAGGTCTGATGCGCGTCCCAGGCGCGAGCGTGATCCTCGTCAACGGCCTCCTCGGCGCGTACGTCGGCCGCGGCGAAAAACAGCTCTCGGTCTTCCTCCCCGAGGATGAACCGATGCGCGGAACGGTCGCGCGCGAGATCGCCAGGGTCCTGGCGGCGCTGGTGACGAACGGTACCCGCCGCGCCCTGCTCATCGCCGAGATCAACGACGCACCCGCCGCGAAGTCGGACCTCGGCTCGTATCTCGCCGAGGCCGGTTTCGCGCCGACGGGGATGGGGTACCAGATGAGGGCGATGAGGTGAGGTTGCTCGGTTACTGAGTTGCTGGGTTGCTAAGTTGTCAACGTTGACCCTCGCAACCGACAACCGACAACCCAGCAACCCAGCAACTCAGCGACCCAGTAACCCAGTAACCCTTTATCCTTCCCCCATGCCCCGCGACCTACCCATCGGCAACGGCAACCTCATGGTCAACTTCGATCATGAGTACAACATCCGCGACGTCTACTACCCGCACGTCGGGCAGGACAACCAGACCAACGGTGATGTCTCGTTCTTCGGCGTCTGGTGCGATGGCAAGTTCGCGTGGATCGGCGATCCGGCGTGGGAGAAGCGGCTCGATTACGACGGCGACTCGCTGGTGACGCGCATGGAGGCGCACTCCGCCTCGCTGCAGTTGGACATGTTCATCAACGACACGGTCGACTTCGACCGCGACGTGCTCATCCGCCGGGTGGAGCTTCACAACCTCGCGGACACGAAGCGGACCGTCCGTCTTTTCGTCCATTTCGATCCGCACCTGAGCGGGAACGCCATCGGCGACACGATCTTCTTCGACCCGGAATTCAACGGCTTCGTGGCGTACAAGGCCCAGCGCTACGTGCTGATCAACGCGGCCAGCGACGACCAGTTCGGTTTCCAGGCCTTTGCCATCGGCACGAAGGAGCGCGAGGGATACCAGGGAACGTGGCGGGATGCGGAAGACGGCGTCCTGGGGCAGTACAAAGCGATCGCGCAGGGATCGGTCGACTGCACGGGGATGATCTCGATGACGCTTCCGCCGGGCGGCTCGGCGCCTGGTTCAGTAATCGCCCACGTCTGGTGGATCTTCGCCAAATCGTACAAAGAGGTGGCCTCGCTCGATGCGCTGCTGCGCGAACGAGGAGCGGGGTCGTTCCTCGACCGGACGCGCGACTACTGGAAGCTGTGGGTAAAGAACGACGTCGACATCAGCCGGCTGCCCGAGGCTGTGCAGCGGCTCTATCGGCGCTCGCTGCTCATCGTCAGGACGCAGATCGATCACAACGGCGCCGTCATCGCCGCCACCGACTCCGACATCGTCCAGTTCGGGCGCGACACCTACACCTATATGTGGCCGCGCGACGGCGCCATCGTGACCATGGCCCTACTGCACGCCGGCTATGCCGAGATCACGCGGCGCTTCTTTGATTTCTGCTGCAACCTGATCACTCCCGAGGGGTTTCTGCTGCACAAATACAACCCCGATGGCTCACTCGGCTCTTCGTGGCATCCGTGGCTGGCGGACGGCAAGCGGCAGTTGCCGATCCAGGAAGATGAGACAGCTCTGGTCGTGCTGGCGCTCTGGACGCATTTCGAGAAGTTCCACGACGTCGAGTTCGTCAAGCCGCTCTACAAGCCCATCATCAAGACCATGGGAGACTTCCTGGCGCGTTACCGCGAGCCGCACACGCGGCTGCCGGCGCCGTCGTGGGACCTGTGGGAGGAGCGCCGCGGAATCGCCGCGTTCACCATCGGCTCGGTCTGGGCGGGGCTCAACGCCGCGGCGAATTTCACCGACGCCTTCGGCGAGACGGCGCAGGCGGAGAAGTACCGCCGCGCGGCTAGTGAGATCAAAGAGGGAACGCTGCGCTTTCTCTTCAACGAGACAACGGGCCGCTTCGCGCGCTCGGTCAATGTCTCGCGCGAGGGAGAGATCACCTCGGACACGACACTCGATGCTTCGATGGCCGGGCTGTGGTTGTTCGGCATGTTCGATGTGAACGATCCGAAGATCGTGGCCACGATGGAGGCCATGATCGAACGGCTGACGATCAAAACGGATGTCGGCGGCGTGGCCCGTTACGAGAACGACTATTACTTCCAGGTCTCGAAGGACGTCACCAACGTGGCCGGGAATCCGTGGGTCGTCTGCACGATGTCGATCGCGCACTGGTATGCCATGCGCGCGCGCAACATGGAGGATCTGCAGAAGGCGATCGACATCCTGGTCTGGGCGACCACGCACGCGTTGCCGAGTGGTGTGCTGGCCGAACAGCTCGATCCGTATACGGGCAAGCCGATCTCCGTCGCGCCGCTGACGTGGAGCCACGCGGCCTACGTCCTGGCCACCCACGCCGTGGCGCGGCGAGCCGGCCAGTTGGCGGGGAACAGCTAACGATGGTCCGGCGCACACGCCTGCGCACGCGCGTGCTGCTGCTCACCGCCGCCTTCGCCATCGTTCTCTTCGCCATCACCTTCGGTCTGAGCTGGCGCGCGCAGGTGGCCCAGGAACGCTGGAGCCGGCTCGTCGGCGTGGAGACGCGGGCCATCGCCACGCTCGAAGAGCTGATCCGCGCGCAGAACGCCTATCGCGCGCACGCCGTTGCCGGCAACGCGGCGAACTACCGCGTCGTCTCGCAGCTTCTCGATTCCAACTCGCTGAGAACGATCGACACGGCGGCGCTGCGGCGGCGGATGGCCACGTTCCGGGCCGTGCTGGCTGACGGCACATTAGCGCCTGATGAGAGCAACGCCGAGATCGACACGGAATCGCGGCGTGTCGTGGCCGAGGCGCAGCGCATCATCGATGAACGCAAAGCGGAGATCGCCCGGCAGTTGCCGATGCTGGAGCGGGAAACGCGCGAGCTGATGTCGGCAGGGCTGGCCGTGGCCTGGATCCTGATCATCTGCAGCTTCGCGGCGGTGCAGGTGACGCTGCGCAAAGTGGTGCGCCCGATCGAAGAGCTCTCACTCGCTGCCGACCGCATCGCCGCCGGCGACCTCGGCGCGCGCGCGCCGGTGGCAGGCGACTTTGAAGTGGCAAGGTTGGCCGCCGCCGTCAACCATATGGCCGATGAGCTGAAGGCCCATGCCCGCACGGACGAGCTGACGAACCTGCCGAACTTCCGAGCCTTCCGCGAGCGCATCGACCTCGAGATCGATCGTGCCAGCCGCTATCCCGAGCGCTTCGGCATCCTCATCCTCGATCTCGATCGCTTCAAGAAGTACAACGACACCTACGGACACCTTGCCGGCAACGAAGCCCTGCAACGGGTGGCCGGCGTGATCCGCGAAGCCGTGCGCACGGTCGACTTTCCGGCGCGTTACGGCGGCGAGGAGTTCGCGGTGATCGTCCCGCAGATCGACGACGCCGCGCTTGCGGCGATCGCCGAACGAATCCGGGCCAGCGTCGAGGCCATGCCCGCCCCGGCCGGCGGCGCGCAAGTGACCGTCAGCATCGGCGCCGCCATCTACCCCGATGATGGAGCCGCCTCCGATGCCCTCTTCCGCGCCGCCGACGAACGGTTGTACGCGGCCAAGGGCGGGGGGAGGAATCGGGTGGTGGTGGGGGGCGGGGTTGGGGTTGCGGGGTCGCGCGGTCTCGGGGTTGCCGGGTAGGGAGCGCCTGCATTCTCACTCTCATAGAACCTCCATGCCTGCTGCCGCAAGCAGAGGATCAATGTGGCACAGACACTTTTGTCTGTGCTCCGGCCGAAGCCGATTGCCCCTGAGAGCTTGCAATCTTGAGTCGTGGCGAGATCCCGCACAGACAAAAGTGTCTGTGCCACATCGGCCCTGCTCATCGGCACGTCTCCGCGCGCGCGCCGAAGGGTCCTCGCCGCCTGGGTTATGAGTAAATGTTTGGAGTCTTGCCGCCGTGCGGCGGCGAGACGCCAGCGTTCCGGCCGTCACTCCAGCTTCTCGATCAACTGCTCGATCGTCCGCGCGGTCGTTGCCAGATCGCGCTCAGAAACATCCCCGGCCAGTGCGTCGCGCCACTGCTCGTAGGCCGGGCGGAGCTTTTCGATCGTGGCGCGGCCGCGGCGGGTGAGAATGACGCGCGAGGAGCGCAGGTCCTCGGGATCGTCGGCGCGCTCGGCGAAGCCGAGCTGTTCGAGACGGGCCATCATGCCGGTCATGTTCTGCTTCGAAACCATCATCGCCCGGGCCAGCGAGGCCAGCGACATCGGGCCTTCGGTTCGGTCCAGAACGGTGAGGATGGCCCACTGCTGCGGCGTTACCCGGGCCTTCTCGAAGACGGGTGCCAGCCGGCGCGTCAGCAGGTTCGCGAGCTGAATCACGCCCGCGACGAGGTCCCGTTCCGCCTGAGCTGCCATCTAAGACAGTCAATGTATTGACCAACGGCCGGCGGTGTCAAATGTGCGTGCTACTCTCTCGTCGATGCGGCGGATCGCCGATGCACTCCTGCTGGCCGCAATCGTCGTCTTCGGCGCGGTTCTCCGCTTCGGCGGGATCGCCGTCCCCAGTCTCTGGCTGGACGAGATCCTCGATTACGACGTGGCCACGAAGCTGACGCACGAACCGTTCTGGCACTGGCTGACCGGGTTCGCCAGCGAGCATGGGCCGCTCTTTTTCGCCAGCGAACTGGCCGGTCGCTTCGCCCATGCGCCGGAGTTTGCGGCGCGGTTTGCTCCTGGGGTGTTTGGGGTGATGGCGATTTTGATCGCGGGGGTCGGGGGTCGGGGGGCGGGAGTCGGAGATAGAAAAGAGACTGGTGGCAAAGCTCCGGCTCCGACCCCCGGCTCCGCTGATGTCGAAGATTTGAGCGTTTCCGCCAGCAAAGCTCCGACCCCCGACCCCCGACTCCCGACCCCCGAATCAATCACCTTCGCGCTACTGCTGGCCGGCTCCCCCCTTGCCATCTACTACAGCCGCGAGGCGCGGCCATATGCGCTGTTGATGCTGCTGGCGACGGCGATGATGGCGGCGCTGTTAGGCGCGGTTTCGGGGTCTCGCGGTCTCGCGGTTTCGGAAGGGTCGGACGCCGCGAGACCCCGCGACCGCGCAACCGCGCGACTGCTCTTCATCCTCCCTTTCCTGGCCCTCTTCACCACCTCCGGCGCGGCGCCGCTGCTGGTGGCCACGGCGCTCACGGCCGGCATCGCGTTTCTGTTGAACCGCCGGCGATTCTTCGCGATCTACGCCATCGCGGCGCTTCTCGCGGCCATGCTCGTCCCTCTGCTCTACCGGCGCGTGCCAGGCAATGACGGGGCGGTGGGATTCCGCCCGCTGACCGCGCAATTCTTTCAACGCCTTCTGCAGTCGTTTTCCGTCGGTGCGGTCGATGCAACGACGATTCACCGCGCCGCGTATGTCGTGGCCGCGCTGGCGCTCATCGGAGCCGTTGTGCTCATACATCGTGATCGAGTGCGCGGCGTGATCGTCATCGGCATGGCCGTCCTTCCGATCGCCGTCAGCATCGCCGCGCTCTGGCGGCTGCGGCACTGGTATGCGGTGCGCTACGTCGCCACCGCGCTCCCCGCGTACCTGCTTCTGGCGGCGATCGGCATCACCGCGCTGGTGCGCCTGGTCCTCCGAGGACGCTTGGCCGTTGCCATGCCGATCGTTGCGCTCGTCGCTGCCGGTTTCATCGTGCGCGAAGGGTGGTTCTCCACGCGAGCCGAGCCGTACCGCAAGCTGAACTGGCGCGTAATCGCCGCGACGATCCACGAACACGCGCACGCGCTCGATGCCGTCGTGACCACGAACGATTGGTCGTACGTCTGCCTCAATTTCTATCTGCGACGACTCTCTCCGCGCGTCCGCCTCATCAGCGCGGGGGAATCGTCCTCGCGCGCGGCAAGCGTCGTGGCGCACAACGAGCCGGTGTGGATCGTCAGCGCCGGCTTTCATCGGCCGGGCGACATTGGCGACTGGAGCTGCCAGTACCCGGTCGTCCTGGCCAGCCCGCTCGAATCGTTCCGCCTTCACTACGCGTCCGGCATGCGCCATCTGCTGCTCAATCGCCTCACCTCCGCCGATACGCGCGCGCTCGTGGCCCGCTACCCGTCGCACGTCATGCACATGGGCTCCGCGAGCGATTTCTTTCTCGGCGGCGGCTGGTACGGCTCGGAGGGAGATGCCGGCGACGTCTCGCGTTGGACGGGACCGGAGCCGGTGTCGGCCATGCTCATCGCATCGTCCGCCGTCGATCATCGGCTGCTGCTGCGGATGATGCCGTTCGATTACCGCGGCGCCCCGCCGCAGATCGCCACGATCTCGCTGAATGCCGCGCCGCTGGCCCGCGTCACGATGGCTGTCGGCTGGAAGGATTACACCTTCGACGTTCCTCGGGCGCGGTGGCGTGACGGCGTGAACTATCTGACTGTTTCCTTCTCCCGAGCCGCCGCGCCGGCATCGCTCGATCCCGCCTCACGCGATACCCGTCTTCTGGCAGGACGGTTCAACCTGATCGCGGTGACTCCGATCGTCACAACGAAGCTCATCGACTCGCTGCCCGAGCTGACGCGCGCCTTTCGCATCAACGAGGCCGGTCCCGAATTGCTCGACGAAAACGCCTGGTGGCGCGGCCACCCGAAGTCCGCCGTCGCCGCACCGGCCCTGCTCGCGCGCATCGGCATCGATCCGATGCGCCGCGCCGGGGTCGACGAGATCGCAGAAACAGTGGCCTACGATTCCGACTGTCTCAACGACAGCGACTTCCTCCACATCGCCTACGCCACGATCCTCGGCCGCTCCATCGATGCCGACGGCGAGCGCTACTTCGCCGGCGCCCTCAAGAAGAAGGAGACGCGGGTGGGGGTGGTGCGGGCGCTGGTGGAATCGGAGGAGTTCAGGAAGCAGTGAGTTGCAGGGTTGCACAGTTGCTGGGTGGGGACGGCTCAAACCTCATGGAATTGGCTTTAAGCCTACCTGGGTAGGTCCAGAGCCTACTTGGGTAGGCTTAAAACCTACTGGGGTAGGTCCAGAGCCTACCGGGGTAGGCTTAAAACCTACCCGGGTAGGTCCAGAGCCTACCGGGGTAGGCTTAAAACCTACTAGGGTAGGTCCAGAGCCTACTAGGGTAGGCTTAAAACCTACTAGGGTAGGTCCAGAACCTACCGGGGTAGGCTTTAAACCTACTAGGGTAGGTCCAGAGCCTACTAGGGTAGGCTTAAAGCCTACTGGGGTAGGTCCAGAACCTACTAGGGTAGGCCCAGAGCCTACTGGGGTAGGTTTTAAGCCTCCTTGGGAGTTGGCTCAGAGCCTACTGGACCGCGCTAATGCATTGCTGGGTTCTAACGAATGCCCGAAGTCCTCTATGTCTACGCCATCGGACGCGCCGGCCATTCGCTCCCGGAGCGGGTCCAGGCCATTGATGGATCGGATCGGCTGGAGTCCGTGACAGCCGACGAACTCGCAGCCTTCTTCACATCTGTCGACGACGTCGACTTCTCGCAAGGGGTGATCGACGCGCGCGCGAAGGACGTAGAGTGGCTGGGGTCGATCGGCTTCCGCCATCAAAGCGTGATGAACGCGCTGATGCACGGAGGCACGATCATCCCGTTGCGCGCATTCACGCTCTTTGCCTCGGAGCAAAGCCTGCGCCGGCACCTCGAAACAGAACGCGCGCGGCTGGCGAAGCTGCTCGACCGGCTCGACGGCAAGCAGGAGTGGACGTTGCGCATCGAATTCGACCCGCAGCGCTGGAGCGAGGCGCTGGAGCGGCGCGTCGACAGCCTGCGCGCACTTTCTGAGGAGATCGCCGGCGCCGCGGCCGGCAAGGCGTTCCTTCTGCGGAAGAAGTTAGACGATGCGAAGAAGTTTGCCTCGCGCGAGGCCGAGCAACAGGTCATGTCCGAGGTCGAGCGGGAGGTGCTGGCAACGCTGGCCTGTGATGCGGTCGCCGAAACGCGCCAGCAGCGCTCCGGCGCCTTCCCGCAGATCAACGTCCTGATCGAGCGCGACGAAGAGGCAAGGCTTGAAACGCTCCGCGAGGCGCTGACGCGCCGCTACGTCGCCGAAGGCGTGACCTTTGCGTTGACCGGACCATGGCCGCCGTATACGTTCGCGGGAAAGGGGGAGGAGAAGGATGAAGGATGAAACGAGAAGGATGAAGGAGAAAGGATGAAGGAGATGGCAATCGATTCATCCTTCATCCTTCCGTCTTCATCCTTTAATCTTCATCCTTCCGCCTTCATCCTTCAAATCGCGCCATGTCAGACCAAACCGAAGAACTTGGCATCCTCGAGACCCTCGATCACTTGCTCGACCGTGGCGTGGTGATCGCGGGCGAGGCGGTGGTCTCCATCGGCGACGTCGATCTTCTCTACCTCGGCTTGAACATCGTCCTGGCCAACGTCGACGCCATCATCCGAACCTCGCAGCCGAAGCAGATCAAATGAAGCACGTCGTGATCGGCGCGCATCTGGAAAAACGCGACATCGAGCCGCTGGCCGAGGCGATTCCCGTCGCCGATCTCTGGCTAAGCGGGATGCCGATCGAGGATGCTCAGCCGCTTGGCGATCGCGAGCTGCTGCTGCGCGTGGCGCAGATCCGGGCAGCTCTGCTCGATCAAGGCACGTTCATCGCCATTCGCTACGGCTTCACCGCTCACGGGGAGAGCGATGCCGCGGTCAAGTGCGCGCCACACATCGAGCGATGGCGGCGCGTGCTGCACGACTGCCGAGGGATGGTGGAGATGACGCTCAAAGTGGCTGCTGCCGCGCCGCGCCCTCGGCCCGACCGGCACGACTTCGATTCAGGAGCCGCTTACATCCGCGCGCTGCACGACGCCACGCGCGCTGCCGAGGTCGAGCCGGAGTTCCGGCGGGCAGTCGACGCCACACTGGCGCCGCTGGCGGTCAAGCATCGCTGGTCGAATCGCGACACGGCGTCGCTCGAATTCGCGGCCCTCGTTGCGCGGGAGTCGGTTGCAGCGGTCAACGACGCTGGAGCGGCGCTGAAGCGCGACTTCGCATCTGTCCCCTTTCTCCTGTCCGGACCGTGGCCGCTGGAGGTCTTCGCTGATGATCACGAATGACGAGGAGCGCCTGCGCGCGTCGCTCACCTTCACTGAATCGACGATCCCCGATCGCATCGCCGCCGACTCCGACATCGTCGAGAACGGACTGGCCAAGCTAGTGCTGTCGATCATCGAGCTGGTGCGCCGGCTGCTCGAGAAACAGGCCCTGCGCCGGATGGACGCCGGCAACCTCACCGAGGAGGAGATCGAGCGCGTCGGCTCAGCGCTCATGAAGCTCGAAGAGAAAATGGCCGAAATGAAGCAGATCTTCGGGCTGGCGGATGACGACCTGAATCTGAATCTGGGGCCGGTGAGGACGCTGGAGTGAGCGGCGAAACGTAGGTCGGACTCTCAGTCCGACCGGAGCTTGCGCGGCTCTTAACTACAGGCGGTTATCAATTACCGCTCTCCCGAGCTCCGGTCGGACTAGAGAGTCCGACCTACGTCATTTCCTCTCGACCTTCGGCAAGGATTCGCCCGTGCGAGCTTTGGAAATCGTGCCGAATGGGATATTGATACTGCGCGGTCTCGGGTTGGCAAGGTCTCGCGGCGCGCACTCGAACCAACACCGCGAGACCTCGCAACCTCGCCACCCCGCAACCGCAACAAGGAGCCTCAATTGAAACGATTCGCACTCCTGGCCCTCCTCGCTTCAACTGCCCTGGCCCAACAGCAGAACGACGCCGAGTACACGCGGCAGATCAAGCAGTTCACGACCGGGCCGCAGTTCATCACCGAGATGGTCGATCACCTGCCGGCGTCGGCTCGTGTGCCGACGCCGCTGAAGTTCTTCGGCTACATCGCCGGCGCCGACGGACATCTGACCTACTCGGAGGATGTGAATCGCTACATGCGCGCGCTGGAGGCGGCCTCGCCGCGGGTGAAGGTCTTCTCCATCGGCAAGAGCGAGGAAGGGCGGGAGATGATCGCCGTCGCTGTCGCGGCCGATGAGACCATCGCCAATCTCGATCATTACCGCGACGTGACCAAACGCCTCGCTGATCCTCGCAAGCTGACCGACGACGATGCCGCACGCCTCATCGCCAGCGGCAAGCCGATCTACTACATCACCGGTTCGATCCACTCCCCAGAGACCGGCAGTCCGGAGATGCTGATGGAGCTGGCCTACCGGCTGGCCGTCGAGGACTCGCCGCTCGTCCGCAAGATCCGCGACAACGTCATCGTTCTCATCACCCCGGTGGTCGAGACGGACGGGCGCGACCGGCAGCTCGATCTGGCCCGCTGGCGCGAGGCCAATCCGAAACGTCCCGTCCCGCCGCTGGTCTACTGGGGCCACTACGTTGCCCACGACAACAACCGCGACAACCTCGGCCTGGCGCTCGCGCTGAGCCGCAACGTGCTGCATACGTTCTTCGACTTCCATCCGCAGGTACTCCACGACCTGCACGAATCCGTGCCCTTTATGTACATCTCCACCGGCACCGGCCCGTACAACCCGTCGATCGACCCGCTGGTCATCGATGAATGGCAGCGGATGGCCTGGCACGAGGTGCAGGAGTTGACTAAGCGCGGCCTGCCCGGCGTCTGGACCTACGGCTTCTATGACGGCTGGGCGCCGAACTACATGATGTGGGCCGGCCAGGGGCACAACGCCGTGGGACGCTTCTACGAAACCTTCGGCAACCGCTTCCCGATCACCGCCGACCGCGTCGTGCGAGGCCAGAGCGACCGGGCCTGGTTCCGCCCCAATCCGCCGCTGGCCAAGGTGAACTGGTCGCTGCGCAACAACATCAACTATCAGCAGAGCGGTCTGCTGCTCGCGCTCTCTGATTTCGCCGACCGGCGTCAGCACTTCCTCGAGCAGTTCTACCTCCTCGGCAAACGCGCCGTGGCCAAGGCCGCGAATGAAGGTCCCGCGGCCTGGGTCTTCGACGGCGCGCAGAAGCGGCAGGGACAGCTCATCGATCTGATGAACCTGCTCCGTGCGCAGGGCGTGGAGGTGCAGGTCGCCGATGCGCCATTCAACCTCAGTCCCGACTGGCCGCCGCCGGCTCCCGCGACCGAGCACAAAGCGGACACTCCGGCCAAACCGTCGCCGGAGGCTGCCCCGGCATCGGGTCAGCCCAAAGAGAACACCAGCCAGCCGGTGAATTTCGCGAAAAGCACCTTCATCGTCCGGATGGACCAGCCCTATTCGCGCATCGCCGATGCCATGCTCGACATCCAATATGTTCGGAGCGACGAGAAGGTGTACGACGACACCGGCTGGACGCTCGGCTACCTGAAGAACGTCGAGTTCAAGCGCTTCGCCAATCGCGGGGTGCTATCGGTTCCGATGCACGAGTGGACCGGCGCGCCGGCGGCCCCTGCATCGACCATCATCGAGAACAATGCCGACACGAGCGTTGCCCGGGCCGTATGGGCAGACCGCGGCGCGCATTGGGTCGTCGCCGACGAGCCATTCACTGCCGGAACGAAGAAGTACGGCACAGGCACGATCGTCGCCGCATCAGCGGCTCCTGCCTCGAAGACGCACGAGCTTCACCTCCCGCGCATCGCCATCCTCCACACCTGGCTGCGCACGCAGGACGAAGGGTGGTTCCGCCTCGGCCTCGAGTCGCTGGGTATCCCGTACTCGTATCTCTCCACGCAGGAAGCGGCGCGCACGCCGAACCTCCGCGACAAATTCGATGTCATCCTCTTCGCTCCGACCGGCGGCGGAAACTCATCCTCTGAAATCGTGAACGGCCTCCCGCCCGGCCCTCCGTTGCCGTGGCACAAGACAGAATTGACGCCGAACCTCGGCGGGATCGATGAGACCGACGACATGCGCCCCGGCCTCGGGCTGATCGGCGTCGACAACCTGGCGCGGTTCGTCGAAGGCGGCGGTCTGCTCATCACCGCGCGCGACACGTCGGTCTGGGCTGTGCAGTACGGTCTGGCCCGGTGGGTGCGCGTCACCGAGTCGCAGAAGCTTCGCGCGCCGGGCACGATCCTTCTGGCCAGCGTCACGGACAAGAAGAGTCCCATCGCCGCCGGCTACGACGATACGCTGCCGATCTACTACGCCGGCACCTCAGTCTTTCAGGTCGGCCTGAACCCGCCGCCGGCTCCGGAATCGCGTCCGAGCGGCCGAGGAGGGAAGAACGATCCCGATGTGGTGCAGGGGCGGGCCTTCGTACCCCTGCCGGAACGGCCGAAACCGGCGCCAGGAGAGGAGGGTTTCCAGCCGCCCGAGGACGCGCCGTGGAACTCCGACTACGCGCAGCCGCTCGCCGAAGACCGGCCGCGCGTGATCGTCTCATTCGCCAAGCAGGCCGACCAGCTCCTGATGTCGGGCATGCTCGAAGGAGGCGACGAGATCGCCGGCAAGCCGCTCGTCATCGATTCGCCGCGTGGCAAAGGCCACATCCTCCTCTTCGCCAACAACCCCATGTGGCGCCAGAACACGCAGGGCAGCTACGCGCTGGTGACGAACGCGATCATGAATTGGGATCATTTGAGGTAGGGGGAGTGGGGGGTGGGGTGTGGCGGGTGGGAGAGTTCGTTCTCCGGCTCCCACTCCCCACTCCCTACACCCCACCCCCCAACACCCATGTGGGACCCAACCCAATACGAACGCTTCAAAGACGAGCGCGCGCAGCCGTTCCGTGATCTGGCATCGCTGATCGAGCGGCGGCCGCGGATGCGCGTGGTCGACCTCGGTTGCGGTACTGGCGAGCTGACTCGCGAACTGCACCACCAGCTCGCCGCGGAGGAGACGCTCGGCATCGACAGCTCCGAGGCCATGCTCCTCAAGTCGGCACCGTTCCGCTCGGACGGGCTTCGCTTCGAGCGTGGAGACATCGAAGCCTTCGTCGCCGATCGCCCGTTCGATCTGATCTTCTCCAATGCCGCGCTGCATTGGATTCCCGATCATGAGGGCCTCTTCACACGGCTCGTCGCGCAGCTCTCGCCGCACGGCCAGCTCGCCGTACAGATGCCGGCGAATCACGACCACCCGTCGCACCGTATCGCCGCCGAGCTGGCGCCGTCGTTTGGGGTCTTGCCGTCCGCCAACGTCCTTCCCCCAGAGCGTTACGCCGCCCTCCTGCATCGCCTCGGCTTCGCCCGCCAGCACGTCCGGCTTCAGGTCTACGGCCACCTTTTGCCGTCGACAGCGGATGTGGTCGAGTGGACGAAAGGGTCGACGCTGACGCCGTATCGCGACGCTCTACCCGCCAGCCAGTACGAAGAGTTTCTGGCGCGGTACGCGGAGCGAGTGGTGTCGGAGCTCGGTGAGGTCAGCCCATACTTCTACACGTTCAAGCGGGTCCTGATGTGGGCGACCTTTTAATTAACCTCACTCCTCCGCCAGGATCGTATGCATCGCCAACCCGACGGTTGCTGACGCGAGAATAATGATCGCGAAGAGCACGCTCATCGACAGTGAGGCCTGCTCCGCGCCGGTGGCGCCGAGGATCATGTGGCTGGGGGAAAGGTGGTTGATCCAGGCCTGCAAGGCATTCGATTTCCAGGTAAGCAGCGCGGCCCAGCAGGCGGCGATGATGAGGTAGGCAGCGATCTGGAGGCGGGTGATCGGCAGCGCAGCGCGCTCCACGGCAGCGCTCGTCCGCAGCAGCTTCGCTTTCAGCCAGAGCACAGCCGGATCAGGAAGGATGTGCGCGCGTTCGTCGAGACCGGCGAATCTGGCCATCCACGGCGCGACCTCGGCGGTGGCGGCACAATCGTCGCACGACGCCACATGCGCGCGGAGCGACTCGGTCAAGGCGTCGTTCGCCACGGCGTCCATGACATTCGGCTCGAATGGGCACTCGGTCGTCATCGGGTCACCTCAGGAGCCAGTCCTTTCTTCGTCAGCATCTCACCAAGGCGCTTGCGGGCGCGGAACAGCATCACTTTGATGCTCGCCGGTTTCACACCGATGGCCTCGGCGATCTCTTCGTGCGAGTTTCCTTCCACGTGCGCGAGCCACAGCAGCGCCCGCTCCTGAGGCTTCAGCTCCGCGAAGACACGGGACATATCGTGGCGCAGGTCACCGCGATCCGGCCGGGCTTCCGCCGGCATCCATTCGAAGGCGCTCGTCCGATCCCGCCTGGTCTCGCGGAAGTGATCGAAAACGAGGTTCGTGGCTGTCTTGTAGACGTACCGGCGCAGGTGATCTTCATCGGCGATCGTCGGGTTGCTGCGCAGGAAGCGGAAGAACGTCTTCTGCAGCAGATCGTCGGCCATCGCGGCGTCACCGGTCATCCGGTAGATGTACGACCAGATACCCCCGGCCGTCTTCCGGTAGAACGCCTCGAATGTTGCCTCGTCCATTGGTCTTTCAGGCCGCCGCGGGGCCGCCGTTCGCACGGAGACGCCGAACGGCGACGCGATCAGGGTACCTTCCAATTGCACGGTCGCCTCACGCCTTTGTTTCCGTCGACTGGTGCCCGCCGGTTCCATGGCCCACCACCTCGCGCGCTGTCGGCGAGTCATTGCCGATCAGACCGAACTTCTGTGACAGCTTCAGAGAGACGAGTGTGGAGATGAAGAAGCCGATGCCGAGACCGGCGAGGATGAACCCGGGATACATGAAGCCGACGTTGCTGTCCGCGATCCAGATGGCGAGGAACGCCGCGCCCAGCAGCGTCAGGATCAAGCCGCGCGAAACACCTCCGATGATCCGGTCGCGGGCCATGAGCTGAGGCATCTTGTCGACGCCGGTCAGGAACTGTTTTCCGGGGTCGGAGTTGAGGAAATCGACGAACTCCGGCGCGTTGCTGAACTTGTCGATGAGACGCGTCTGTACCTCCGCCTGCATCTGCGCCCGGCGATTCTTCGCATTCGTGGCAACCCAGACGATGAACATCACCATGATGAAGAACCCGACCGTACTGATGATCGGTATCAAAAGCACTGCACCTTCCATTGAGAACCTCCTTGAAGTACGAACTCGAAGCTAATACGTGCAGGGAGGGGGATGGTTAACGGGGGGTCTCGCGGTTGCGGGGTTACGGGGTCTCGGGGTTGCGGAGTCTCGGGGTTGCGGGGTCTCGGGGTTT
>Ga0307470_10000033_pt1 | contig 98342 bp, 76 predicted proteins | sample atmos_gasesAM3C__FD_204565 | JGI IMG/M metagenome (GOLD analysis project Ga0307470, IMG submission 204565) | Hardwood forest soil microbial communities from Morgan-Monroe State Forest, Indiana, United States - atmos_gasesAM3C_05 | ecosystem: Environmental > Terrestrial > Soil > Temperate forest... | reverse complement strand
TCCTCAGGAAAGGATCTCAACGAGGTGCCATCCTTAGCTCGCATTTCTCACACTTTTGAAGAATTCGGCGCTCCCTTGCATCGAGCGCCTTCTCCCCCCGGGCTTCTTCGGGGGGAGAAGGTGCCGTAGGCGGATGAGGGGGGCGAACGCCCGACAAGCGATGTTCTCTCGCGAGAGGCTATTCGACAGGTCGGCTTTTCTCCCGTCATGCAGGCCTCGCCGCGCCAGGAAACACCCCCTCATCCGGCTTCGCCACCTTCTCCCCCACAAAAAGCGTGGGGGAGAAGGCGCTCGATCGAAAACATAGCGCGCACAATTCCAGTCAGAGTCTGAGAAATGCGAGTGAGCGGCAGCGGAGGATCTCAAAATGCCCGGATCATGGCCTGTCCGCATTCTGAGATCCTTCGCTGACGCTCAGGATGACACGGCTGCGGGTTCGGCTCGAGGAACTTCGCCCTGCAGAACTTCGGTCTGGGCAACAACACCACTCCCGCGCCGCAGATGCATCCGCACAATCGAGATCGCCGCCGGCGTCACGCCCGGGATCCTGCTGGCCTGGCCGATCGAGATCGGGCGGACGGAGCTCAACTTCTCGATCATCTCGCGGGAGAGTCCGGGAAGGCGGTACGACATCTCCGCCGGGATCTTCATCCCCTCTTCTTCAGCCGATCGCGCCGCCTCACGCTGCTGGCGGTCGATGTAACCGGCGTAGCGAAGCTGCGACACGACGCCATCCAACTCCTCATCGCCGAGCTGGCCGAACGCCTTCGCAAGCTCCGGAAACGTCTCCGCGGCCGCGATCATGAAGCGCTCGACATCGAAGCCGGCCCGTTGCATCAGGCGGGCAATCGTCGCTTTTTCGTTCAACGAAATGCCGGCACGGTCGAGCCAAGCGAGCGTTTCGCGGTCCGGTGTCACCGACTCCGATTCGGCTGCTTCCCTCGCCTGCCGCATTCTTTCGACGCGCGCGTCGACGCGCCGCCTTCGCTCGTCGTCGAGAATGCCAAGACTTGCCGCGATCGGCGAAAGACGTTCGTAAACGGAGTCGCAGCCAAGAAGAAGGCGGTGCTCCGCGCGCGAGGTGAACATCCTGTAGGGCTCTTCGGTCCCCTGCGTCACCAGGTCGTCGATCATCACCGCTGCATAGGCCTGATCCCGGCGCAGAACCACCGGATCGCCGCCACGGATCTGCTGGAGCGCGTTGATTCCGGCGAGCAGCCCTTGCGCCGCTGCCTCTTCGTATCCCGAGGTGCCGTTGATCTGACCCGCGAGAAAGAGCCCCTCAACCCCTCGTACCTGCAGCGTCGGATCGAGCTGCTTCGGATTCACGAAATCGTACTCAACCGCGTAGCCGTAGCGCGCGATGACCGCCTTTTCGAATCCCGGCAGCGACTGCACCACAGCATCCTGGACGTCCGCAGGCAGCGACGTGGAGATGCCGTTCATGTAGAGCCAGGGATGCTGAAGACCTTCCGGCTCGACGAATACCTGATGCCGCTCTTTGTCGGCAAAGCGGACGACCTTGTCTTCGATCGAAGGGCAGTAGCGAGGTCCGGTGGCGTGGATCTGTCCCGAGTACATCGGCGCGCGATGGAGGTTCGCCCGGATCAGATCGTGGGCGAACGCGCCGGTGTAGGTCAGATGGCAAAGGACCTGCGGCAATGGCCGGCGATCAGTCATGATCGAAAACGGACGCGGACGGACATCCCCCGGCGCTTCCTCCAGCTTCGAAAAGTCGACGGAATTGCGATCGACGCGCGGCGGAGTACCGGTCTTGAGTCGGCCGAGATCGAGGCCAAGCTCCCGCAACGAGTCGGACAGGGTCTCCGCTGCAGGCTCGCCGAAACGGCCGCCTACGGTCTGCGTTTCACCCGAGTGCATGAGGGCGCGAAGAAAGGTTCCCGTCGTTACGATCACGGCGCGGGCTTCGAGCCTCGTACCATCGCGGAACGCGACGCCGCGCACAGTCCTGCCATCAACCAGAAGCGCCGAAACGGAACCTTCGACGATCGAGATGTTGGGCTCGGCGGCGAGAATCTGCTGCACGGCGGCGGCGTAAAGGTCGCGATCGCACTGCGCGCGCGGTCCCTGAACGGCAGGACCTTTGGAACGGTTGAGCACTTTGAACTGGATGCCGGCCTGATCGGTTGCCTCCCCCATCAGTCCGCCGAGGGCGTCAATTTCTTTGACGAGGTTGCCTTTGGCCAGACCGCCAATGGCCGGATTGCACGACATGCGTCCGATGGCGTCTCGCAGCATCGTCAAAAGCGCCACGCGTGCACCGCCGCGGGCACAAACGCGAGCAGCCTCTGCGCCGGCATGGCCCCCACCGATGACGATGACATCGAGCATGTTTCACGTGGAACATGCGGTCTAGTCTCGTTCATCCCGAGGCTGGGGGTGGGCGCATTGATACTGCGAAACGAGTCAGGGCCCAGCGACTGTCACAAAAGTTGGTAATTTAACGGCCAAAAATGGAACTTAGACAAAATGAGAATCCGTTAACGGTAAATGGGAAACCGTTAACGGTAAATGAGAATCCGTTAACGGTAAACAGGAATCCATGAACGGTAAATGAGAATCCGTGAACGGTAAACGGGAATCCATGAATGGGAAATGGGAATCCGTGAATGGGAAACCGGATCATGTCAATGTGAAATCGGATCATATGAGTGTGAAACCAGATCATATGAACGGGAAGAGAACGGGTTCACGCGGAGCCGCGGAGAGCGCGGGGGTTCCTTCTCCGCCCCTCCGCGCCTCCGCGTGACCGTCGCTCCCGGGCCCGTTCATTTCCCGATGCAGAACTTCGAGAAGATCTCCGTGAAAACATCGCCGGTGGTGATCGCGCCCGTCAGGAGCGCGAGCGCGGATGCGGCGCGGTTGAGGTCGACGACGATGATCTGTTCGTCGAGCCCGCCTTCGATCGCGGCGAGCGCGGCCCGCAGCGCCTCGGAGCACTCAGTCACCGCACGCAACTGCCGCTCGTTGACGAGGCTCCCCTCTGGCGCGGCGAACTCGTCGCGAACCAGAGTGTCCAGCCGCGCCAACAGTTGCTCGATCCCCAGCTCGGCCTTCACGCTGATCCCGAACGCTCCCCGCGGCGCGGGCGCCCGATCGATCTTCGTGTAGATGAGAATCGCGTCTGGAAACAACGCCATCTCATCCTCGGCGCTCAGTCCTTCCGAAGCATCGACCAGATAGAGAACGATGTCGGCCTGGCCGGCGGCCTCGCGGGCGCGGGCCACTCCGATCTCCTCGACGACGTCGCCACTCGATCGCAGACCGGCCGTGTCGGCGATCGTCACCGGCAGCCCGCCGATCTCAATAGTCTCGGACACGATGTCGCGCGTCGTCCCCGGAATGGCGGTCACGATGGCACGCTCGCTCCCGACGAGGCGATTCAGCAGGGTCGACTTGCCGGCGTTCGGCCGCCCGAGGATCACAGCCTTCAGGCCGGAGGTCGTGGCGCGGCCGCGGCGATACGTCTCACCCATAGCCTTCGTTTCGGCGATCGCATCGACGATCCGCGCGCGGGCATCCTCGCGCGTGATGAACTCGTATCCCTCTTCCGAAAAATCGAGCGCCGCCTCGAGCCGGGAGATGACGTGAAGGAGCGTGTCGCGGATCGACATGGCCCGGCGGCTCAGCACTCCGTCGAGGTTCCCGAGGGAGAGTCTGGCTTGGAGGGTGGTGCGGGAGTTGATGAGATCCGCGATCGACTCGGCCTGGACGAGATCCAGCTTTCCGTTCAACACGGCGCGTTCGGTAAACTCGCCGGGCTGGGCGATCCTCGCGCCGAGATCCACCACGGCGGCGATCACGCGTTGCACGAGCAATGGACTGCCGTGAAGGGTGATCTCGACAAGATCGTTGCCGGTAAACGAGTGCGGCGCGGCGTAACGAACGGCCACGCAATCGTCGAGCACTTCACCATTGATCTGCAACTGGATATGGGTGGCATGCCTGATCTCCGGCGCACCACCTCCCAGCGTTTGCAGGATGCCCGCGCTGCCCGGCCCATCGATCCGGACGATGGCCAGTGCTCCCCTGCCGAGCGGCGTGGCAGGAGCGACGATCGTATCGAGGTCAGGTTGTTCGGTTGTCACGTTGCCCGGACGCCGATGTCCGCGGCAATCGGCAACCGGATAACCCGGCAACTACTCTGACTCTGCCTGTTTTTGCCGGCGCAGAATGGCAACCCGTTTGTAGAAGCCGTCGCCGCGCGACTCGGTCGTGACGTCAGCATCTTCCTGTAGCGTGAGATGGACGATACGCCGCTCGATCGGCGTCATGGCCGGGAGGAGCTGCTCGCGGCCGCTCGTGCGGACCTCGTCAGCCAGATCGCGCGCCTTCTCCGCAAGCTGTTCGGTGCGGCGCTCCTTGAATGCTTCGCAATTCAGCTCGATCTCTTTTTCGACCGTGTTGCCGACGAGGGCCTTGTTGCTCAGAACCTGGATGGCGTCGAGCAGCTCGCCGTGCTGGTCGGTGAGCAGCCGCGCATCGGAGCCGAAGAGCCGCACGATGATCTGGGTTTCGTTTTCTTCGGTGCGAATCTCCAGCTGCAGGTTCGACAGCTCGACCACACGCGCGCACCAGGCGCGCACGACGCCGGCCTGTTCCGACTCCGGTCCCTGCTCCGGGATCTCGCCTGCGAAGCGCTCGAAATCACCGGTCTGAAAATCGTCGCCATGCTCGCGACGCGGTCCCCGGCCACGCTCACCGCCCGAGTTTCCGCCACGGCCTCGACCGTCGCCGCCTCGCCCTCTTCCGCGGTCCCGGCCACCCCGGCCACGGCCGCGACCACCGCCACCACTAGCGCGGCGCGACGGTGCGCCATGGGCCGAATCACCCTGAGCAGCGGCTGGCGACTGCGCCGGACTGGCCACCGCGGCGTCATTCACTTCGGCTTCGACGACGATGCGCTTGAACCCGCCGAGGAAACCGCGCTTTTCGAGGACGACGTGATACGTCAGTTGATCGCGCTCGACCCCGAACGCTTCGGTGGCCATCGTCAACGCTTCGTCGAGACTCTTACCTTCAAATCGCTGAGCCATTGATCTTCCGCTCAATCAACCAGCCTGCACTTCGGCCGGCTGATCCTTCCAGAATTTGTTCATGATGACCTGCTGCACGATGGTTAATACATTCTGCATCAGCCAGTAAAGCACGACGCCGGTCGGAAACTCTTTGAAAATCCATCCCATGATCAACGGCATGATCATGAACATCTTCTTCTGCGCCGGATCGGCGGTCGATGGGGTGATGGCCTGCTGGATGAACATCGTGACCGTCATCAGGATCGGCGTGATGTAGTACGGATCCTTCATCGAGAGGTCCTGAATCCAGAGCATGAAGGGCGCGCCGCGAAGCTCGATGGCGTGGGTCAGCAGACCGTAGAAGCCCCAGAGAATCGGTACTTGCAGCACGAACGGGAGGCAGCCGCCAGCAGGATTGATCCCTTCCTGCTGGTAGAGCTTCATCGTCTCCGTGTTCATCTTCTGGCGCTGCTCGGGATCGGTCTTGGCCTTCTTGTACTTGGCCTTGATCGCCTCCATCTTCGGCTGCAGCTTCTGCATCTTCTTCATCGAGACGATCCACTTGTGCTGCAGCGGATAGAGCACGAGTTTGATGATGAGTGTCAGGAGGATGATGGCGAAGCCGTAGTTCTTCGTGAACTTGTTCAGCCAGAGAAGCGCGGCCAGAAAGAAGCGGGCGATGATGCCGAAGACGCCAAGCTGGAGGGTCTTCTCGAAGCCGTAGAGATCGACGACCTTGGCCTCTTTCGGACCAAAGAATGCCGCGCCGGTGACCACGCCATCGGGCGCGGCATTGACTCCGGCGAAGATCTCGCGCCGCTTCTCATTCTTGGCGCCAGCGGGAACGTCGATGGCGCGCAGCAGAGCGCCGTTCGATTTCTCGGGACGAAGGGCGCTGAGGAAGTAGTTGTCTTCGATGCCGACGTACTGCACGGAAGGAAAAGGCGTCAGCGAGCCGGCTTTCTCGCGCGCGATGACCTTGAGACTGTCGTCGCGCTGATAGACGCCGTTCCCCGTGGTGATGAATTGGTTGTCCTTCTCCTCGGGACCCAAGGTTCGAATCCCGGGCCCGATCACGACGCGGTAAGGAATCGGAGGCACCACCGACACTGCGAAGTTGAAGAGGTACTCCCTGGTGAAGCGGAAGGTCTTCGTAACAGAGTGGACGCCGTCGGACCAGCGGTATTCGATGACGTGAGCACCTTTGTCGTCGAATTCGCGGACCGCGTAAAGGGCAGCATTCGCGCGATGGCTGAAGGCGGCGTCGGTTGCCTCGATGGCGAAGGGATAGTCGGTGCGGCTGGGCTCGCGCTCTTTGACGAGATCGACGTTCTGCGTGTCGGTCTTCGAGCTCGGCTTCGCCCTGTAGTTCTTGAGCTCGAAGGACACCAGCTCCCCGCCTCGGTTGGACAACCGGGCGATGAAGTTGTCCGTGTCAAAGGTCGTCCGCGTCTGTGTGGAGGCTTCGACCGGCTGCACCACCGGAGCGGAGACCGCAAGAGTGCTCGCTGCCGTCGTGCTCGTAGCCGTAGTCGTCGTGGTCGTGGTCGTCGTCTGAGGATTCGAAGCGCTCGTATCAGGAGCTGGCGCCGAAGACGAAGCGGCCGTTGACGTGGCAGCCGGCTGCTCCACCGCCGGAACCGGCTTCTTCATCAGGTCGGGAAAGAGCTTCGGAGCCACAGCGGCCCAGAGCCAGAGGAAACCGATCGAGATCAGTACAGCAGCAAAGATTCTTTTTTCCATCTCAAGGGACGGGGTCCCAACCTCCAGGATTGAACGGGTGGCAGCGGGCAAGACGCCGCAGGCCGAGCCAGACGCCGCGCAGTGTGCCGTGCTTTTCGATTGCCTGCATCATGAAAATGGAGCAGGTGGGATCGAAGCGGCACATCGGCGGCAGCAGCGGTGAGAGAAATCGCTTGTAGAAACGGAGCGGGAGAATGGCAATGGCGCGCATGACTCATCGCGCCGCGCTTTCCGCGGCAACGCGCTGCAGCGTGCGCTGAAGGTCGGGGCTGAACTCGCTCCAGGCCGTCTGCGCCGCGTTCGGTTTCATGTTGATGACGATGTCGATCGCGCGCGCGTCGAGCCCGAGCGGGCCGCGTTGATGGCGATAGATTTCGCGCGTCCACCGTTTCAATCGATTGCGCACGTTTGCTTTGCCGCTTTTCCTGGTCGCGGTGACGCCGACCCGCGAGTACGACAGGCCGTTTGCTGCAAAAAAGACTACGCAGTAGCGGGAAAAGAGTTTGCGGCCACTCTCATAAACGCGAAGAAACTCGCGCCGCTTGGCCAACCTCTTCTCTTTGGGCAGCGCCTGTGAATCGGAGGCGCCGGCACCGGTTGCCAAAGGCCCCTTCACCGGCATGATGCCTCCGGAACCTTCTGGACACACCGGCTGATTAGACCGAAAGGCGCTTACGGCCCTTGCGGCGGCGGCGCGAAAGCACTGCCTGCCCGTCTTTGGTCCGCATCCGGACCAGAAAGCCGTGCGTGCGCTTGCGGCGGCGGTTGTTCGGTTGAAAGGTACGCTTCATGATTTCGTTAACCCTCTGAAAAGAAAGCGGCGAGTATAGCGGCGGGTCGGAAAGTCGTCAAACCAGCCAGCGACCGGGCGGAACGTGGGGTGGTGATGGGCTATTCCGAGGCGCGGTTGGGGACTCCAAGGCAGCACCACGGAGGCACAGAGGACACAGAGAAAACCTCTGTGATCTCTGTGTCTTTGTGGTTCATGATTCTCTGATCGCTTCGACACGCAAAACCGTGCGACCGCACGCGCGATCCTGTGCTATATTCCGCTCCCCTTTCTACCGTCCGGATTTTCCACAGTTGTGGAAAAGTTGTGGATTCTCAGAAAGATAGGCCGCGCCCCTCCGATGAATTTATGGCAGCAAGTGCTCGACCGGCTGGAGCAAACCATCGAACGGACGCAGTACGAAACGTGGTTTGTTCCCACCCGCTTTCTGGCCCAGAAGGGTGACACGATCGATGTCAGCGTGCCGTCGCAGCGCTTCGTGAGCGAGATCCGCCAGAACTATGCGCAGCAGATCCGCTCGGTCCTCGACGAACTATCGACCGATCACATCAATCTTCACCTCGTCGCGGATACCGAGGGTGGCGGTGACGCGCTTCTCTCCGCGGGCCCGCCGCCGGCTGTCGAGCTGCAAACCTCGATCTTCAATCCCCGCTATCGCTTCGAGACGTTCGTGGTCGGCAAGTCGAACGAGCTGGCTTTCGCCGCCTCGAAGTCGGTCGCCGAGAATCCAGCGGGCTCCTTCAATCCTCTTTTCATCTACGGTGGCGCCGGCCTGGGAAAGACGCACCTCATCCAGGCGATCGCGCAGCAACTCCGCGACACGACTCCCGGCGCGAAGATCGTCTACACATCGGCGGATTCCTTCGTCACGGATTTCATCACCTCGATCCGCTACGACCGCATGCAGCAGTTCCGCGACCGCTACCGGAAGGTCGACGCTCTCCTCCTCGATGACATCCAGTTCATGGCCAACAAGGAGCAGACGCAGGAGGAGTTCTTCCACACCTTCAATGCCCTTTACGAGTCGCGAAGGCAGATCGTCTTCACTTCCGACGCACCGCCGAAAGAGATCCCCACGCTCGAGGACCGCCTCCGCTCCCGCTTCGAATGGGGATTGATCGCGGACATCCAGCCGCCCGACCTCGAGACGAAGGTGGCCATCCTTCGCAAGAAAGCCGACGAGAAGAAGATCGACCTTCCGCACGATGCCGCACTCTTCGTCGCCGAGCGGGTACGGACAAACATCCGGGAGCTGGAAGGATTGCTCAATCGCATCGAGGTCTACGCTTCGATGGCGGGCAAGAAACTCTCGCTGGAGCTGGTCAAAGAGGCGCTGAAGGAGCTGCTGTCGAAAGACAACAAGCCGATCACGCCGTCAGAGATCTCGCGCGTCGTGGCCGCACACTACGGAACGACGGTCACGAACCTCAAGTCCAAATCAAATGTGAAGACTGTCGCTTTCCCGCGGCAGGTGGCGATGTACATCTGCAAGCATCTGACGGATCTCTCCTATCCGGAGATTGGACGCTTCTTCAACGACAAGCATCACTCCACCGTCATGTATTCGGTCGAAAAGATCGACGAGAAAATGCAGAACGATCCGCAGTTTGCACGCGTGCTCGATAGCTTGATGAAGCAGTTTCGATGAGCGGTCAACCCTTTCACAAATCGCTTTCCACAGCACCTGCGGAAACCTCCATCGAAAAGCTGCGGAGAAAAACGGCCCTCGACCACCCGCCATCGAAAACTGCGGAAAACGCGAACTTTCTCCTTCGCTTTTCCGCATCAAAACCCGCAGTTCCGAACCGGAAGGAACTGCTATACTTTCGAAACCTTTGCAGTGTGATGGCGAGTTTTTCCGCACGCATCCACTGCTTCCACTACTAAGAAAAAAGACTTGTTCTGAAGGAAGAAGACATGGAGTTGACCGTCGCGAAGGCTGATCTTCAGAAAGAGCTGCAACTTTGCCAGGGAGTCGTCGAAAAGCGCTCGACGATTCCGATTCTGTCGAACGTGTTGCTCCGCGCGGCTGACGGCCGCCTGCAGATGGCTGCCACCGATCTGGACGTGACGATCCTCAGTTCCTGCGCGGCGCGTGTCACGACGCCGGGCGGCGTCACGATCGAAGCGAAACGGTTGTTCGACATCGTTCGCTCGCTTCCCGACGACGACGTCCACATCACGCTGCAGGAGAACAACTCGCTGCTTCTCGACTGTGGCACCGCCAAGTTCCGGCTTCTTGGGTTGCCTGCCGAGGATTATCCCACGCTGCCGACGGTGAGTGCGACCGAGGCGTATGACATCCCGCTCGATGAACTGAAGACGATGGTCGCGAAAGTGAAGTTTGCGATCACGCATGAAGAGACCCGTTTTCAGCTCAACGGAGCGCTGCTGAAGATCCAGCCCACGAAGATGGAGATGGTGGCGACGGACGGCCACCGCATGGCTCTCATCAATTTTCCGCAGGGTAACAACGGCAAGAAAAAAGTGAGCGAGCTAACGATCCTGATTCCGCGCAAAGCGCTCGAAGAGATTCTGCGTCTCGAGGCTGGCGAAAATGGGATGGTTCGTTTCGGTGTCTCTGAGAATCACCTCTTCTTCGAGGCCGCGGAGCGCCGCCTCCTCGCGCGCATGATCGATGTCAACTTCCCGAACTACATGGAAGTGATCTCGCGCGATAACGACCGCAAGGTGCTGGTCGACCGCGAGCGCCTGCTGTCGACCATCCGCCGTATCTCGCTCGTCGCGAACGAGCGTACGCGCGCCGTACGCTTCGATTTTGCACCCGGAAAACTGACCGTCTCATCGACCAATCCCGAGCTTGGCGACGCCCGCGAGACCGTTCCCATCGATTACGCCGGCAACCCTTTCTTCGTCGGTCTCAACGCGGCATACGTCACCGACTTCCTCAGCGCGGTCGATACGCAACAGGTCTCGCTCGATCTGAAGGACGAGAACAGTCAGTGCATCGGCCGTCCGTCAGCAAACGACGCGGACATCGCGTACGAATACCTGTACGTAGTCATGCCGATGCGTCTGACTGCGTGATCCTCCGCTCGATCGCCACCCAAGCGTTCCGCAACCTCGCCGCCGAAGAGGTTGCGTTTCACGAGCACGTCAACATCGTCGTCGGCCGCAACGGGCAGGGAAAGACCAACCTCCTCGAAGCGATCTACTTTCTCGCGACGACAAAATCGTTTCGCACCTCGCGCGTGGCCAGCCTTTTCGCCTTCGGCTCGCCGAGCACTTTTGTCTCCGGCCAGATGCATCGTTTCGGCGTCGATAAGACGCTATCTGTCGGCCTGGAGACGGGCGAGACCAGGCGCCGCGCGCTGCTGATCAACGGCGAGCGCGTCCCGCTGGGCGTCTACGTCAACGCCATGAGCGTCTTCGCCTACTCGTCTGCGCGGCTCGATATCCTGCGCGGCGCACCGGAAGAGCGGCGCCGCTTTCTCGATCGCGGTATCGCCAGCATCGATCCTGGCTACCTGGAAGCCGTCAGCCGCTACGGACGCGTCCTCCGTCAACGCAACGCACTCCTGGCCAGCGGCAGCGCCTCTTCGCTCGCCGCCTGGGATGCAGAGCTCATCACCTCGGCCGCCCCACTCCAGCGCGGCCGTGCCGCCTACGCAGAAGTGCTGGCGTCATCGTTCGCAACGATCGTCGGCGAGCATGGCTATCACATCCACAACCTGTCGATCGCGTACAAGCTAAGCTCCGTCGACGATCTGGCCCGGATCCGCCGTGACGAGCTTCGCGCGCGCATGTCGCTGGTCGGGCCGCAGCGCGACGTGCTCGAGTTTTCGGTGGGTGGCAGACCGGCAGCCGAGGTGCTTTCGGGCGGTGAGCAGAAGATGGTGGTTCTCTTCCTGAAGTTCGCCAAACTCGACCTTTTCCGGCGTCGTTTTGACGAGCCGGCGGTGTTTCTTCTCGATGACGTCGATGCCGAGCTCGACCTTGAAATTCTCGAACAACTGCTCGTTAAACTCCCCTCGCGGACGCAGGTTTTTGCCACCTCTGCCAAGGAGCGCTTTCTGCGAACGTTGGAAGCAGGTCCGCATCGGCGCTTAGTCATTGAAAATGGGCGAGTTGCGGCGACGAACGATTTGCCGTGAAACGTTCCGTGGAACGCAATAAATCGCGATACAATCAGCGTTCTTAAACGCGGCGCAATCCTCGCGTAAAAAGCTCGTCGGGAGACGCGCTACCTACCGCCCAAACCAGCACCCGGAAAGCAATTGAATGGCAGACGACTACACCACAGACGAGACGAATGTTGACACCGACTTTGACGCGTCTGAAATCTCACCGCAGAACCCTTCGATCGCGGGCGACTACACCGCAGAAGACATCAAAGTCCTCAAGGGTCTCGACGCCGTACGCAAGCGTCCGGGCATGTACATCGGCGATACCGATGACATCACCGGCCTGCATCACATGGTCTACGAAGTCGTCGACAACGCGATCGACGAAGCGCTGGCTGGATACGCGAACAAAGTCCTCGTCACGATCCACACCGACAACTCGGTGACCGTCGAAGACAACGGCCGCGGTATCCCGGTCGATCTGCACAAAGAAGAGAACCGCTCCGCCGCGGAAGTCATCATGACCGAGCTGCACGCCGGCGGAAAGTTCGACAACAACTCGTACAAAGTCTCCGGCGGTCTGCACGGCGTTGGCGTCTCTGTCGTGAACTTCCTCTCCGAGTGGTTGGAGTTGGAGATTCATCGCGACGACTATGTCTGGCGCCAGCGCTACGAAGGCGGCGTACCGAAGAAGTCAATCGCACGCGGCGAAAAAACTACGCAGCGCGGCACACGCGTCACGTTCAAGGCCGACGCCACCATCTTCTCGATCTCGGAGATGAATTTCGAGACTCTCTCGCAGCGCCTTCGCGAGCTGGCCTTCCTCAACTCCGGCGTCTTCATCGCCATCAGCGACGATCGCACGGAGAAGAAACACGAGTTCTGTTACCAGGGCGGCATCGTCTCGTTCGTCAAAGACCTGAACAAGAACAAGGTGCCGCTGCACGAAGACCCGATCTTCATCCGCGACGAGAAGGACGGCGAAGCGGTCGAGATCGCGATGCAGTGGAACGAGGGTTACACCGAAAACCTCTACTGCTTCACGAACACGATCAAGAACCTCGACGGAGGCACGCACCTCGTCGGCTTCAAGGCCGCGCTGACACGCACGATGAACAAGTACATCGAGGCGTCGGGCATCCTGCAGAAGCTGAAGCTCAGCCTGGAGGGCGACGACATCCGCGAAGGACTCAGCGCCGTCATCTCCGTCAAGATCCGCGATCCGAAGTTCTCGTCGCAGACGAAAGACAAGCTCGTTTCGTCGCACGTGAAGACGTGGGTCGAGCAGGTCGTCGGCGAACGGCTCGGCGAGTTCCTCGAAGAGAATCCGAAGGAAGTCCGCCGCATCGTCGACAAGGTCATCGAGGCCGCCCGAGCCCGCGAGGCCGCGCGCAAAGCCCGCGACCTAACCCGCCGCAAAGGGGCGCTCGATTCCGCCTCACTCCCCGGCAAACTCGCCGACTGCCAGGAGCGCGATCCCCGTTACTGCGAGATCTACTTCGTCGAAGGCGATTCTGCAGGCGGCTCGGCCAAACAGGGACGCGACCGCCGCTTCCAGGCCATCCTCCCGCTTAAAGGCAAGATCCTCAACGTCGAGCGAGCACGCCTCGACAAGATGCTCTCCTCCGAAGAAATTCGCCTGATGATCACCGCCCTCGGTACCGGCATCGGTGCCGGCGATTTCGATATCGCCAAGCTCCGTTACCACAAGATCATCATCATGACGGACGCCGACGTCGACGGCTCGCACATCCGCACGCTGATCCTCACGTTCTTCTTCCGCTACATGCGCGAGGTCATCGATCGCGGCTATCTCTTCATCGCCCAACCGCCGTTGTTCAAAGTCGCGCAGGGGAAGAAGGACTCGTACATCAAAGACGAAGGCGAGCTGTCGCGCTTTCTTCTCAACCGCGTCTCCGAAAACATCGAGGTGACGCCGCAAGCCGGTCTTTCGCTGCGCGGCGACCCGCTCGTGAACATGCTCCAGCGGATGGAGGAGTATCGCAGCCACGCCCAGAAGCTGCAGTCGCGCGGCATCCCCCGCGAAGCGGTCGATGTCCTTTTCGCCGAGGGTTTCCACGATCGCAGTGCCCTCGGTGATCCGGAGAGACTCGCTTCGCTCGTCAAGGCACTCGAAGCGAAGGGTTTCGAGCACGTGCGCCTGATGACTGACGAAGAGACCGAGACTCCCACGGTTCGGTTCACCGTCGGCGGCAACGGCACAGGCAAGAAGGTGGTCGTCAATAGCGAACTGCTGTCGACCTACGAATACCGGCAGATGTCGAAGTCATTCGAGCTGCTGTCCGGTTTTGGTCTGCCGCCGTACACACTCAAGCACAACGATGCGTCCGACGTGATCGTCACGATCGACGATCTGATCGACCGCGTTTACGACCTGGCAAAGAAAGGCCTCGCCATCAGCCGCTACAAAGGCCTCGGCGAAATGAACCCGGAGCAGCTCTGGGAGACGACGATGGATCCCGAGCGCCGCCGCCTGCTGCAGGTAAAGATCGAAGACGGCGTCGGCGCCGAGGAACTGTTCACGGTGCTGATGGGCGATCAGGTCGAACCGCGGCGCGTCTTCATTCAGGACAACGCGCTGGAAGTGAAGAATCTTGACATCTGAGGGTTGCTGGGTTGCTTAGTTGCTGACCATCGCAGCCGGTAACTCAATAACCGAGTAACCAACCACACCACATGAACGAATTCGACTACACAGGACACATCGAGCAGCGCTTCCCGGTCAACATCGAAGACGAGATGCGCAAGTCGTATCTCGACTACGCGATGTCCGTCATCATCGGACGCGCGCTTCCGGACGTTCGCGACGGCCTCAAGCCGGTGCACCGCCGCATCCTCTACGGGATGTACGAGCAGGGAAACACGGCCGGGAAGGCGTACAAGAAATCAGCGCGCATCGTCGGCGACGTGATGGGCAAGTACCACCCGCACGGCGACTCCGCGATCTACGACTCTGTTGTGCGCATGGCGCAGGACTTCTCGATGCGCTACCGCCTCGTCGACGGCCAGGGCAACTTCGGATCGGTCGACGGCGACAACCCGGCGGCCATGCGTTACACCGAAGTCCGCCTGACGCGCCTCGCCGAAGAGCTGATGCGCGACGACATCGACAAAGAGACCGTCGACTTCGTCCCGAACTACGACGGCACCGAAAGCGAGCCGTCGGTGCTGCCGGCGAAGTATCCCAACCTGCTCGTCAACGGCTCGTCCGGTATCGCCGTCGGCATGGCCACGAACATCCCGCCGCACAACCTCGGCGAAGTCATCGACGCCTGCCTGATGGTGATGGAGAACCCGGCCGCATCGGTCAAAGAGCTGATGACGGTCATGCCCGGTCCCGACTTTCCGACCGCCGGCTTCATCCACGGAATCGAGGGGATCTACGAGGCCTACAACACCGGCCGCGGCATCATCCAGGTTCGCGCCCGCGCCATCATCGAAGCTTCGAAGAAAGCCGACAAGGAGCAGATCGTCGTGACGGAGATTCCGTACATGACGAACAAGAAACGGCTGATCGAGAAGATCGCCGAGCTCGTTCACGACAAGCGCATCGAAGGGATCTCCGATCTGCGCGACGAGTCCGACCGCGAAGGCATGCGCATCGTCATCGAATTGAAGCGCGACGCCATCGCCGAAGTCGTCCTCAACAATCTGTATCGCAATACCCAGATGCAGACGACGTTCGGGATCATCTTCCTGGCGATCATCAACAACCGTCCGGAAGTCATGGACCTCCCGACGCTGCTCCATCATTTCGTCGAGCACCGGAAAGAGATCGTCGTCCGCCGCACGCGCTTCGATCTTCGCAAGGCGGAAGAACGGGCGCACATCCTCGAAGGGCTCGTCAAAGCGCTGGACGTCCTCGATGAGCTCATCCGGCTGATCCGAGCCGCACGTACGCCTCAGGAAGCCAAGAGCGGCCTGATCGAGCGCTGGCAGTTCAGCGACGTGCAGGCCCAGGCCATTCTCGATATGCGCCTGCAGCGTCTGACCGGTCTCGAGCGCGACAAGATCGTCGCCGAGTATCAGGACGTCCAGGCATTGATCAGCCGCCTTCGCGAGATTCTCGGATCTGAGAAGCTTGTCCTCGAGATCATCGGCGCCGAGCTGCGCGAGATCAAGGAATCCTATGGTGACGCCCGGCGCACCGAGATCGTGCAAGCGGCCAGCGACATCACGATCGAAGACATGATCGCCGACGAGGACATGGTCATCACCGTGTCCCGCGGCGGCTACATCAAGCGCTCGCCGCTCTCGCTCTATCGCGCGCAGCGCCGCGGCGGCAAAGGCCGCATCGGCATGCAGACGAAGGAAGAAGACATCGTCGAGCATCTCTTCGTCGCCAGCGCGCACTCGTACGTCCTGGTCTTCACCGACCGCGGACGGCTCTACTGGATCAAGGTCCACCAGATTCCGGAAGTGGCGTCGAACGCGCGCGGGAAGGCGATCGTCAATCTGCTCACGGTCGAACAGGGCGAGAGCGTGCGTGCTCTCCTCACCGTTCGCGACTTCACCGACGCGAAGTACGTGGTGATGGTCACGCGCGCCGGAAAGATCAAGAAGACCGAGCTAACGGCGTTCTCGAACGTCCGCGCGTCGGGAATCATCGCCATCGACATCAACGAAGGGGACGACCTCTACGCCGTACGCCTCTCGCAAGGGGAGGACGAGATCTTCATCGGGACGCATGACGGGATGGCCATCCGCTTCCACGAAAACGGCGTGCGCCCGATGGGCCGCGGCGCAGCCGGCGTCAAAGGCATCTCCCTCCGCGAAGGCGACACGGTCGTCGAGATGGATGTGTTGCCGGCCTCGGGTGAAGCCGCTCCGGAGCCGCCCGCGGAAGGGGAAGAGCCGGAAATTGCGGTCGCTGAGAGCGAGCCGGAAGAAGGCGAGGAGATCATCGTCTCCGACGAGCGTGGCCAGGTGCTGACGATCACGGAGAAGGGCTTCGGGAAACGTACACCCGTCTCCGCTTATCGCCTGCAGTCGCGTGGCGGGATCGGCGTCACCAACATCAAGACGACCGACAAGAACGGAAAAGTGGCCGGCATTTCATACGTGTTCGAAGACGATCAGGTGCTGCTCATCACCGAGCAGGGAATGATCATCCGCACGAACGTCGCCGACATCCGCTCGATCGGCCGGAACACGCAGGGCGTTCGCGTGATCAACATCGACGAAAACGATTTGGTCGTCGCCGCCGTAAAACTGGTCGACAAAGACGATGCGGATGACCGGGAAGAAGAAGGCGAGGATGCCGCGGGCGAGGAGACGGCCGGCGAGCCGGAGACGACCGAGGATGACGACGACACGATTCACTGAGCGGGCGCCGACGTACAATCAGTCATGCACAAAATCTCGCGCGAGCGCGTGACGCAGCTCGCGCGCGACCTTCTGGAGGCGATGACGCGCACGAAAGCCGTCATGCTGCTGAAGGAGCGCGAAGTCGTCCGCCAGTCCATCGCCCACGCCCTGGCCGATGAGCTCAAACGCGAGGAAGAACGCGAGGAGAACGTCCGCCGCCGCATCGCCACGATGAAGAAGCCGCCCGCCCTCCGCTCGCGCGATTACGAAACGCTCTTCCACCAGTTGATGGAGGAGGAGTATCTGCGCGAGGGACTGGATACGTAGGCGCTGCGCAATCAACCGACAACGCGCCGCAGGCGCAAATTCAGGCGTCTGGCCGCGCTTCGATAGCTTCGCGCACTGCCGGCTCGTCCTCATCGTCCGAGCGCATTTCCGTCCGCCAGCGCTGCGCTTTCATCTGCTCGAAAATCCCGCCCGTGTGTCCGGCAGGGATCCACGAGTTGCCGCCGCACTTCGGACAGCGTCCTCGGAACGCGATGTTCTTCCCGCAATCGGGACAGATGATCACGAACGAGTGCGAGAGCTCGAACTTCTGCTCCCCCTCAGTGTCGAGGCTGTTCAGGAACGAAGCTAGGTTGCTGAAGGTATCTTCGAGTGACATTGCGTGCTGCTCAGCCGCTCAAACTGCATGCGGCGTGCCGGGGTTGTCTTGCGTGTCACGAGAAACAGTGCATTCGTCCAGGAGCGCGCGGACGCAGATCGTCGCCAGAACTGCGGAGCCGATGAAAGGAATGCCTGACTGGAGGTATATCGAAAAGATGTTCTTGCCGGTCAGCGCGCTGAGGGCGGACATCGGCACCACAGTCCCCGTGAGGATGAACGAGATCACAAGCCACCACCGTCGGGTACGATGCGCGGGAGCGCCGGGCCGGAGCTCGCGCGCCAGGAGCGCGAGGTAAGGGAACAGCAGGAGCACGAAGTAGTAATTCTCATTGTGCGGCGGCAGCAGGACCATCGCCACGATCAGCGTGCTCCACTCGATGTCTTCGATCGCGATGCAGTTGCGCGCCCGCAGAAACAACCAGCAGAGGCCCGCGAGGGCAAGAACGATTGCGCCGCGGCTCATGAGCATGGCGAGCGAAAGCGGGGACCCGGTCCAGACGAAAAGGCGGATGACCATTCCGGCGAGACTCTGATCGAGCTCGCTGTTAATCAAACCTCCTCGCCTCAGTTGAACGACGATTCCACTGTAGCGCCATCCGAAGACTGCCTCCGTCGCGACGGCGATCAGCGCGATCACAAGCATCGAAGCGGCAAGCGTCCGGAACCTGCGCTTCACTACAAAATACGGCAGGAAGATCAGCGGCAGGAACTTGGTCATGGCCGCGAGGCCAATCGCGAATCCGGAGGCAGTCTGGCGACCGCGCAACACCAGCGCGAAAGCCGCGAAGATCAGGAGCAACTCGAAAATCTCAATGTTGCGCTGGGTGAGCGCCTCGTAAAGTGGCCCGTAGTTGAGAACCGCAATCGCGACAGCCGACCGCCATATCCATTTCGAGCGGCCGCTGTGGAACACGCGAAACCCGAGTACCAGAATACCGATAAGAAAGGCATAGTTGGCGATCAGCCAGGCCGTGTACGCGGATCGAAGATCGCTGAACGCGAACAGCGGAAGCGTGACGAGATGTTCGACCGGTCCGTAATGCCAGAGAGGATGTGGGTCCCAGACCATCCGCCCCAACTCCGCCAGAATGCCCTTGAACAGGTCCAGGCGGCCCTGCCAAACGCTCAGGCGCCACGACGGAAAACTGGCCAGAAGGCCGCGCTTGATGCCCGAGAAGACGAAACGCGCAACGGCGTAGGCCCATGCCAATTTTGGGTCGACCATCCGTGCCCACTCGTCAGCCAGACTGCCCTTGAACAGATCCCGCCGGCCGAGCAGAATGCTCAGGCGCCACGACGGAAAACTGGCCAGGAAATCGCCAGAGAAGTTGCCGAGCGGTTGCTTGATGCCTGACGCGACGAAATGGGCCGCGGTATAGATCCACGCCAAAACCACCACGATCGGGCCGAGGGTTTTCCTCATATCCGCATCACATCGAACTGCTCGTGATGCAGTGAGTCATCCGGCTTGAAGACCAGGTGGATCCCGAGGTTCCGCTCGATCTCTTCAAAAATCGGATCGTTGGCGTTGTGAACCGACCCGTAGACGACCGGGTTGAGCCGCACGATCACATCCTGCCCTTCGTGCAAGTCGCGCAGTTTCATCAGCTCACGCCAGATCTCGAAGGCGATCGTCGTGTTCGACTTGATCCTGCCGCTGCCGCCGCAGTACGGACAAGCCTGCGTCAGCGAGCGCTCCAGGCTCTGGCGCACTCGTTTGCGCGTCATCTCGATCAAGCCAAACTCAGAGATCTGCAGGATCTTCGTCTTCGAGCGGTCTTTGCGGATCTCGATCTCGAGCGCTTCGAAAAGACGCGTACGATTGGCGAGATCCTCCATGTCGATGAAGTCGAGCACGATGATCCCGCCGAGGTCGCGCAGACGGATCTGCCGGACGATCTCGCGCGCGGCCTCGAGGTTCGTTTTGAAGACGGTCTCCTCGAGATTCTTCTTGCCGACGTACTTCCCCGTGTTCACATCGATCGCGACGAGCGCCTCCGTCTGATTGATGACGATGTAGCCGCCCGACTTGAGCCAGACCTTCGATTTCAGCGCCTTTGCGATCTCACCCTCGATGCTGAAGTCATCGAAGATCGGCTCTTCGCGGCGATAGAGCCGGACGCGCGAGACGAGGTTGGGTTGGATCTGATCGAGAAACTCGACGATGCGCTGGTATTGATCGACGGAATCGATCCAGACGCTCTTGAACTCCGGTGAGAGAACGTCGCGGATCGTGCGCAGGACGAGATCGAGATCGTGATGAATCGCCGTCGGCGCCGATGCCTTCTCGCCCTTGCGCCGGATCTGCTCCCACAGGTCGGTGAGGTACTTGAGGTCCGCGCGAAACTCCTCTTCTTCGCGCTCCTCGCCGGCCGTGCGGACGATGAAGCCGCCGGCGCCGGGAGGACGAATGCGATCGAGGATCTCCTTCAGCCGCGCCCTCTCCACCTCGTCCTCGATGCGCCGCGAAACGCCGATGTGGTTGACCGTCGGCATGTAGACGAGAAAGCGTCCCGGCAGCGTGATGTGGCTGGTGATGCGTGCGCCTTTGCCTGCGATCGTGTCCTTCGACACCTGCACGACGATCTCCTGCCCTTCGCGCAACAGATCGGCGATCGAAGCCTCGGCACGCTGCTGCGGAACGTCGTCGAGCGCGAGGTCGTCCGTTGGATCGCTGTTGTCGAACTCTTCGAGATCTTCGAGAACATCGGAAACGTAGAGGAAGGCATCGCGTTCGAGCCCGAGGTCGACAAAGGCCGACTGCATGCCGGGAAGGACTTTGGTTACGCGGCCTTTGTAGATGTTGCCGACGATGGTGCGATGCCGCGTCCGCTCCACCCACAGCTCAACAACCTGCCCCTCGTCGAGCACGGCGATGCGCGACTCGTGCTTCGCGGCGTTGATGACGATCTCGCGTGACATTGACCTCAGAGTCTATCCTGAGGTGCAGTTGAGGTCCTGCGTCAGGATAAACTCGCTCCGCGATGCTCACTCTCTACTTCGCCGGAGCGATCAGCGGCGGCCGCGACGATGTCGATCTTTACCGCGAGATCATCACCGCGCTCGAATCGGACGGCCATCGCGTGCTGGCCGGTGCGGTCGCCGCCGAGCATGTCACCGCCTCGGGTGAGGCGCTCGACTCCCGAGCGATCTTTGACCGCGACCTCGGCTGGATCGCTGAGTGTGACGTCGTCGTCGCCGAGGTTTCGAAGCCATCGACCGGCGTGGGCTACGAGATCGCCACCGCCCGGTACCACCACGGTATCCCCGTCATCTGTCTCTACCGCCCCGCCCACACATCGCGATGCACGGCCATGGTTTCCGGCGATCGAGGCATCGAGTTGATCGAGTACACGGACGTCCCTGAATTGCTGCCGCGCCTCTCCTCCGCGCTCGCGAAATACACCACCGCCCGCCCCGGTTTGCCCCCACGTTGACGGCGTGGCAGCCCTTTGCTATCTTCCGCCGCCCGCCGCGCCAAGTGTTCCGGCATAGCTCAGTTGGTAGAGCAACGGACTGTTAATCCGTGGGTCGTAGGTTCGAGTCCTACTGCCGGAGCCAATCTTCTTTTCGCCGTGAGTTTCGGCGATTTCGTGCGCTGGCGACCTTGGCGGCACCCCTCGCCGATAACATGTGGCTGCACGTGTTTTTGGCGTCGCCTGCGGAGCGCAGCCCACATCAGATGCTGGCAGTGCCGGACTCAGCGCGGAACAAAACCTTCGCTCCAGCCGTCCAATCAACGACGCCTTCCGGGATTTGGCCAGAGTGCTAACATCGCCGGTCGGTCCTAATAAAATTACACCCTGGAGATTTCATGCACTTCGCTCATCGGTTGCGCGCCATCGCGCTTGCGGCAATTTCGGCGTTCGTGGCTACTTCGATCTTCGCGTCCGACCCCTGGGATGCGCCGGCGTTTTCGTCGGATCCGAAAGAGCTCGTGGCTGCCGCCGAGAAGGTCTCGTCGGGCGGAGTTGGATTCGTCGTTCTGCTCGATGAAGCGAGCTACTCGTTCGAAGCGAACGGCAAGGCGCACACAACGCAGCGTCACATCTACCGCATCGTCGACGAGTCGGCGATCGATGAGTTGGGCACACTCGAGGTTCCGTGGGCGCCGTGGTACAACGACCGACCCACCGTCGCGGCGCGCATCGTCTCCAAGGACGGCACGGTTCATACGCTCGATTCCAAGGCGATTATGGAGTCGCCGGCGCGCGAGGACCTCGACATCTTCAGCGACAACCGCGTGCTGCGTGCGCCGCTGCCGGGCGTCGCGGTCGGCTCCGTCATCGAATACGTCATCGAGTTCAATGGCAACAATCCGATTCAGGAGGCCGGTGCGTCCGACATCGTTGTTTTCGGCGGGTATGCGCCGACGCAGCGCACGCGCGTAACGATCGACGGTCCCTCGACGATCGAGCCGCGCATCGTGAACAAGACCGATGTGCAGGCGAAGATCGAGGAGAAAGACGGCCGCCGCATCATGACGTTCGAAACGGGTCGTATCGAAGGCCGCAAGGACTTCGAGAACTTTCTTCGGTTCGACGACATCTCGCTGCCGTACCTCGCCTTTTCGACCGGCTCTTCGTGGGGGAACCTGGCAAAGCGTTACAGCGAGATCGTCGACAAGCAGATCGCCGGCGACGACCTCAAGAAATTCACGCACGACGCGATCGGCAACGTCACAGCCAGGCGTGAGGTGATTGCGCGAGCGCTTGCGGCAGTGGAGAAGAACGTCCGGTACGCCGGCGTCGAAGTCGGCGAGTCCTCCATCATCCCGCGTCCGCCGCACACGGTCCTCGGCAACAAGTACGGCGACTGCAAAGACAAGGCGACGCTGCTCGTGGCGATGCTGCGCCAGGCGGGAATCGCTGCCCATGTGGCCCTGCTCCGTGCCGGCGGCGACTTCGACGTCCATCCTGATCTTCCCGGCCTCGGGCGCTTCAACCACGCCATCGTTCGCGTCGACGCGACGAGCAACGAGCCTGCGATGTGGGTCGATCCGACCGACGATTTCGCCCACGCGGGCGATCTGCCGGCGCAGGATCAGGGACGTCTCGCCCTCGTCGCCGCAAGCGACACATCGTCATTGACGAAGACGCCGGAGACTCCGTCGACAGAGAATCGCTATTCGGAGACCCGAACGTACACGTTGCCGGAAGACGGCAAGGCGCACGTCACCGAGGTCACGGAGACCGTCAGCGGTCCCGAAGATTCATTCCAACGTCACTTCTACGCCGAGAGCGATCGCACCAAGTACAAAGAGCAGATCGAGTCGTACGTGAAGTCCTACTACTCGGCGAAGAAACTGGAGAAGGTTGAAGCGACCGATCCTCACGATCTCACCAAACCCTTCCGCGTGACGATCGAGGCCTCGGAGGCAGACACCGGTGTCGCGCGTGACGGCGATGCCGCCGTCGCGTTCCATCCGGCGAATCTCATCAACTGGCTTCCTTTCCCGATGCGCAATTTCGGTGACGACCACGCCGAGGAGGCGCGCAGGAAACGCGTGGGTGACTTCATCTTTCCTGCGGCGGAAGTACGCGAGTGGACCTATCGCATCGTCCCGCCGGCGGGATACAACGCGCGGACGCTGCCGCCGAACGAGACGATCAAACTCGGCACGACGACTTTGACCAAAGAGTTCGCGTCGAAGCCGGACGGCACGGTCACGGCAGTTCTTCGTTTCGACAGCGGCAAGCGGCGCATCAGCGCAGCAGAATTCGAAGACACACGCGCGGCACTCAAGAAGATCGTCGAAGGAAAGCCGACGATCATCGGGTTCGATCTCGCAGGCCAAGCCAAGTTGAATGCCGGCGACGTCGCTGGCGCGCTGACCGAGTTCCGCAAACTCGCCGCGCTTCATCCGAAGGAAGCGCAGCACCACATGGAGATTGCCCGAGCGCTCCTCGTCGGCGGACTCGGTGACGCCGCACGCGAGGAGATCGCGCGCGCTGTCGCACTCGAGCCTTCGAATGCGCACGTGCAGGCTGGTCTGGCGGGCATCCTCGAGTACGACCTGCTCGGGCGCCTAATGCGCAAAGGCTTCGACCTCGACGGCTCAATCGCAGCGCTGCGCAAAGCCAAGGAGCTCGATCCGAAGAATGCCGAGTATCGCGGCGCTCTGGCCAAGGTGCTCACGTTCAACAGCGAGGGGACGGAGTATGGACCCGGCTCGAAAGTCGATGAAGCGATCGCGGAGTATCGTGCCGTTGCGAAGGACGTCGGCGAAAAGGAAGCGAAGCAATTCGACGGCGATCTGATGCTCGCGCTCGCGCACGCAGGGCGGTTTGCGGAAATGAAGGAGCTGGCGGCGACGGTGCAGGATCCACAGCTCCGCGAGACAGGGCGAATCGCTGCGATTGCCGCGACAGAGGGCGCTGCGCCAGCCTTGCACGAGCTCGGCGCGTTCGATGCGAATACGCGCCGCGCCTACGCGCAAGCGATCGCGCAGACGCTGCTCAACCTTCGGCTCTATCCGCAGGCGACCGAGATGTTCGACGCCGCCACCCAAGGCGCCCCGAATGCGTCGAGCGCACGTCCTTTCATCGAAGAGCTGAAGAAAACCAGGCGCATCGAAGAGGTGCCGATCGACGAGAAAGATCCGGGCTCCGTCGTGCAGAAGATGATCATCGCGATGGCGCACGACGACATGGCGGCGCTGAAGAAGCTCTTCGCCTTCGACCTGAAACTCGATGATGACGACGAAGACGATCTTCACCGTTCGATGCGTTCGATTACGTCCGGCTCCGGAATGCCTCCCGCTGTCGTCGGTGACATCTCGTTCGCCTCGCTACGCATCCAGGCGGACGGTGACGACAAGACCGGCTACCGGCTGCGGATGCGCGGCGAGAACGGCATGTCGATTCCCACGCTCTTCGTGGTTCACCAGAACGGCGGATACGTGATCCGCGCCAGCCGCGCCATGGCGGATACGATCGGCGCCGCGGTCCTCGCACTTGTCGATGCTGGCCAGTTGGATGCGGCGCGAACGTGGCTGAACTGGCTGCGCGAAGATGTGCCCGCGGGCGGAGGCGATGATCCGCTGTCCGGGGCGCCGTTTGCGTCGCTCTGGCCTAAAGACAACCCCGCTGCGAGCGCCGATGAGATTCGCACCGCCGCCGCATCGACGATGGGTCACAAAGGCACGGACAAGAGCATCCCCATTCTTCTGGCAGCGCGCGAGAAAGCATCAAACGACAAGACGAAGACGTGGATCGACCTCGCGCTGTCGTACTCGTACGCGAACAAGAAGGAATGGAAGAACGTCGTTCCGATTACCGAGCGTCTTCGTGCGGCCTATCCCGACTCGGAGAGCGCTTTCACATCGAATGTCTACGCGCTCTCGCTCAGCGGGCGGACTACGGACGCCGAGGCGCTGGCGAAGAGCCGCCTGGCAAAGAAGCCGAAGGATGACGAGGTTCTGCGCGCGCTTTCTACCAACGCCGCCAAGGCAAAAGACTATGCGGCTGCCGCGAAGTACGCCGAGCAGATCGTCGACGAGCTATCTCCGACGCAGAACGACTACAACAACGCCGCCTGGTTCGAGCTGTTCGTTGGCAACGTCACGCACGCGATGGAGAACGCGCGCCGCGCCACCGCCGAGGAGTCGCAGACGTCGCCCGCGGCACTGCATACGCTGGCAACGCTGTATGCGGAGACCGGCAAGAACATCGAAGCGCGCGATGCTCTGCTACGTACGCTCGACAAGAGCCGCCGCGACACACCCGACAGCAGCGACTGGTACGTCCTCGGGCGTATGGCCGAGAACTACGGCGTGCGCGAAGCGGCGCTCGCCGCCTACAAACGTGTCGACAAGAAGGAGACCGACGGCGCCTCGGTGTGGGAGCTTGCTCAACGGCGACTGACGGCCATGGGCAAGTAGCGCCAGTGAGTTGGAGGAACGCTGCCGTCCCGGCGGCTGGCTCGGCGGCGTCCTCGCCGCCGCGTGCGTTACCCTATTGCACTGGTCCATGTTTCCCACAACGCGACGCAGTGTGATCGTTGCTCTCGGTAGTGACGACGATGACCAACGCCGCCGTGCTTTCGACACATTCGTCGCCATCTAATGGAAGCCGCTCTACAAATACCTTCGCGTTACCGATCGCCGCAGGGAAACAGACGCCGAGGATCTCACGCAGGCGTTTCTGGCGCGTTGTTTCGAGAGCGGCTCGCTCGCGACTTACGACGCTGCGAAAGCGACCTTTCGAACGTTCCTTCGCATGATGTTCGATCGCTTCGTCGCGAACGAAGTCAAAGCATCGAAACGGCAGAAGCGCGGCGGTGGGGCGATCACACTCGACTTCGCCCACGCCGAGGAGGAGATCACGCGCGAGCACGACCGAGGCGGATCGCCCGAGGAGTACTTTCAGCGCGAATGGGTGCGTAGCGTCCTCGCGCTCGCCGTCGAGCGGTTGCGCGATGAATGTGCCGCAGGCGGCAGGCAGACGCACTTTTCAATCTTCGAAGCGTACGACCTCGACGAGACATCGCGCGCGTCGTATCGAGAGACTGGCGAACGTTTCGGTATCAGCGAGTCGATGGTGACGAACTGGCTCGCGGCGACGCGCCGCCGTTTCCGCGGCATCGTGCTCGATGTGCTGCGCGAAGCAACGGCGTCGGATGCCGAATACCGCAACGAAGTGCGTTCGCTACTCGGAATCGACGCATGACGTGGCTTTCGGACAACGCTGTCGCGCATCTCCGGGCGGTTGCCGAGCAGCCTGACTTCAGCGCCACGCGTTACCGCATCGAGCGCGAGCTGGCCCGAGGCGGAATGGGCGTGGTCTATGAGGCAGAAGACACGGAGCTGCATCGCCGCGTCGCCATCAAAGTCCTCGCCAGCGAGCTCGCCTCGGCTGACGCCGTCGAACGAATGCGCGCGGAAGCGAGGACGATCGCCCGGCTGGAACACCCTGGCATCGTGCCACTGCACGACCTCGGCATTCTTCCCGACGGCCGGCTCTGGTACGCCATGAAGCTCGTGCGCGGACGGCGGCTCGATGAGCTGGAGGCGCAACCGCTGGAGCTGCTGCGCATCTTCCAGCGCATCTGTGAAGCCGTCGCCTTCGCACACGCCAACGGAGTCGTTCATTGCGATCTCAAGCCCGAGAACGTGATGCTCGGCGACTTCGGCGAAGTGCTGGTGATGGATTGGGGTGTCGCGCGCGAGATCGGTACTGCCGCGGGAATCGTTGCGGGAACGCGAGGCTACATGGCTCCGGAGCAGGAGAACGGAGTCGCAGTAGATGCCGTTGCCGATGTCTTCGCCCTCGGCGCGATGTTGCGCGCGCTGCTTCCCGCGAAGCTGCCGAAGCCGCTGGCGGCGATCTGCGCGAAGGCCACGGCGCCGCTTCCCCAAGATCGGTATCCGTCAGCGCGCGATCTCGCGGCGGACGTGACACTCTGGCTCGACAACAAGCCGGTCAGCGCCTATCGCGAAAACATCATCGAGCGAATCAACCGCTGGCTCGTCCGCAATCGCGCCCTCGTCACCATCCTCGTCGCCTATCTTCTGATGCGGGTGATCATCGTGATCTGGTTTGGGCGCTGACGTCCGTTAAAGGATTCTCACCAGACGTTGAATAGACTCATTGGAGGAACAAACGACATGAACAAGATCCTGGTAGGACTTCTCCTCGGTGCTGGTTTGGGCGCGGTCGACGGTTTGACGGCTTGGTTCACGCCTGCCGTGCGCGCCGGCATCATCGGCATCGTCATCGGCTCGACGTTCAAAGGAATGATCGCCGGCATCGCTGCCGGATGGTTTGCGCGGAAGGTGAAGTCGGTGGCCTGGGGCATCGCCTTCGGCCTTCTCGTCGGAGCACTCCTGGCGTACGGAGTCGCCGCGATGCAGCACGGCTACTACTTCGAGATCATGCTTCCGGGATCGATCGTCGGAGCCATCGTCGGCTGGGCCACGCAGCGGTACGGACGTCCCGCCGGCGGCAGCGCGGCCGCGTCAACGCTCGCGGCGATGTTCCTGGTGTCCCTTGCTCTTAACGCTCACGCAGCGGAACCGGTGAAGGCCGCCGATGCGTTCGCGCATCTGAAGTCGCTCGCGGGAACGTGGAACGGACATGCGATGACGCCCGACGGACCGCCGGCAAGCGTCAGTTACCGGCTCACCGCCGGTGGCACGGCGGTGATGGAAACGCTCTTCGGCGGCACACCGCACGAGATGCTGACGCTCTACACGCTCAACGGGGACGACGTCGTGGCCACCCATTTCTGTGGCGCGGACAATCAGCCCGTGATGAAACTGGACAAGACGAAATCGTCGCCGGACCGTCTCGTCTTTTCCTTCGTCAGCGTCGACGGCGAACACGCGAAGGACCATCCGCACGTGCACGACGGATTCATTCACTTCGCCGGTACCGATCAGATAGACGCATCGTGGGCCATGCAGACTCCTGACGGCGGCGCGTTCGAGCACAGCCCGAAGTTCTTTCTGACGCGGGCGAAGTAAGAACATCTGCGTCATCTGCGGAAAGGCCTTTCATCCACAGATGACGCAGATCAAGAAGAAACATGAATGATTTGCAACCCGGCACTTGACAATCCCTTGATCGGACTTCAATGTTTCCCTCTGGCTTTCCGCGCAACGATGCGGCTGCCAGAGGAGCCAACCCATCATCACCGTCGACCAGCTTCCTGACAGCCGCCGGGCCATCCTGCTTGCTCTCAAACGGCAGGGCCCATCCACGATCGCGCAGCTTGCCCATCCGCTGCAACTGACGGGCGAAGCGGTGCGCCAGCAGTTGCTGCAACTCCAGCGCGAGGGATGGATCGAGTCGCGCGTCGCGCGCGGGGATGAGCGAGGCCGCACGGGACGTCCGGCCACGCGCTACAACCTCACCGAGGCCGGTGATCACCTCTTTCCGAAGAGCTATGACCTGCTCAATGTCGCCGTGATCGACGCGGTGGCGCAGGAGCTCGGACCCGATGCTGCGGTGCGCGTGCTCAAACGCGTCTGCGATGACCGCGTCTCGATCGAAGAGAAAACGCTCCAGTCCATGCCGCTGGAGGCGCGCGTCGAAGCGCTCAAGGGACTTTACGCTCCCGCCGATCCGTACATGACCAGCGAGCGCGTCGACGACGGTTTCCTACTCGTCGAGCGCAACTGCCCGTTCTTCAACACGGCCATGCGCCGCCCCACGCTCTGCAGCGTTTCCGTCAACGCCTTAACTCGTCTTCTCGGCGTCCGCGTCGAGCGGGACGAAACCTTCCAATCCGGCGCCGGCCGCTGCGTCTTCCACATCTACGCCAACGAGCCGATCGACGCGAAAGAGTGGGATTTCACGCTGGAGGACGAGCTGCCGCACCACGGGGCTCGGACGTAGGTTCGGAAAGGCAGTCTTACGCGGAGACGCGGAGTTCTGTTTTGGCCGAATGACGTTGGACGTTAATAACGGTACGCGCTATGATTCTCTCGCGTGATACGCACTTGGCGAGACCCGGAGGCCGAGAGAGTCTTCAACCTCGCGCGGTCGCGGAAGCTGCCATCCGACATTCAGCGCGTCGCTCTCCGAAAACTTCGCATGCTTGACGCAGCCACCTCGCTTGAGGACTTGAGATTGCCCCCAGCCAACCGGCTCGAAAGGCTGTCGGGAGATCGGAGGGGCCAGTGGAGCATTCGGATCAACGACCAATGGCGCATCTGCTTCACGTGGCGGGACGGAAACGCTGAAGCCGTGGAGATCGTTGACTATCACTGAGGATTAACCATGAGCCAATCACTACAACCCGTTCATCCAGGCGAGGTCCTTCTCGAGGAGTTCATGAAGCCGATGGCCATCACGCAGTACCGATTGGCAAAAGAAACGGAAGTACCGGCCCGGCGAATCAACGAAATCGTTCACCGCGAGCGAGCGATTACTGCCGACACCGCGCTTCGTCTGGCAAGGTTCTTCGGAACTTCGGAAATGTTCTGGCTGAACCTCCAGGCGCGGTATGACCTTGACATGCAAAAAGAAAAGCTTGGCGCGCGTCTTCAGTCAGTTCGCCCGTTTTCGAAGCTGAAACCGCCCACACCGTCCGCTCCACGGTCGGCGCGTGCGCTAGTTACGACAGCAAGAAGTGGGGCTGTGCGATCGGGATACCGGCGAAAAGCAAAGTAGCGCGCCCCTCAACTCCAGCGTTGCCGTCAACGCTCTCACCCGCCACCTCGGCGCCCGCGTCGAGCGTGATTAACGTTCAGTCCGCGTCGGTCGCTGCCGTCTCCACATCTACGTCAACGAGCCGATCGACGCGAAGGGGTGAGACTGCACGCCGGAGACGAACTGCCGTACCACGGTGTGGGGACGTAGGTCGTCGCATCGCGGCTCTCCACGCCGGACATAGAATCGCGAGGAAGGCCAATTCCGAATTGCCTGGTAATCCGCCACTCTGGCGCTACTTTACGCAACTATGGCTCTGGATCTGCTCTTTCATCGGGACTTCGTCATCGACCCCGCTTACTCCACGCATGCCCGAGGGCGATTTACCTTTACCGCCCGCGCAGCCCCCACACTGTTCTTCGAGGTAGCCGCGAGCTGCGGACCGACGCGCGGATGTGTCGCGCCACCCACTCAGTGTCTGATGCTGCGCGGATTGGGAGGAAGATTGTCTTCGCAGCTCTATCCCACCCAAACCGTCTTCACATTCACAAACTCGCGAATGCCGTAAACACCAAGCTCGCGTCCAAATCCGGAGTGCTTGGTCCCCCCGAAGGGCACTCGTGGATCGGATGCGACCATCGCGTTGACGAAGACCTGGCCGGTGTCGATCCCGCCGATGAAGTGGTCGATTTCGGAACGATCGTTGGTCCACACTGACGCGCCGAGGCCGAAGGGGGTGTCGTTGGCGATGCGGATGGCAGCATCGACATCACTGGCGCGGAAGAGCGAGGCTACGGGGCCGAACGTTTCTTCTCGGGCAGCGGGGGCGTGGTCGGGGATTCGCGCGAGGACGGTTGGCGCGTAGAAGTTGCCGCGGGCGCCGAGGCGTTTGCCGCCAGTGAGGAGGTGGGCGCCGGCGGCGACGGATTGGTTCACCTGCGACTCGATGTCGTCGACGATCTGTGGCGTGGCCAGCGGGCCGATGTCGGTTGATTCGTCGAGCGGATCGCCGACCTTCAGCGACTCCATCGCGGACACGAATCGCTTCTCGAATTCGTCGGCGATCGACTCGTGGATGATGAAACGTTTCGCGGCGATGCACGACTGGCCGTTGTTGACGATTCTTGCTTTGACCGCCGTGGCCACCGCCTCGTCGAGGTTCGCGGACGGCATGACGATGAACGGATCGCTGCCGCCGAGCTCGAGGACGGCTTTCTTAATGTGCTTCGCGGCGATTGAGGCCACGCTCGCACCTGCGGGCTCGCTGCCGGTGAGCGTCACGGCGCGGACGCGCTCATCGCCGATGATCGACTCTACCTGATGCGATCCGATCAGCAACGTCTGAAACTCGTAATCGGTGAAGCCGGCGTCGCGGAAGACTGCTTCGATCGCCAGCGCGCACTGGGGCACATTCGAAGCGTGCTTGAGCAACGCGACGTTGCCGGCCATCAGCGCCGGAGCGGCAAAGCGGAAGACCTGCCAGAAGGGGAAGTTCCACGGCATGACCGCAAGGACGGGACCGAGCGGCTCGTAGCGAATGAACGACTCCTTCGCATCGGTCTGCACATGCTCGTCGGCGAGGTGCCGCTCTGCATGCTCCGCGTAATAGCGGCAGTTCGTCGCGCACTTCACAGCCTCGGCGATAGCGGCTTTGAGCGGCTTCCCCATCTCCGTCGTCATGAGGCGCCCGAGGTCGTTCTGGCGTTGCTCAAGAATCTCGGCGACACGGCGCATCCGGGTCGCGCGTTCAGCGAAACTTCGCTCGCGATTGACACGAAATGCGCTTGTTGCGCGAGCGAGCGAGACTTCGATCGCAGCATCATTGAGCGCTTCGAAGATGCGGATAGTTTCCCCAGTTGCCGGATTGATCGATGTGATTGCCATCAGTCAAAAAACCTCTGCTATTCTCCCGCGTAATCCAGTTTCGAGTCGTTCAAATTCAAACCTTACACAAGGAGTCTTCATGCGTCAGACGAAGCATATTCGCTTCCTGTTTGCGATAGCCCTGCTCACCGCGATCATGCCGTTTTCGGCCTTCGCGCAAAGCAGTAACGGTTCCATTTCCGGCGGCGTCGCCGATGCCAGCGGAGGGGCGCTTCCGGGTGTCACCATCACCGCCCTCAGCAGCGATACGGGCATCACGCGCACCTCAGTGTCGAACAGCGCCGGACACTACGAAATCCAACTTCTGCCACCCGGAACCTACTCGGTCTCGAGTGAGCTTTCGGGATTTGCGCCGGTAAAGTACGGCAAGATCGTCGTCAATGTCGGTACCGATTCGGCCGTCAACTTCACGCTGAAGCAGGGCGTGTCGGAGAGCGTGACCGTTACCGCCTCGGCGCCGCTGGTCGACACCACACGTTCCGAGGTGAGCTCGGTCGTGAATGAGAAAGCGATTGAGAACCTGCCGACGAACGGCCGGAACTTCATCGACTTCGTTCTCACCACTCCCGGCGTCGTGCGTGACGTCCGCCTCGGCGACATCAGCTTCGCCGGCCAGCGTGGCACGCTCAATTCGCTCGTCATCGACGGCGCGAACAACGACAACACCTTCTTCGGCCAGGCCCTCGGGCGCACAGGCTCCGGCCGCGCGCCGTACCAGTTCTCGCAGGACGCGGTGAAGGAGTTCCAGGTCAACACCAACGCCTACTCGGCGGAGTACGGTCGCGCTGGCGGTGCCGTCATCAACGTCGTCACCAAGTCGGGCACGAACGAATTCACCGGTACTGCGTTCGACTTCCTGCGCGACCGCCGCTATAACGCCAACGATTACATCAATACGATCCAGACGCCGCCGCGCGTGAAGGGTCCGTATCACTTCAATCAGTACGGTTTCAGCCTCGGCGGCCCGATCGTGAAGGAGAAGCACTTCTTCTTTGCCAACTACGACGCCCAGCGCAACTCCATCGACAACCCGATCCTCCTCGGCGTGGCAGCCTCCGCCGTTCCTGCTGATGCGGCCTCGCAGGCTGGTTACGCGAAGATCGTCGCGCTCGCGAACACGTATCAGAAGACGCAGAACCAGGACGTCTTCCTCTTCAAGACCGACAGTGAGCTGCTCGCCAACGATCATCTGTCGCTGCGCTACAACCGCCAGAAATTCACCGGCGGCAATTTCGAGAACGGCAACTCGTCGAACGCGCTGCAGCACACCGGCGACTCGCTCGTGAAGACCGACACGTTGTCGTTCGTCAACTCGACCGTCATCACCAACTCGCTCTTCAACGAACTTCGTGGCCAATACGCGAAAGACAGCGAGCCCGGCCTGGCCAACAGTACGCTTCCCGAGGCGCAGGTCAATCAGGGCTCCGTGCGTGTCCTGAACATCGGCAGCAACACCTTCAGCCCACGCGAGACGACCATCCGGCGGCATCAGATCGCCGACACGCTGACAAACGTCTTCGGCAGCCATACCGTCAAGGGTGGCTTCGACGTCAATCAGGACAGAATTCTCAACTACTTTCCGGGCAACTTCTTCGGCTCGTACAGCTTCAGTAGCCTCGCGAACTTCCAGAACGGCGTCGCAGCGAGCTACCTGCAGGCATTCGCCGGTCCCGGCACGACTGGGCCGGTCACGCATCCCGATATGACGGAGTACGCGGCATTCGTGCAGGACCAGTGGCAGGTGAATCCGACTCTGACGGTCAACGCCGGACTGCGCTACGACTTCCAGAAGATCGCGCAGCCGACAGTGAAGAATCCTGACGCGCAGTTGCTCGCGGCCGGACTCGACACCAGCAACGTTCCGGAAGATCACAACAACATCAGCCCGCGCGTCGGCTTCGCCTGGACGCCGAACGCGGCCAACCGCACGGTCATCCGCGGCGGCTACGGCATTTTCTACGGCCGCACGCCGGCCATCATGATCGGCACCGCGCATTCGAACAATGGCATCAATGTGCAGACGCTCAGTTTCACCGGCGCGTTGATTCCGACCTATCCGAACATCTACAGCTCGATTCCAACGGGCGTCACACTTCCGAAGCCGACGATCTTCGTCTTCGATCCGAATTTCCAGAATCCGAAAGTGCAGCAGGGCAGCCTCGGTATCGAGCGTGGTCTGACCAACGACATCGCCGTGTCGGTGACCTACCAGTATGTCAAGGGCTCGGACTTGCCGCGCTCGATCGACATCAACGTTTCGAATCCGACCACGGTCACCGCTCCGATCGTCAGCGCCGCCACCGGCGCATCGCTCGGCACGGCGACGTTCACGCGCTACACAGGCCGCCCGTTCACGAACTTCAATCGCATCATCGAGTTCCAGTCGAGCGCAAACTCGCAGTACAACGGCCTGACCCTCGACATCCAGAAGCGCTTCTCGAACAACTGGCAGATGCGCCTCGCCTACACCTACTCGAAGGTGAAGGACGACCGGCCGGATGCGACCGCGGTCGTACCGGGAACCGACGATCCGAAGTACGCGCAGGATCCGCTCAATCTGCACGGCGATTGGGCGCCAGGCGACAACGATGTGCCTCACCGCGTCGTGCTCAGCGGCGTGTGGAGTCTCGATTCGTACAGCGAACACACGAGCGGTTTTGCTCGTGGCATTTTCGGCGGCTGGACGATCAGCGGCATTGCAAGCTGGCAGTCGGGTCAGCCTTACACAGCGTTCACCAGCGTCGATCTCAACAACGATGGAAATGCGCGCAACGATCGCGCTCCCGGCTTCGCCCGCAACACGTTCCGGCTGCCGAGTCAGTTCTCGGTTGATCCGCGCGTGACGAAGGAGATCGGGATCTTCGCCGGTGCGCGCCTCCAGCTCATCGCCGAGGCGTTCAACCTGTTCAACCGGAGCAACGTGAACGGCGTCCGCAATACGTACTACGCGGTTGCAACGACCGGGGGTGTCCCGACGAAGTTCACGCTGCAGGACATCCCGACGTCGAACCCGTTCGGGCTCCCGACGAGCTCGTTCGGTCCGCGCATCATGCAATTCGCAGCCAAGATCGTGTTCTAAGTTTTCGTCAACGAAGTCTGTGCTCGAGGCCGCCGGGTTTTCCGGCGGCCTTTTTCTTTGCGAGGGGAAGCCGAAAATAGCCTAGACACCGAGCCCATCATCTTGGGATCTGCGCACATCTGCGTCATCTGCGGACCCAAAGGCTTTTCCGCAGATCGCGCAGATGTACGCAGATTCACCTACTTCTAATGTGTCATTCTCTTCCTGCTTTCGGAGGGTCTCGTGCCTGCGGGAAAAAGAGCGCCGATAAAAATCATCCTCGTCACGATCGTGATCACGGTCGTCGTTGTCGCTTCCCTTCTTTACTTTCGCGAGTCGCGAAAGCCACAGGAGATCGTGCTCAGCGGAGCCCTCGAAGCGCGGACGGTCAACGTCGGGTCTCTGGTCGGCGGCCGCGTAACCAAGACGCTGATCGATGAGGGGATGACCGTCGTTCCCGGCCAGTTGCTGGTTACGCTGGAGACCGAGACGATCGACCGCCAGCTCAACGAGCAGCGTGCAGCGATCAAGGAAGCCAATGCGGCGCTGGCGAAGGCGCTTGCCGGTCCGCGGCCCGAAGAGATCGCCAAGGCAGCCGCGATCGCAAGCAACGACGAGGTGGAACGCCGTCGTTGGGAGCGTCTCTATCGCTACGGCATCGTCGCGAAAGAAATGGCCGAGGATGCTGCGACAAAAGCAAAGGCGTCAGAGAATGATCTGCGCATCCTGCAGAAGGGAACGCGCAAAGAAGACATCGACGCCGCGCGCGCGGCCGTCGAGTCGCAACAACGGCGGCTCGAAACACTCATGAAACAGCGCGCGGAGACGAACGTTGTCTCCACCGTGAGCGGCGTCGTGCAATCGTTCGGATTGCGCGTTGGCGACATCGTGGCGCCAAACCAGACCGTGGCGGAGATCCTCGAATCCAGCCAGCTCTGGGTGCGCGTCTACGTGCCGGAAACGGAGCTAGGCCTGGTGCCAGTAGGGAAGACCGTCCGCATTTCGATCGACACATTTCCGAACGAAACGTTCACCGGCCATGTCGCCTCGATCAGCGATCAGGGCGAGTACACGCCGCGCAATGTGCAGACGCGCGCGCAACGTGCCGAGATGGTTTTCGGCGTGAAGGTTCTCGTCGATCCCAATCCGAAGCTGAAGGCGGGCATGGCGGCTTCGGCCGACCTCGGCGTCAAAGGACGGCCGGAGTGAGCGACGACCTTGGCATCGACGTGCAGGGAGTGTCGAAGGACTTCGGAACCTTTCGCGCGCTCGACGACATCACGCTGCAAGTGCCGCGCGGCGAGATCTTCGGACTCCTCGGCCCAAACGGCTCCGGCAAGTCGACGCTGATCCGCATCCTCTGCGGACTGCTCGTACCGTCCGGAGGGCGGGCCACGGTCGATGGCTTCGATGTCGAGAGTCAGGGCGAGGAGGTTCGCCAGCACATCGGCTACGTCTCGCAGGCCTTCTCGCTCTATCGCGACCTGACCGTGCAGGAAAACCTCGATTTCTTCAGCTCCATCTACCGGCTCAAAGGTGCCGAGCGTGCCGAACGGATCGACTGGGCGATTAACCTCACGCACATTGGTCCCTACCGCGACCGTCTCGCGGGCGCGTTGTCCGGCGGATGGAAGCAGCGCCTCGCGCTCGCGGCGGCGCTCATGCACCAGCCGCGCGTCATCTTCCTCGACGAGCCGACCGCGGGCATCGATCCGGTGGCGCGGCGCGAGTTGTGGGATCTCCTCTTCGAGCTTGCCGGCGGCGGTGTGACGATGTTCGTCACGACGCACTACATGGACGAAGCGGAGCGCTGCGCTTCGGTCGCGTATCTCTACATGGCCAAGTTGATCGTCGCCGGGCGTCCGGACACTCTCAAGAAGTTGCCTGAAGTGACGCCGGAAGGGACGAGACGCGTGGAGGCGGCGTCGAGCGAAGGTGTGGCGCGGCTGATGGCGAGCGGACGCACGCTGCCGTACGTTCACGCAGCCACGATCTTCGGAACGTCGCTCCATCTGTTGATCGACAGCAACGTCTCCAACGAGAAGCTCGAACACGATCTCGAAGCCTTCAAACTCGGCGAGGTCAGGGTCAGTCCGATCGAGCCGTCGCTGGAGGATGTCTTCGTCCGGCTGACCGAAACACGCGGCCGGGAGATCGAGGCAGCGCGATGAACGGCTTCGGCGCGATGTTCCGCAAAGAGCTGACGCAAATGCTGCGCGACCGGGGAACGCTGTTTTTCGCGATCGCCGTGCCGGTCTTCGAGCTGATCCTCTTCGGCGTCATCGACATGAACGCCAAGAACATCCCGACCGCGATCTTCGATCAGAGCCGTTCGCAGGAGAGCCGCCGGCTCATCGAACAATTCGGCAACACGTCGTATCTGCATGTGATCACGATGGTCGCTTCGCGCGCCGAGCTGCAGCACCAGATCGTCGCGGGTCACGCGCAGGTAGCGGTCGAGATTCCTCCCGACTACGCGCGCAACCTCGCCTCGCACCGGCAGGCCAACGTGCTGATCATGATCGACGGCTCCGACTCCAGCGTCGCCAACCAGGCGCTCTCGGCCGCGAATGGAGTCGTGCTCTTCAATGGAATCCAGGACTTGATCGAGAAGAGCCACGCAACTCCGCCGGTGGAAGCGCATCCAGTGATGATGTTCAACCCCGACATGCGCAGCGCGAATCTACTCATTCCTGGTCTCATCTCCATCCTTCTGACGTTCTCCGGAACGATCCTTTCCGCGTTTGCCATCGTGAAAGAGCGGGAGCGCGGAACGCTCGAGCAGCTCATGGTCACGCCGGTCTCGCCCATGGCCGTCGTCACAGGCAAACTCCTTCCCTACCTCGGCCTGGCCTACTTGCAACTCCTGATGATTCTTTTTCTGATGCGGTTCCTCTTCCAGGTCCCCATCCACGGCAGCCTGACCCTGCTCCTGATCCTCTCGCCGATCTACCTCCTGGCATTACTTTCGGCGGGTCTGCTCGTCGCATCGCGCGCCAACTCGCAGATGGAAGCGATGCAGCGAGCCATGGGGATCATGTTGCCCTCGGTACTGCTATCCGGATACATCTTCCCGATCGCGTCGCTCCCGTTGCCGCTGCGCGTCGTCTCGTACCTGTTGCCGGCCACGCACTACATTCGGATCGCGCGCGGCATCGTCATCCGCGGCGCGACGTTCTTCGATCTCTGGGAGCCGGTAGTCGCGCTGCTGGCAATTTCCGGGGTGCTGATCGCCGCGAGCGCACGTGCATTTCAGAAGAGGGTGACGTAGATTCCGGTCATGCTTCCGTTCACTCTTCTCCTCGAACAGATCGCGCTCCTGTCCCTGCGCGCGCTGACCGGCCTGGTCTTCGTCTGGAGCGGCTTCGGCCACGCCCGCGATCCGGAAGGGAGATCAAAAGACCTCGGCCTTCCGAAGCCAATCGTGCTGCTCGTCGGCGTCGTCGAGATGCTGGCCGGACTCGGAGTCGCCGGTGGGCTGCTGACCCGCCTCTCGGCCATCGGCCTGATGGTGATCATGCTCGGCGCCATGCACCGCAAAGCATTCGTCTGGCACAGCGGTTTTTGGGGCAAGAATTCGATGGGATGGCACTACGACCTGATCTTCTTCCTGATCGCGCTGTTGATCTTCGCAACGAACGGCGGCGACTGGACGATCGATCGGATGTTGTTTGGCGCGAAGACGGTAATCAGGAGCGCGGTGCTCTAAGAAGGGCGGGCCGCTAACGTGCCGTTTGACGAATGAGATAGGAGCATCTCGACGATGTCATTCTCGATGTGAACGTCGTCCTCGTTCATGCGAAATCGTCATCCTGGGTGTCGATATCGTCATTTCCTTCGAAATCGTCATCCCTGGATGACATCGATGACATTTCTTAAGCGAAATCGTCATCCCGGAAGTCATCGATGACATATTTTTAGTCATCGATGACATTTTTTAGGCAAAATTTGCATCCTGGATGACATCGATGACATATTTTTAGTCATCGATATCATTTTTTAAACGAAATCGGCATCCTGGAAGTCATTGATGACATTTCTTAAGTCATCGATGACATTTTTTAAGCGAAATCGGCTTCCCTGGATATCGAGATCGTCATTCCTTGATGGCTCGATGTCGACACCATCGATCTTCGTTCGAGTTTGGTTGTCTCCGAGGTCGTTCGACGCCGCTAATCTACCAGGCTCGACCCTCTTCAATTTCGGCGTTTGCTTCTTCGAAAAACAGAACCTCCATCATCGGTTCGGACGATGGAGTTGCGCGCGGACCTCAGACCAGGGGATCGTTTTCACCCTGCCTGCATGGTAGTCAACCATTCTCCGCTCAATCTCGGCAGCCCAAGCCTCTTCGATACCTGGCTCAAGCTCTTCCTCGATGCTCTGAAGGAGCAAACCAGCGAGCTCCGCGCGATCCGTCTCCGGAAGCTCTGATGCCTTCTCATACAAATCCAGTACCGCTTGCGTCATAAGGCGATTTTATCCCCAATCACCTCACCGTCACCACCTGCACGCTCCGTCCTTCACCCTTCTGCCCGAAGCCTGATCCCGCGTAGGAGATGTCGCTGCGGAGAACGACCAGGCGGTCGGCGTAGCGTGCAAAGTTCCATGATGAACGATTCATCATCGAGCCCTTGATGAACATGAATCCGGCGGAGCCGCGCTGGATTCGTTCGGCGGCCACGGGGATGTTGTCGTCGCCGAGCCAGACGGTCATCTGATCTTCCGTGAACTTCACGCTGAAAATGCTCGTTGCTTCGGGCGGAAGCTTTCGCGTGAGTTTTAGAACGATGACCCGCACCGGCCTGCCCTCGCGCATGCCTCTTGATTCGCTCACTTTCACCGCGGTCTCGATCAAACGAAGGAAGGGACGCGCGAAGTCGACGGCATCGGCCACATCGGTGGTCTGCATCTCGTCAATGGCATTCCGCGTCGGTGTCGTCTTACGGGGATCTGACGCGCGCTCGTGCGACTCGCGCTCGGCTCGTTCAAGAATTGCCCGCGGAAACGTGATGTGCAGCCCTGATTCATCCTCGAGTGCGTCGAGCGACGCCGAGCCGCTGAATTGCGAATTTGCGAAGCGACCTTCATTCTTTCGCGACCGCTGTACGTCGATCGAGGCGTGGATCGGCTTCGTGGCCCGAAGCTGCGAAACAGCGGCACGCATATCGGTGAGCGAGTCGGCATAGAGCGGAACGGCGAAGAGGAAGGCGGTGGTAGCGGCAAGGCGTCGCATGCACGGAAAGTATGCGGTAACCACCCCGACCTGACGCAAACGTTCACCGCAGTGTAAAGGAGTGCGGTCGTCTCGACCGCGGGCACTCGGGCGTCCCCGCCCGAGTGCTGTCCAGGGCGGAGATCGAATTCGTCGACGTTCCTGCCTGGTGAGGTGCGGCCTTCGCAGTCTCTGCCGCGCATCCTCCTCCTGGTGGGCTGTCACTGTTTGAGCGCAGACATCTTTACAACCCCCCAAAGACACTTCCTACAAAACGTACCTACTCAGATCCTCGTCCTTCACTGTTTCCGCGAGCACGCGCTGCACGTACGCGGCGTCGATCGTGACGCTCTGGCCGTTCATCTCGCTGGCGTCGAATGAGAGTTCGTCGAGGAGACGCTCGAGGATCGTGTGCAGGCGGCGGGCGCCGATGTTCTCGGTCTTCTCGTTGACCAGCGCGGCATAACGCGCCACCTCGGCGACCGCGTCGGCGGCGAAGGCGAGCGTGACGCCCTCGGTCGCCAGGAGTGCGGAGTACTGCGTCGTCAGCGCGTTCTTCGGCTCGCTCAGGATACGCACGAAATCGGCTTCGGTCAGCGACTCCAGCTCCACGCGGATCGGAAAGCGGCCCTGCAGCTCGGGGATGAGATCTGACGGTTTCGAAACGTGGAACGCGCCCGCGGCGATGAACAGGATGTGGTCGGTCTTCACCATTCCGTACTTTGTGTTGACTGTCGTTCCCTCCACGATCGGCAGCAGATCGCGCTGCACGCCTTCGCGCGAGACGTCGGGGCCGCCGCCAGCGCTTTGGCGGCCGGCGATCTTGTCGATCTCGTCGAGAAATACCATGCCGCTCTGTTCGACGCGATCGATCGCTTCGCGGGCAACATTTTGCTGATCGACGAGCTTCTCCGCTTCTTCTTGCACGATGATCGGGCGCGCGTCGCCGAGGCGCATCTTCTTGCGCTTCGACTTCCCGCCGAAGAGGCCGGGGAGCATGTCCTTGACGTTGACGCCCATCTCCTCGACGCCCTGCGCGGAGAAGATCTCGAACGACGGAAAGCTCTGCTCCTTGACATCGATCTCGACCTCGCGCTCGTCGAGCCGGCCTTCGTCGAGCCAGACTCCGAGCTTGTCGCGCGTCTCCGTGGGAGCCGGCTCCTCAGGCGCACCGACGAACGCGGGGCGGGCGGTAGCGCGGCGCGAATCTGGCAGCAGAAGGTCGAGAATTCGTTCGCGCGCGTTGCGCTCGGCGCTCTCGCGCCCGAGACGGGTCTTCTCGTCTTTCACGAGCTTGACAGCGATCTCGGTGAGGTCACGGACGATCGACTCGACGTCGCGGCCGACGTACCCAACCTCGGTGAATTTCGACGCTTCGATCTTCAGGAACGGCGAATGGGTGAGCCGCGCCAGGCGCCGCGCGATCTCCGTCTTCCCGACACCCGTCGGTCCGATCATGATGATGTTCTTCGGCGCGATCTCGTCCCGCATGTCGGCGGGGAGTTGTTGCCGCCGCCAGCGGTTCCGCAGCGCGATCGCTACCGCGCGCTTGGCTGCGTGCTGGCCGACGATGTAGGTGTCGAGCTCGCGCACGATCTCTTTCGGCGTGAGCCGCTCGGAGTGGCTTGATTCGTCAACGCTAATGCCGGGAAGTTGGATGACCATGATTGAGATTTTTCAGAGATTTGGAGACAGGAGATCAGAGACTAGAGATTTGAGACAAGGTCAGACACAGATTCTGCTTCCTGATCTCTTGTCTCTGCTTTCAAAGAGTTTCCACGGTGATCTGGTCGTTGGTGTAGATACAGATCGTGGCGGCGATGCGCAGCGCGTCCTCGGCGATCGTTGCCGCGCTCAATTCCGTGTGCTGCATCAATGCTCGCGCCGCGGCAAGCGCGTACGGGCCGCCCGAGCCGATGGCAAGAAGGCCGTCGTCCGGCTGGATCAGATCGCCGGTGCCGGAGATCAGGTAGGCGCGCTCGGCATTTGCGACGATAAGGAATGCCTGCAACTGGCGCAGGTACTTGTCCATCCGCCAGTCTTTGGCCAGCTCGACGACAGAGCGTTCCATGTTGCCGCGGTACTCCTCGAGCTTGGACTCGAAGCGGGAGAAAAGCGCAAAGGCGTCGGCGGCCGATCCTGCAAAACCGGCCAGGATCTTGTCGTGATAGAGGCGCCGTACTTTGGCGGCGCCGTGCTTCATGACGGTCGTTCCAACGGTGACCTGACCGTCGCCGGCCATCGCCACCGCGCCGTTGCGGCGAACGCAAAGCACGGTGGTCGAGCGAATGATGGGGCGTTCTTCCATACCGGCACGATCGTATCGCAGAGCGTGTGATTTCCATGAACGTCGCCCGCAACGCTGTTGAGCCGGCCAAACGTGGTTCAAGCTTGCCAAACGTCCCACAGAGTACCGATTGCGCGCGCCATGCGCCGGGAGCGGACCGCATAGACGCGCTCGGCGATCGGGCGTGCGAGTGCGATGGTTCGCGGACGTTATTTTAGGATTTCGCGCCGTGAGGGATCGCTCGCGGCAGATCAGCGGCGGCAGCGGCACGTTCGAAGTCACACGGACGTAGGAAATGTCAACGAGGGATCCCGCCGGTCGGACGCTCCTGGTCCTCGATCTCGGCCACCGGCATCCGCAGGAGAGGGATGAGATCGAGGCGCATACGGCCGAAGTCGATCGTGACGACGAAGTTCTTCAGATAGTTCTCGCCGATGATTCCCGAGGCACGCTCATGCTCCGAAGCGCCCGGTTCGTACATGGGAAGCGTGCGAAACATACCGCCCCAGCGGTCGAGGCCAATCTCCACGTCCTCGACTTTCTCGCCATGTTTTTCGGCGCCGCCCAGCCCCTGAAGCGTGGCGTTATGAACTTTGGTGAAGAGTTGAAACTGAGCCGAGTTGACCTGCGCTTCATTGAGGAAGGTCACTTCCGAACCGGTGTCGAGGATGAAGGTGAACCAACCTTTGCGGTTGATGACGCCGCGTACCGCGGGACGGGACTGGTCCCAGAAAAGATTCTGATCATTCGCGGGAACGCGGTCGGCGGGCAGAAGATGGGTGAAGGCAACCTGATTGTGGCGGAAATCGAGCTCGATCCGCAGCTCCTTAAGCAAGTGAGCGCCGAGGAGAAAGTCGATCGCGAACTGGCGCTTGCCGCTGATGACGAAGCTCATCTTGTCGTCCGGCATGATGGCAACGGGGACGTTCTCGATCGTGATCTTTCCGATCTGCAGTGAATCGATGATCCCGAACTGGACCGGGATCGGCTCGCCGATGAGCCCGGAGAAGACGCCCTCGAAGTTGCCGAGTTTGCGCACCGGGAGCGAAGACGCGAATCCGCGCGACATGATCGACATGACGGCGCCGGAGTCGATGATCGCCAGAACGCTCTTCGAGTGATTGACGGTGATCTCGACGCGCGGCACCTCCGGTTTGCCGATATGCACCGGAACCCGATCCGACACCGGTCCTCGGAAGCGATAGACATCGACGTTCCGCAGTGATTCGAGAAAATCGGTGTGCCATTTGCGCACGATCAATCCGTGATCGGCGGCGACGTGTGCCCACTCCAGGCTGGCTTCGAAGTTGTTGCGAAGGTATTCGAGCTGGGAGAGCAGCCAGGCCGCGTCGGCGTAGGTTGAGCGGAAGGGTTCGGCATCGAGTGCCTCGCGGAGGTGACGCCGGGCAACGTCGAAGTGTCCGGCGGCTAACTCCGCCGAGCCGAGTGCTACGAGCTCGGCCGGGTTCCGTTTCGTCTTGGCCTCGACCAGGGAAGCCTGTTCGACCGCGCGAAGGTAATCGTTCTTCCGTAGCATGGAAGACAGATCGCTCCCCTGATCGATCGCGCCGGGCGCTAGCGATAGCGGCGAGATCGACACATCGGAGTAGAGAGCACATCCGGCGACGACCGCGACAGCGGCGATTACGGGCAAATGGCGCATGGCGGTGTGGTCATTGTACGGACTGATGTGACACGGTGCCGGGTCCGCCGGGTCAGCGCTCTGTGACAACGTGAGGCCGCACGAGGATGCCCAGCTCGCGAATCTGGTAGGCGAGAGCCTGACGCGACATGCTCAGGGAGGCAGCGGCGCGGTTCTGGTTTCCATTCGCCTGAAGGAGCGACTTCTCGATGAGATCGCGGCGGAAATGGGTCACGGCATCCTGATACGAGCTGATGCTGGCGCCTCCGCGAACGACGGCGCTGCGTATCCGTTCGGGCAGATGCTCGACGTCGATGGCTGCGGCATCGCCGGCCAATGCGTGTGCGGCGCGAATCGTGTTCTGCAGTTCGCGCACGTTCCCGGGCCAGCGATAGGCGAGGAAGACCGACTCCGCGTCGGCTGTCAGTCTGGCTGGTCCGCCGCGGCTCTTCTCCTGCTCCTTCGCCAGGAAGTGCGCGGCCAGCATCGGAACATCGGCGGTGCGGTCGCGTAGCGGGGGAAGCACGATCTCGACGCCTCCAATGCGGTAATAGAGATCTTCGCGGAAGCGGCCTTCTTCAACAGCGGCTTCGAGTTTGCGATTGGTGGCGCTGACGATGCGGACGTCCGCCGCGCGGTTCACGGTGTCGCCAACGCGCCGGAATTCACCCTCCTGCAAGAAGCGAAGGAGTTTCGCTTGCGCAACCAGCGGCATCTCGCCGATCTCGTCGAGAAAGAGCGTCCCACCTTCACTTGTCTCAATCAGCCCGGCGCGATCGCGATCGGCTCCAGTGAACGCGCCGCGAACGCAGCCAAAGAGCTCGCTCTCGATGAGATTCTCGGGCAATGCCGCGCAATTGACAGCGGTGAACGTTTTGCCGCGGCGTGGGGAGTAACGATGGATGGCGCGCGCGACCAGCTCCTTGCCGGTGCCTGATTCGCCGAGAATGCAGGCGGGTACGTCGCGTCGGGCGACACGGGTGATCAGCGAGCCCAGCTCCCGCATGGCCGGCGAGTCGCCGAGGATTCCGTCGATGGCCTCGCTCTTGGCGACTGTGACGTTTTCGTTCTGTTCGATGACGCGCTGAATGCGGTGATGCCCGGCGCGCGTGCGGAAGATTGCCGCCAATGCTTCGCGCGATTCGGCGCACCAGCGACTGATGCCGTCGACGAAGAGGAGCTCGCGATCGCTGCAGATGATCCAATCGGTCTCGGCCGAGGCCAGAACACGATCGAGTTCCGCGGCATGAGCGGGAGAGAGCGATCCGATCTCGTGCCATTGGCCGAGGCGGTTACGTGTGGCAAACCGCCAGGGTGTGGGGACAAAGTCGCGCGGCCCGAATGGAAACTCGCGCAGGGCCGCGTCGCGCAGCATCCTCAGCTCCAGTGTCGAAGCGCTCCCTTCCCCGACGGGGAGCTCGACTCCCATTTCTCCTGCGATGCGCGCGGCTTCTTCGCTCCGGCCGCTGCCGATCGCATCGCGGAGGAGCTGCAGTCGCTGTGAGCGGGTTGTTGCGCCGCTCAGATCAACGTGACCGCCGGAGCGGCGGATGCGCAGCACCTCGTGCCGTCGCGTCAGCTCGACATTTCCCGATGTTCCGGTCGAGCGCAACGGCGTCTCGCGCCTCTCCATCCAGTCGATCTCATCGAGGATCAGCGCCGCCGCTTCGCGCATCTGAGCCGTAAAATTCGAGTCGGCGATGAACTGGGCGGAGCGCATTGCGTCACTGAAACGCCCTCGTGAGAAATCAAGGTGCGCCACGAGAAGCTCAGTCTCGAGGAGGCGCCGGTCATCACTCGTCCCTCGAAAGAAGTTTCTCAGTCGATGGATGTGCTGCGCCGCGTGAGCCCACTGGCCATCGTCGGCGGCAAGGTACGCCAGGATGAAGAGAATGCCGCCGGCGGCAGGGTCCCCTTGCGTCTCTTCGACGAGCGCCAACGTCCGCAATGCTTCCTCGCGCGCTTCCTGCCATGCTCCGGCGGTAAAGAGGATGTAGACGCGGTCGAGCGCCGCATCGATTCGTTCGGCGGCGTCACGAGCGCGCGCGAACGACTTCACTGCGTGGCCGGCCGCGTCGTCAAAGTCCTGGCGTGATGCGGCGCGATAGGTTGCCAGACGCGAAGTGAAATAGTGATCGGCCGGAAGCTCTGCATCGTCCACCGGATCGGTTTGTGCGCCTGTCTCGTGCGCATGGAGCGCGCGGAGATAGGCCAGCCGCGCCCGCTCCTCCTCGCCTTGCGGAGGCGTGCATGCCGCCAGGGCTTCACGCATATCGTCGTAGCGGCTCTCCAGGTGAAGGAGCTCGATGCGCAGCGCATCGTGATCGAACGTTCGATTGGTAATTCGCTCGAGACGGGATCGTGCGGGGCTGTAGTCGCCGAGGCGGCGCTCGATGCGCGCCAGGAACAGCTCGCGCACGTCTTCGGTGAGCAGCAGCACGATGTCGCGGGCGTCGCGGTAGCGTCCTCGCTCGATCAACGCCGAAGCGAGCGTCCGGGCTAGTTTTGGTGTCAACGCGTGGCGAGGTATCGACTGAAGCAGCAGGAGATGTTGGTCACTCGCGAACGTCACCTGTTCGAGAAGTTCCGCGGCAGCGCGCGGATCGCCGGCTTCGATCAGAAGCGCTGCGGCGCCGGCAAGATCACCTGCGGTTCCGGCCATCACGCTGGCGGCGACGCGGGAAAGCATCGGCCGCGACGACGAAGGGATCAGGTTTTTCGCAGCAACCCGGATGGCATTGGAAGAAAAGACAATGTGGCCGTCCTCGATAGAGGTGATTCCTTCGATGGCCAGTTCTCCCGCGACACCGCTGAACATGAGCTGCTGAAAGAACGCCGACGCTACGTCGATACGAACTCGTGTGCCGAGAAGTGCGAGCGCGGCGATGCAGGAGCGAGCCGGCTCACTGAGTGAGCTCACAGACGACGCACGCTCCTCCTCGGGCAGCGTTCCGGTGTCGAGAAAACGGGGAAAGGACTCGGACTCCACGAAGTGCTCGAGCCACGCTCGCGCGTCCGTCACCGTGAGCGCGGTGATTCGCTCGTCGATGTTGCGGCGTGCGGCCAGGAACGGAGCCACGACGAAGAATCGAGAATGAGGGAGGTCCGATTCGTTACCGTCGTCGATAATCCAGATGCCGGCCTCCGTGGCCGCGAGCATGTCGATGACCCGCGCCGAGGAGGCATCGAAAGAATCGCGATTCGTGACCAGGAAGATGAGGTGTTGCCGCGAGGCGGCTTCGAGCACGCGCTCGACGATCTGACTCTCTCCGCAGCGCTCGATAGCGCCCGTGAGTGGCGCAAGCGCGCGAAGCGCCGAATATCGCTGCAGAGGCGACGCGCCGGGACCGATCGCGATGATCTGTTCGCTGCCGAGTGCGGCGGCCACCCGGATGCTGTCAATAGCATCCGATGCCCGAAAGCGGCCCAAACCGCTCCGCAGCATTTCCCGCAGCGCGTCGGGACCGGGTGCGCTGATCGCTCCGAGCGCCGAACGGCGCATCCACTGAAGGTCAGCCGCCGCGTCGCCGCGAAGCCGGGCCTCCGCCTCAAGGTAAACCGATTCGGCGCGTCCCCACGACTGCCGCAACGAGTCGAGCGGCGGCGCGGAAACCACCTCGGCGAACTGCTGGATTACCGTGAGCGCGGGTGCTTCATCCGCCGTTGTGCGTGCGGCGGTTCGCACGAGCCGACAGTCATTGCCACGCTTTCGCACGACGGCCCACTCCGCCGGATCAAGTTCGGCGTCCGAGAATCCGGCGAAGTGAAGGAGCGCCTGATGCGCCGAGAACTGCGCGACCAGCGACAGCCGGTCACGCGGCCCAAACTCCGCCACCTCGGCAAGAGGCGTGGCATCGAGCGAAACGACCGGCACACAGCCGTCGAGCCACGGCAGCGTCGAATGACGCATCGTAGCGATCAGCGCGCGATCCCACCCGAACTCCCGAAGATCGATGGTGATTGCAGACCGCGTGCGCCGTGCCGTGCCACGCATAGACATGCACATAGGTGAGGATCAAACGGGGGTTTTCCCTACCCGGGGGGTGGAGTGGGAGTTGTGTGAAGGGATGTGAAGGGGTCAGTGACAAAATTGTCGGCGTTGCCATTTTCGGTGCTTTAGTATTGGAAACGGATGTCTCAAGGTGGGCGACGCGACGCTCGACATTGGAGATTTCCCAATGTCAAACGGAACGCCGCCGTTTCGAAACGGACTCTCGCCGTTTCGAAACGGACCTCGTCCAATGCGAAACGGCGCCTCTCCAATTCGAAACGGAGCGTCTCCAATTGCAAACGGAGCACGTCCATTTCGAAACGGAGCGTCTCCGATATCAAACGGAACATCTCCGTTTTCGAACGGAGCGTCTCCGATATCAAACGGAGCGTTTCTGATGTGAAAGGGAGCGTCTCCCATGTCGAGCGGAGCGGTTTCCAGTCGCGGAAGGGGTCAGACCCGAAGTGGAAGTGACACACCAGTTGCGGAAGGGGTCAGACCCAAAGTGAAAGTGACGCACCAATTGCGGAAGGGGTCAGACCCCGAGGGAGAAAGCCAGAAAGTCGAAAGGTTTGCGCGCTCGATCGGAATGCCGTGGTCCGGTGTCGAATGTCGGTTGTCGGTGTCGGAGCAGGCGAATGAGAACGATTCTCCCACTCCCCACACCCAACCCCCCACTCCCCCAACCTACAACCCCACCTTCCGAATCAACGCGACGAACCTTGGATCCTTTCGCAGCGTCTCCAGTGACGGATCCACCTTCAGCCAGACGGCAGACTCGGAGCGGTCGTTGTAGACCTTCTCCAGGTTCGTCATCGCTTCGTCGTTGTTGCCGAGGGCGGCGTAGATGCGGGCCAGAAAAAGCGGGAGCGTGTAGGTGGCTCGGTCTCGCAGCTCGTTCATGGCGCCCAGCGCTAAGTCGCGTTTGCCGGCGCGCGCATTGAGCATTCCCCAGTCGGTGATGAGGAGTTGCTTGTGTCCGCCGAACTGCAAGGCTTGCTGCATGAGCGCCAGCGCCTCCGGAAGGTTGCCCTTGCGATAGGCGATCTGTGCCTCGAGGTCGTAGGTGTAGGGAAATTTCGAATCGAGATCGAGGGCTCGTTTGGCCTGCTCGATGGCCTCGTCATCGCGGCCCGCGTAGAACAGGATGCGGCCGGCGTCCCAACTGGTCGAAACGCCCAACGGATCGAGTTGCTCGGCGCGGCGCTTCTCCACGATTGCTTCGTCGAACCGGCCCATAGCCCCCAGAAGATCGCCGTACGCCTTGTGTGCCTCGGAGTCATTGGCGTTCAGCACGATGGCGCGGCGAAATTCTTTCTCGCCCTTTACAAAATCCCAGTCATACCAGGTGAGGGCGAGCGCCATGCACATGTGAGCCTGTGCGAGCGACTCATCGAGCGCGAGAGCGCGCTCGGCAGCTTCGCGCACGCGGGGCATCGCTTCCCGCGGAGGCATGAAGAGGTTGGACAGTTGATAGTAGGCCGCGGACAGCCCCGCGTACGCGAGTGCATACGTCGGGTCGCGCTCGATCGATTGATTGAAGTAGGCGATTCCCTTTCGGATCGACTCCTCGTCGTTGAACTTGGTCGCGTAGTAGTGACCCTTCAAGTAGAGCTGGAAGGCCTCGTTGCTCTCCGGCCGGCTGCGACTCATCAGCTTCCTTTCCTCACCAGTCAGGTGCGGTTGAAGCTGCGATGAGATCTCCTCGGATAGATCTTTCTGCAGGGCGATCACGTCGGAAAGACTGCGGTCGTACTGCTGGCCCCACACCTGCGTGCCGCGCGTCACGTCGGTCAGCGACGCGCGGATGACGATCGTGTTGCCACGCTGAATCAGCCGGCCTGTGATGACACCGCGCACGTGCAGCTCCCGGCCGACCGTGATTGGATCGTTGCCTTTTCCTTTGTAGCGAGCGACGACCTGAAGCTGCGGCAACTGTGACAGAGAATCCATGATGCTGTCGGTCAGGCCGTCGCTCAGATATTCGCTGTTCGGATCGCCCGATACGTTCACGAAGGGAAGGACCGCTACGCTGTCAATCCGGTCAGCGAAAATCCCACTCCGCATGACTAGGTATGCCGCGCCAGCCAGCAGCGCGACGATGAGGAAGGCCACCAGCACGACGACGCGCCGGTCGCGAAACGCGCGCCGGACCCGCGTTCGCGTGTTGATCGGAAACGTCATCTGCGCTGTTGGTTGCTGCGCGAATCCTGGCGCAGAGACGTGCCGCTGCATCTCCAGCGAGTTCAATTTGTTTTCGAACTCCAGCTCTCTCCGAAGCGTATTGAGATCGCCTAGGAGTTGACGCGCCGAGGCGTAGCGGCGGTCGCGATCCTTTTCCAGCAGCTTCAGAATGATGCTATCGAGTTCCGGCGGCACGCCGTCGACAGAGCTCGACGGCGGCTTTGGCTTCTCCTTGGCGATGGCGAAGGCGATGTCGATGAAGCTCTCGCCGCGCAGCGGAGCGTGGCCGGTGATCATCTCGTACATCACCGCGCCGAGCGCGTAGAGGTCGGACCGCGCATCCGGTTGAAGGCCGCTGGCCTGCTCGGGCGAGATGTAAAGCAGCGTTCCCATGATCCCGCCGCTGGAGCTGTCTTTGAGCTTCGACTCCGGGTCTGCCAGCTTGGCCAGGCCGAAGTCGAGCACTTTCACGACCCCGTCCGGCCGGACCATGATGTTCTCAGGCTTTATATCGCGATGGATGATGCCGGCGTCGTGCGCGGCGGCGAGCGCGCTGGCCACTCCCGTCGCCACATCGAGTACCTCGGCGATCTTGAGCCGCTGTCTCGCCATCCGATCCCGCAACGTCTCGCCTTCGATGTACTCGGTGGCGATGTAGTGCAGCGAGTCGGTGTGGCCGATCTCGTAGATCGTGAGGATGTTCGGATGATTGAGCGCCGAAGCGGCGCGGGCTTCCCGCTGAAAACGGCGAACACGCTCTTCGTCCTGCGTGAAACGCACCGGCAGTAACTTCAGCGCGACTTTGCGGTTGAGCGTCTCATCCTCGGCGAGGTATACCTCGCCCATTCCACCGGCGCCGATGAGATGTCCTACGCGATATCGTGAAATCCGTGGCGGTTGCATCGACCCTTTTGGAGCATAACATCCGAGGGAGGGGCTAGTCGGTGACGGGGAGACGGACAAAAAACGTGGCCGCGGCAGGTCTCATCGGCGCGGATAGAATCGCTCGATGACGACGCGTAGCAGTGACGCTGAGTTGGCGGCGCAGGCAGCCACGCTCGGCGCGGCAATCCTTCTGAAGTATTGGGAACATCTCGGGAAGGATGATGCCGACCTGAAGTCGCGCAACGATTGGGTCTCGCGGGCCGACCGCGAGAGCGAAGCAGCGATCGTGGCCTTCATCCGTGAACATTTCCCGCACGACGCCATCCTCGGCGAAGAAGGCGGCATCAGCGCCGAGGGCACCAGCGGGCGAACGTGGATCATCGATCCGCTCGACGGCACCTCGAACTACCTCCAGCACTTCCCGGTCTGGTCGGTCTCAATCGGTCTGAAGAGCGGCGACGAGATCACGGCCGGCGTCGTTCACGAGCCGTTGCGCAATCTCTTCTTCACCGCCGAGCGTGGCGCCGGTGCGTTTCGCAACGGCGAGCGAATGCGCGTCTCCAGTCAGGCCACGGTTGAAGGAGCGTTCCTCGCGACAGGCTTTCCCTTTCGTGCCCAGCAATTCGTCAGTGTCTACACCGAGATCTTCCGCGAAGTGATCAGCGTCTCGAAAGGCGTGCGGCGCGCCGGCTCGGCCGCGATCGATCTCGCTTACACCGCTGCCGGCATCTTTGACGGCTTCTTCGAGCTTCACCTCTCGCCGTGGGACGTTGCTGCCGGTTCGTTGCTCGTCACCGAAGCAGGAGGAGTCTTCAGCGATTTCTCGGGAGGCGATCGCTGGCTGGAGCGCGGCAACATCATCGGTGCGCCGCCAGGCGTTCACGCGGATCTCGTTCGTCTCATCAATCGATTCGTCAGCGAAGATCAGCTCGATCGCCGCTCGTCGAATCGGGCGCTTCCTTCGGCATGACCGCGAAGCTGCCTCGGTCGTTCTATCTTCAGGACACGGTGACTGTGGCACGCTCTCTCCTCGGCTGCGTGTTGTGGCGCCGCATCGGGCGCGCATTGCTGGCCGCGCGGCTCGTCGAAGTCGAGGCCTACCTCGGCGCCAACGACTCCGCCAGCCACGCCCGCCGCGGACTGCGCAGCGCACGCAACGAGTCGATGTATCTCGAAGGTGGCCACGCCTACGTCTACTTCACGTACGGAATGCACTGGTGCCTGAACGTGGTCACCGCAGAAGGGGACATCGCCGAGGCCGTGTTGTTGCGCGCCGCCGAGCCGCTGCGGGGTATCGAGGCGATGCGTGAGCGCCGCCCGAAAGCAAAACGCGATCGCGATCTGATGAACGGACCCGCCAAACTCTGCGCGGCGATGGCCGTCGGCAAATCGCTCGACGGAGAGCCGCTCGACGGAAACGCGCTCTGGCTGACGGGCCGCGATCACGCCGTGAACGAGGACGACATCGCCGTCAGTCACCGCATCGGCATCGAAAACTCCGGCGAAGCCGCGCACTGGCCGCTTCGTTTTTTCATTCGCGGCAATCCGTACGTGAGCCGTTGAGCGGGCCGCGCCGGCGATGTTCAGTGTTCGCGCCTCGGTCAACTCGTCTCCAAGCTGAGAGCGCCGATGGCACATTGACTACTACCGGCAATACGTCTATACGTTTCGTGAATCTGACCCCCGGCTAGTCTGGGTAGTAGGATTCACCCGGGGCGCCGCAAGGCGCCCTTTGCCTTTCCGCTTCGGCAGCGCAATTCCGAAGGTTTCCAGATCTTGTCATTGCGCTTTGCGTGGATACCAATCTATCCTTCCCGCACACACCATCCGCCGCTCGAAAGAAAAAAAGGAGACCCGTATGCGTCGTCCGTCCTTCGTGCTCCTGGCGCTTCTCGTCCTCGTTGTAACGCTTCCCCTACTCGCGCAGTCCCAGGCCACTACCGGTGTCATCGAAGGCACGGTTGTCGATGCCAGCGGAGGCGCTGTTCCCGGCGTCACGGTCACCGTTAAAAACACGGGCACCGGCTACGAGAGCATCTCGGTCACCGACTCAGGCGGCCGTTTCCGCGCCGTGCTTCTGCCGGTCGGACCGTATCAACTGAGCGCGGCGCTGCAAGGCTTCGCCACCGTTGTGCAAAAAGGTCTCGAGCTCGGCGTCGGCCAGACGCTGACGGTTCCGGTCGTGCTGAAACAGGCGGCGACCGCCGAGGAGATCGTGGTTACCGCGGCGCCACCGCTGATCGAGACGGCGCGAACGGAAGGGGCCACGCGCGTCGATGAGAAGGCGATGGAAGGGCTGCCCAACAACGGCCGCAACTTCCTCGAGTTCACCAAGCTAACGCCCGGCGTGACCATCGTGCAGGGTCCCGATGGCGACGAGTTGTCGATCAACGGCCAGAAAGGCATCTCGAACAATGTCTCCGTCGATGGCGCGGACTTCAACAATCCGTTCTTCGGCGAGCAGCGCGGGGGACAACGGCCACCGTTCACATTCAATCTCGATGCGGTCAAGGAGATGGTCGTCATCTCCGACGGCGCGGGCGCCGAGTTCGGGCGCTCCATGTCCGGCTTCGTCAACGTCATCACCAAGTCGGGAACGAACGATTCCGCAGGCACCGCCCACGTGACGTTCAAGAACGACTCGCTGAGCAGCCAGCCGAAGAATCCCGACGGCACGACCTCGCCGAAGTTCCCTTCCTCGCAGACACAGGCCGGCTTCACGCTCGGCGGCCCGCTCCAGCGCGACAAACTCTTCTACTTCGCTGCGCTCGACTATCAAAAGGGAAAGACGACCAAGCAGACGAACCCCGGGCGCATCGAACAGCGTGTCGTCGACGCCCTTGCCGCGCTCGGCAGTCCGAACGAGAACGGATCGATTGCGCGGACGAACGACGCGCGCGTTCTCCTTCTCAAACTCGATTGGAACGCCTCGGCGAAGAATCTCGCCAACCTTCGCTACAACTACACCTGGTCGCAGCAGGCCAACGGAACGTTCGACGTCGACTCGTGGGGACGAAGCGCGAACGCGATCGAGAAAGACTCGTCGGAATCGGTCGTCGGCGGATTGACGTCGACACTGCAATCGTCGACGTTCAACGAGTTCCGGTTCCAGGCTGCAAAAGAAAACCGGCCTCGCCCTTACAACGGCCCGAATATTACAGGACAGAACCGCCCGCTGCCGGACACCGCCTTCGACTTCGCGAAAAGCTACCGCTTCGGTGAGCCGTTCTTCATTCCGGTCAAGTATTACGACACGCGCGTGCAGTTCAACGACAACATGAATTTCCTGCACGGGGCGCATGACATCAAAGCCGGCCTCGAATTCAATCGCGTGAACTCCGTGCAGACCTTCCTCGGATTTGCCAACGGCCGCTACATCTTCAGCTCCACCGACGGCTTCCTCAACTACGTGAAGAATCCGAAGTACGTCGAGTGCTCCAATGGAAGTTCGTCGCAAACCGGCGTCTGTCCCGCGGGCACTGACATAACCGGGCCGGTGCTGCTCTATCTGCAACAGGCAGGCGTCGGCAACATCAGCGTGGAGCAAGCGGGAACGCAAAGCATTCCGCAAACCGAGCCGGCCGTCTTCGTGCAGGATTCCTGGCAGGCCACGCCGCATCTCACTGTCAATTACGGTTTGCGCTGGGAGGCTGAGATCGAGCCCGATCCCATTACGCCTCCCGATCAGGTGTTCTTTGCCGGCTTCATCGGGAAGACATCCAAAGGGCAGGAGTTTCCGTCAAACGGCAAAATCCCCAGCGACAGGAAAATGTGGCAGCCACGCCTCGGACTCTCCTGGGATCCGCGCGGCGATGGCAAAGAAGTTCTGCGTGCGAGCGCCGGCATTCAGTACGGCCGCGTTCCGGGGCTCGACCTGGCGTCCTCGCGCTCGACGAACGGCTCGCGCGGGCAGACGATCTTCCGTGACAGCGCACTGACCGGCATCCTCGGGCCCGTGCCCGCTTATCCGAACATCATTCCGCAATCGCAGGTCGGTTCGCCGTTCGATCCCGATGTCTTCGTATTCGACAAACACTTCCAGAACCCGCGTACGCGGCAGGCCAGCGTGTCGTGGGAGCAGGAGGTGGTCAAAGACTACGGATTCCTCGTCAAATACAACTACATCAAGGGCGATCACATCACGCGCTTCATCAACCGAAACGATGCCCTCCTCGGCTCGCCCTGGTCGACCGGCCTCGGCGCCGGCGGCGCGAACGGAATCGGTGCTCTGACGACGATCGAGTCGTCCGCCAAGAGCCTCTACAACGGCGTTACGCTCGGCATCAACAAGCGCCCGTCGAACAACCTGCAGTTCGAAGTGAACTACACCTACTCGAAAGACAAATCGGACGACGACAACGAGCGCGACCCGTTCACCTTCCGCTACGCCAAGGTCACCGATCTGGCCGCCGAATACGGCTACTCCGACCGCGATCAACGCCACCGCCTGAATAGCTGGCTGTTGTGGAACGCGCCAATGGGTGTCGATGTGAACGTGCGCTACTCGTACCGCTCCGCGCAGCCGAAGTCGCTCTCGTGTGTCGTGAGCGTTGCCTTCTGCGGCAAAGACGCATTTGGCGCGTCGCGATTCATCGCAGAAGCGCAGACACCGCAGGACCGCATCAATCCCGATGGCTCCGTCACCCAGCGCAACCTCGGCCGCAAGGACAACGTCTATTCCTCGCTCGACCTCCGCTTCACGAAAGACTTCCCGTTCGGCGCCTACAAAGTCGAGCCGGCCATCGACATTTTCAATCTCCTCAACAGCAAGAATTTCCATCGCCCCGCGGTAACGAACCTGATCTTCAACTTCGACGGCACCGTGCAGAGCGGTGTCGGCGAACCACGGCAGATGCAATTGGGGGTGCGGGTGATTTGGTAGGGGGCGGCGCTGGCAAAGTCATGTAACGAAAACCTGCTCTAGCGGGCCACGCCGCTGAAGGCCGGATCCGTTAGACGGACCGAGAAATCGGCTGATCAACAGGGAGTATGACGTTCGATGGCGATTGCACCTTCTAAACTCGGCGGCCTCATCGCAGCGGAGTGGCAGTCTGATGAGGCGCTGATTCGACGACTTCGCGAGGCCGGCCTCGTAACACCGGATGCAACTGATGACCATCTTCGAACAACATTTGGTAAGGCACGCGAAGAACACGCCCGACTTGGTCATAGCCCCTTTAACTCTCCGAATGAGCGTGTTCGCGTCTTTCTTGCTCCATTCCTAACCGAGAAGGGCCGACGATGGGCGGTGCCGCTCCACTCCCTCGATATCCCGGACGATGACGAGCGTTCTTGACCTCGGTGGTCGAAGTGGTGGCGAGGACACGAGCGAGGCGCAGTTGGCGAATGACCACCGCAGTATCAGCGTCTTATCCACACACGTGTCTCATGCGAGACCTTTTGGCTGTTCTCGAACCTCTACCGCTCTACGCGTTGCGATATCATCGTCACACCGACACGCGTGGCCGTCTAACTCGGCGCAGAAGCCAATGCGGCCCGCTCGTGGCGCGTCGCTTAGTCATCTACAGAACGTCGCACGCTTGGCCTGATGTAGCTCACTCTAGCCGCATCCTCCGCAGACGCTCGGGTGAGAAATCCGCCAACAGCTCGGCTATGCCCAACATCGAGTTCTCGGCAGAGCTTCAATATCGCAGTGGCCGGTTCGAAGAGGCGTAAGTCACGAGAACCCATTATCTTGCGTAGAGTGGACGCGTTAATGTTCACTTTGCACGCGGAAGGCTGGCCGTGCTCGGATTGGCCGCCCAACTCACGGTTGCACCCAACGCGGACCCCGGCGTTGCGGCATCGCGGGGCTATCCTTCTGCACGTCGCGGTTTCGTGCGGCTGAACCGCAGGCCGTTGGACGGATTAAGATCGGGCGATCTGCTCTGCGATCTTCACCACGGCGCGACGCTCCGGCGATGTTCGATAGTTGAGGAGTCGGACGATCGTCGGCTTGCCCGGCGTTAGGATGGTGTCGTGACCGGGTGGCAACGGCTTCTGATCCACCTGAATTAGAGCCTTGTAGCCTGGCAGATACAGGACCACGTAGTGGATGTCGTCAATGACCTGCTCTCGAGGCTCGAACGCCGCAAGCGGTATGTCGATGCTGTGATACTGGGCGATTCGAACCGTGAAATCGCTCGAAGTCCCCGCATCGCTGGCCAGCAGGCGAGCCTTGATCACGTCGTCTATAGCCGCGTCGAGGTTCACGTTCGCAAAGAACGGGTTCGTGCTGATACTCGCCCGCCACACGACCGATAGGAAAAACAACTTCAGCCTCCTATAGTCGGCGCCGGGCAGCGTGTAGCAGTAGGGTCGATTTCGTGCGTCAAACATCAGGGCCGAGTAGCTGTGCTTCGTGAACAACACCTGATGTGCGTGCTCCTCCCATGGTGAAAAGCTGCCGTCGCAAGTACCGCAAAGGATTCCCTTGTCGTACAGCCCCATCGGGTACCGCTTCGTCTTTCCGGACCGCTTGTCAATCGTGAGCATCGGAGCATTCGCATTATCACTGAGCACGCTACGAAGAATCCGGTTCATGTTGTCCGGAATCACGTGGCTCTTCACGAGTTTTCTCGGCTTGCCACACAGTTGACAATTCACGTGTAGCAAAACGCGCAGAAGCTAACGACCATTTCGCGTCCGTCCAACTCCGCGCTCCAGGCGATAGGAAGATGTGGTGAGTTTGGGTGGCGGCAGATATGACCAGTGAAATTCTCACGAACTGCATCAATTGAGGTCAGGCCCTCAGTAAGAGGAGCGCCGCCGTTCCGCGGCTGGCCTGGCGGGCGTCTCGCCGCCAACCGAGGCTGGAGACTCTGCTTTGCAATTGGCAGACAATGCGTCCATGCCCCGCCCGCCCCTCCTCGCCCGCGCTGGGTCACGCATCGCTGACGTTTGCGAGCGGTGGTTTCCTGACGCCTTCGTCTTCGCGCTTGCTGCGATCGTGCTCGTGTTCTTTGCGGGGCTCGGCTGGGGTGTGAAGCCGGTCACGCTGGCGACGGAGTTCGGCAACGGCTTCTGGTCGCTGGTCAACTTCACGATGCAGATGGCGATCGTGATCGTTGGCGGATTCGTCGTTGCCTCGTCGCCGCCGGTGGCGGCACTCACGCGCAGGCTGGCTGCTATTCCGAAAACGGCGCGCGGCGCGGTGGCATTTGTCGCAGCGTTCGCGATGCTCTCCTCGCTCTTGTCGTGGGGCCTGTCGCTGGTCTTCACCGGACTGCTGGTGCGCGAGATCACGAAACGCGTCGACGCCGACTACCGCGCCATCGGTGCCGCGGCCTACCTCGGGCTCGGCAGCGTCTGGGCGCTCGGTCTGTCGTCGTCCGCCGCGCTCCTGCAGGCGACCAAGTCGTCGATCCCTCCGGCACTGCTCCCGATCACCGGCGTGATTCCGCTGACGCAGACGATCTTTCTCTGGCAGAGCATGGTGATGGCAGCGGTCCTCGTCATCGTTTCGATCGCAGTCGCGTTCTTCTCGGCGCCAGCCGAATCCGAGGCACGAACGGCGCGGGCGATGGGAATCGAGCTTGCCGAGGATGTGATTGAAGCGCCGGTCGCAGCCACTCCCGCCGAGCGGCTGGAGAACAGTCCGATCCTGAATCTTCTCATCGCCGCGTTGATGTTCTGGTTTCTGTTCACGCAGTTCCGCGACAAGGGCGGGCTGGCCGCGCTCGACCTCAACAACTTCAACTTTACGTTCCTCGCCGCGGGGCTGCTGCTTCACTGGCGTCCGAGGTCGTTTCTGCGCGCCGTGACGAAGTCGGTTCCGGCGACGGCCGGGGTTCTGATTCAGTTCCCGTTCTACGGCGGCATTTTTGGGATGATCTCGAAGACGCCGATCGCCGCGCATCTCGCACACGCGTTCGTGAGCGTGACGACGAGGTCGACGTTCCCGATCGTCGTCGCCATCTACTCCGCGATCCTGGGCATGTTCGTTCCGTCCGGCGGCGGCAAGTGGGTCGTCGAAGCGCCGTACGTGATGGCTGCCGCCAACGCCTGGCACATGCACCTCGGATGGACCGTGCAGATCTACAACGCCGGCGAAGCGCTACCGAACCTGATCAATCCCTTCTGGATGCTCCCGCTGATGGGCATCCTCGGCGTCCGCGCCCGCGACCTCGCCGGCTACTCGATCCTCCAACTGCTCTTCCACGTGCCGATCGTGATTCTTCTTTGCTGGCTGTTCGCGCAGACGCTGTGAATGGCGAGTGGGTGTTAGAAAAAGAACCGTCGATGGCCGAAAAGAACCGTTGATGGATTAAAACGAGCCATCGATGGATCAAAACGGGCCATCGACGGATCAAAATGAGCCATCGACGGATCAAAACGGGCCATCGATGGATCAAAACGAGCCATCGACGGATCAAAACGAGCCATCGATGGCCCAAAATGAACCGTCGATGGCTCAAAACGAACCATCGATGGCTCACAACGAAGCGTCGATGAAGTGAAACTCAGTTAGGGCGGTGCTAACCACGGCTCCCACACCCCACGCCCCACCCCCTACTCCCATATGCACTAACTTAGGATAGGCGTACTCTAAGTGTATGGAACAACGGGTGGATGTGCGAGAGTGGGTGGAGTTTCAGTGGCCGTACCTGATGTCGTTCTTGGGTGGGTCCGAGAACGTGAGCAAGTTAGCGTACGAGACCGGTGCATTCGTACGACCGAGGAAGATCGATAACCCTGAGGATCTGCTGCGACTGCTGTTGTTGCGTTGCGCTGGCGGGCGCTCGCTTCAGGATACGGCGGCAATCGCTGCGGAAAGTGGCTTGGCGGACGTGAGTGACGCCGCACTGTTGAAACGTTTCGCGAAGGCGACCGAATGGTTAGGGGCGTTGGTCGGCGAGGTGCTGACAGAGCGACGAGCGAGCGTTGCGACAGGATGGCGGATCCGGCTGGTGGACGCGACGACCGTGAGCCGTGCAGGGAGTAAGGAAACCGATCACCGCGCCCATCTGAGCATCAATCTGGCGCGCAACCGTATCGACGCGTTCGAGTTGACGAGTGCGAAGGGTGGGGAGACCCTGGATCGGTTCGTGGTCCGACCGGGCGAGATCATGATCGCGGATGCAGGGTATGCACATCGCGAGGCCTTGGCCCGCGTAGCGCGCCAAGGGGGAAGCTTCATCGTCCGCTTTGCCTGGTCGAACCTCCCGCTGGAGACCATGGAGGGCGAACCGTTCGAACTGATGCGGGCGCTGGAAGGATTGCCGGAGGCGAAGGCGGGAGATTTTCCGGTCACGTTTCGGGCGCCGGATGGTGAGGTGATCGCCGCCCGGGTAGTGGCAATCCGCAAGAGTGAACCGGCAGCGAGCGCGGCGCGGAAACGACTCCTGCAGGAGCGGAGCAAGAAAGGTCGGAAGGTGGACCTCCGAACGCTCCAATTTGCGAGCTACATCTTCGTTCTGACGAACTTGCCTGCAGATCTTTCTGCCGACAGTGTGCTGGAGTTGTACCGCTTTCGATGGCAGATCGAGATGAAGTTCAAGACTCTCAAGTCGTTACTGCACCTCGACAATCTACCGGTGCGGACCGACGCAGCACTAAAAGTGTACGTGCTTGCCAAGATGCTGGTGGCGTTACTGATCGATGCGCTGATCGAAAAAGCCGAATCTTTTTCCCCCTGGGGGTATCCCATCCCGGCCGGTCAGTGTCTGGCGCCTCACCCGACTCCTGCTTGACGCGATCCTTAAAGTCTTGAATCCGATCCTCACTCTTGGCGAAATCTATGCGGCACTCCGCCGTCGATCACGTCACCTCATCCAATCTCCACGAAGTCGACGCTATCAGCGCACTGATGCTCGCTTTATCGCTGGAGGACTAAGTTAGTACGTATGCCCCCTACTCCCCACCCCCACAACCCCAACTTCAAAAACTCCATCAGATAGTCCGTCGCCTCTTTCGAGCGCATCACCGACAGCTTCTCGATGATCCTGCGCTTCATCTCGGGGTCCTTCTCACTGCGTGCAAGGTCGACCAGGGCGTGGCCGTTGTTCTGGATGAAGAGTGATTCGATGACGGCGTTGCGCACTTCGGGGCGGGTGTCGGAGTTGTAGAGCGAAAGGAGGAGGTCGCTGGAGCGGCCGCCGCCGAGGAGTCCGAGGTTGCGGATTGCGGTGACCTTGAGCTCGAGCACCTTCTCATTGCGCGCGATGTCGGCCAGCTTCTCGGAGTTGCCGCCGATGAACATCGCTTGCAGGATCTTCTTGCGGACCGGCACCGCCGTCTCGGTGCTGTACAGCTCGGCGAGCTCGCTGCGGGCGCCGATGACGCCCAGTTGCAGCACGGCGTCGGCGCGCAGCTCGGTGTTCGACTCGCCCTTGGCAAGCGCGAGCAGGCGAGTGCGGTCGCCGGCGATCATGTATGACTTGAGGATCGACTTCTTCACGGCGATGTCGGTCGTCGACGTGTAGATGTCGGTCAGGACGGAGCGGCTGCGCTCCCCGCCGAGAATGCCGAGGGTGCGAACAGCGCGCTCGCGAAGATCGGGAGGACCGGATTTCGCCGTGCGCACGACGATCTCGAATGCTTTCGGCGAACCGGATTGACTGAGCACGAAGAGCGCGCGCTCTTTCATCTTGATCGGCTGATGACCGTTGAGGATGCCCTCGAGGATGGGGATGCCGCGCTCGGGGTCAGAGTTCATCAGGCCGTTGATGGCCATCAGCTTCACGTCTTCGTCGACGACGTGCTCCGGCTCGATCTGCTGGCCGGCCGACTGCCGGATCTCGACTTCGAGCGTCTTCCCGTCTTCGACCCATTTCGATTTCGGATACGCCTTCTGTAGCTTCAGCAGCGTGTCGAGCGCTTCGGACCGCGCGCCCATCTTCCCTTCGGCGTACGCGAGCCAGTAGAGCGCGGCATCGGCGTGCGCCAGGTGCATCTCGGCTACGCGCTGAAACTTCGAGGCGGCGCTGCGCCAGTTGTGATCGTCGAGCGCGTCGGTGGCGGAGTCGTAGAGATCCTCCTCCATGTCCGCTTTCTGCTGCGCGCGGTCGCGATCGCGGTCAGCGCGGTCATCGTCGCGGTCGTCCGAGGTGACGATTGCATTGCTCGGGTCATCGTAATTCCAGTTGGCGCGCAGAGCCGGTGTGAGCACGACCAGCACGACAGCAAACGTGAGAAGCAGTTTCGATTTCATAGTGAGTCCATTCCTTTCGAAGGGGCTTTGGTGACGGCTTCCTGGCCGCTCACCTGTGCACTGACGACGCGCACTTTGAAGAGGAGGCCTTTCGAGTCGATGCGCCTCTGGAGCGATGCGATCTCGTCGGGCGAGAGAGTCGAGCCGGCATGCGACAGCTCGAGGAGAACCGGCTCGAGGTCCGACAGCAACGATGCGATACGCGTCTCGCCTCGCCGTGCGGCCGTTTGCCGGTAGATTCGATTCGATGCGACGAGCTCACCGGCCCGTCTGCTTTCGGAGGTGACGTCGAGCGGATGTTTGGCATCGGCGTTCGACAGTTCGAGCAGCATCCGCTCGGAGCTGTCGAGGTGATCGCTGACGACGACGAGCAGGAGCCGGTCGCGCGAAACTGCCGATGAACTGCTCGCGGTTTGCGCCGCCGCTGCTGCGGGAGACGGAGTGCTTCTGGCAATGACGACGGGAGACGTTTGCTGCGTCCGGGCGTGCCACAGCATGCCGCCGATGAAGGCGAGCGCCAGAGCTGCTGCAATTGCGCTGATCGTTCCCCAGACGCGAGAGCGGCGCCGTTCGCTGCCGAGCTTCCAGCGCAGCCGCGTCCAGACTTCTTCGCCATATGCGGCGTCCTTTTCGGGAATCGGTAGCTGATCGATGAGCGCGAGGACGCCGCGCAGCGTGGCCAGTTGCGCGCGGCATTCCTCGCACGTCGCCAGATGCGCTTCGGCGGTCACGGCGTCACCGTCGTGGTAGTAATGAGCGACCAGTTGTTCTTCTGTCAGGTGTTGCATGGCGTTGACCTCACGAACGGCTCCAGCGACTCACGGAGCTTGCGCACGGCGCGAAAAATGGTGTGCTTGGCGGCATTGATCTGGATGCCGAGCGTCTTGCTGATCTCCTCGACCGGCATCCCTTCGAAGTGGCGGAGAATGAAGGCGGTCCGCTCGTTGGCGCTGAGCCGTTCCATCGCCGTGGCCACTTGCGTCTGCAGCTCGGCGGAGATCATCAGACGATCCTGCTGCGCTTCGCTCCGCGCGCCCGAGGCTCCGGCCAGCTCGGCGGACTCGAAATCGCCTCCGTAGTGTTTGTCGGCGCGGCTTCGTGCACGAAGCAGGTCGAGCGAACAGTTGACGGCGATGCGGTGCAGCCACGTACCGAAGTTCGCGCGCTCCTCGAAGTGCTGGAGTTGCTTGTAGGCGCGGAGAAACGTCTCCTGCACTACGTCGTCGGCATCATGTTCGTTTCCAGTCATTCGATAGGCCACGCGAAACGTTGCTTTGGAATGACTCTCGACCAGCATCCGGAACGCTTCCGGGTCGCCGGATCGCGCTCTGCTGACCACGGCGAGGTCGGTCGTCATCTCCATCCGGCCGATTAGACTAGAAAAGTGGGTTTTGGTTAGCTGGGAGGGGGACTAGAGACAAGAGATCAGAGATTCAGAGATCAGAGATTCAGAGATTCAGAGATCAGAGATCAGAGATCAGAGATCAGAGATCAGAGATTCAGAGATCAGAGATTCAGAGATCAGAGATTCAGAGATCAGATCAGGGATATCGGAGAGGGGCAGAGAAAAAGCCCCACGCTCTCTGCGGCTCCGCGTGAACCGTTCTCTCTTCTCGCAGAAGGCAGGGATCAGAAGGCAGAGATCAGAAGGCAGAGATCAGAAATGCTTCCTCTGATCTCTAATCTCTTGTCTCTGATCTCTGCCGACTAACTACCGCCAGTACCCTCCCACCCAAACCCAGTCCCGATGCGCACGGATGTAGTGGCCGGGAATCCAGACGGCTCCGCGATAGGGCGCGACGCCGATTACTTCCACGCGCGGCCGCGGCGCGACGAGGACGGCTCGCGTCGCGCAGCCCGAGGCGAGCGTTGCACCCGCCAGCAACACAACTGCGATGATTTTCTTCATGGTTTGCTCCTTTGTTTGACTGCTGGAGAAAAGACGCGTGACCAAGCCGTAGCGTTGACGCATTAACATCTGTGTAACGTGACCTCACTCGTCCACTACGTCCTGCTCTACGGCGTGCCGCTGATCTTCATCAACGTGCTGCTCGAACAATTGGGTGCGCCGGTGCCGGCGGTGCCCGCACTCATCGTGGCAGGCGCGTTGTCGCGCGATGGAAAGTTGTCGTCGACGCACGTTCTGCTGGCCGCGCTTCTTGCTTCCCTCATCGCCGACTACATGTGGTTCCTCCTCGGGCGCCGCTTCGGCTATCGAATACTCAGGACGCTTTGCCGCATCTCGCTATCGCCCGACTCGTGTGTTCGCGACACCGAGGCGAGGTTTGAGAGGTGGGGACTGAAGTCGCTCCTCATCGCCAAGTTCATTCCTGGGTTCTCAACGGTTGCGCCGCCACTCGCGGGAGCATCGGGACGCAGCACGCTGGCATTCGTGATCTACGACGGCATCGGAGCGTTGATCTGGGCCGGCAGTGCGGTTGCGGCGGGCCGCGCGTTTCATCGCGCCATCGATCGCGTGCTCCTCGCTCTCGAGAACCTCGGATGGTGGGCGATCATCATCGTAGGCTCGCTGCTCGCGCTCGTGATCGTGGTCAAGTGGGCGCAGCGCATCCAGTTCATCAAGCAGCTGCGCACGGCACGCATTCAGCCCCAGGAATTGAAGGCGATGCTCGACCGGGGAGAGCTGCCGGTGGTGCTAGACGTCCGCACGCCCGGCGCTCGCAAACACGATCCACGCTCCATCCCCACCGCGATCCTGGCGCTCCTCAGCGACATCGACGCACAACTTGGCGATCTGGCACCCCATCAGGAGGTGGTGCTGTACTGCACGTGACCAAACGAAGCCTCAGCCGCCCGTGTGGCGCGCATGCTGATCGACAAGGGATACACAAAGGTGCGGCCGCTGGCTGGAGGACTCGACGGGTGGATCGACGCCGGTTTTCCGGTGGAGAATCTTTGAGAGATCAGAGATCAGAGACAATCAGAGATCAGTGGATCAGTGGATTAGTCGATTAGTCGATCGTGGATTAGTGATCTGGCGATCAGGGCAGACCGGTCTCCTGATCAACGAATCGACCAATCGACCAATCACCTCCTGATCTCTGATCTCTAATCCACTGATCACTGCCTCCCGGCACGCGCCGTGCAGTTTTCCGGCTCTGCAATGACCATCACGGAAACCGCGCGGGACACGTTTCTTGCCCCGGAAACCAGAGATTTCTACATCGAGTCGATGCGGCTCATGCGCGACGGCGGGGTGCCGTTTCTCGTCGGCGGCGCGTATGCGTTCGCGCGGTACACGGGCATCGAGCGTCACACCAAGGATTTCGATGTCTTTCTCCTGCGCTCCGATTTTCCGAAGGCGAAGAGAGTGTTCGAAGCGGCCGGGTACGAGTCGGAGCTCAACTTTCCGCACTGGCTGGGAAAGGCGATCAAGGGTGACGACTTCGTCGATCTGATCTTCAGCGCCGGCAATGGTGTCGCCGTCGTCGACGATCTCTGGTTCGACTTCGCGGTCGACGACGAAGTATTCGGGGTCGACGTCAAGCTGATTCCTGCCGAAGAGATGATCTGGTCGAAGGGCTTGATCATGGAGCGGGAGCGCTTCGACGGAGCGGACGTCGCTCACGTGCTCCTCGCCACCGGCGACCGGCTCGACTGGCGCCGCCTGATCGATCGCTACGGAAAGCACTGGCGTGCGCTGTATGCCCATCTCGTTCTCTTCGGGTTCAGCTATCCGTCCGAGCGCTCGCGGATTCCGGCGTGGGTGATGACGGAGCTGACTGCACGCATTGCGGACGAAACCAACGGGCCCGACGCGGCCGAGAAGATCTGCTTCGGCACGATCCTCTCGCGCCAGCAGTACCTCACCGACATCAATGAGTGGGGATACAAAGACGGACGGCTGCTGCCGGTCGGCAACATGTCGGCGGAAGAGATCGCGCAGTGGACCGCCGGAATCGAAGTGGATGGCAGCAAATGAAGGAAACGCTGCGCATCGCCGCGGTCGCCGACATTCACGTCAAGAAGACGGGACAGGGCAGCATGCAATCGCTCTTTGCTGCAGCGAGCGAGCAGGCCGACGTGCTGCTTCTTTGCGGCGACCTCACGGATTACGGGCTGGTCGAGGAAGCAAAGGTTCTCGCGAAAGAGATCACCGCGTCGTTGCGGATTCCGGTCATCGGCATCCTCGGCAACCATGATTTCGAATCAGGGAAACAGGATGATGTCGTAAGGATCATGATCGACGCCGGCGTGACGATGCTGGACGGCGACTCGCACGAGATCGAAGGTGTGGGCTTCGCGGGCGTGAAAGGTTTCGGAGGCGGTTTCGGCAGGCGGCAGCTCGGCGCCTGGGGCGAGGACATCATCAAGAAGTTCGTCCACGAAACCATCGAAGAGGCGCTGAAGCTCGAACAGGCACTGGCCAAGCTGCGAACGCCGCAGAAGATCGCCGTGATTCACTACGCGCCGATCCACGCCACCGTCGTTGGCGAGCCCGAGGAGATCTACCCGTTTCTCGGCTCGTCGCGTCTGGAAGATCCGATCGACCGCTATCGCTGCAACGCCGTCTTTCACGGCCACGCGCACCGCGGGTTTCTGGAGGGGCGCACGAAAGGCAACATCCCTGTCTACAACGTGGCCATGCCGCTACTGATCGCCAATGATGGAAGCCGGCCGCCGTTCCGCGTGATCCAGGTGCCGGTCGGAGAGGCCGCGGCTGTCTGACAGAACTACAATTCTCCCATGCGACACGCTGCATTTCCGGACGGATTGAGCCGCGACCGCCTCATCGAGTGGTATCGCGAAACTCGCAAGGTGACGCGCGCCCTCTTTACCATCCCGACGGAAGAGGCGTACTACGACCGGCCGATCTTCCTGCGTAATCCGATTGTTTTCTATGAAGGGCATCTTCCGGCGTTCGCCGTCAACACGCTGATCAAGCTGGCGCTGAAACGCGAGGGGATCGACTCCGAATTGGAGACGTTGTTCGCGCGCGGCATCGATCCGGAAAACGAGGAAGCGGCGAAGACGCCGACCGATTTCTGGCCGTCGCGTGCTGACGTTCAACGCTATGGCGGGAACGCCGAGGATCAGATCATCCGGGCCCTGTGCGATGGACCGATCGACGACGGTCTCGTGCCCCAGCGCCGCAATGCGGAGGCCGCGTTCACGATCCTCGAGCACGAACTGATGCACCAGGAGACGCTGCTCTACATCTTCCACGAGCTGCCGCACGAGCGAAAGAACGTGATCGCTCCGCTGCGCGGCGGAAGAGCGCAGTCTCCATCATCGCCGGTGACTAAAGACATGGTTCGCATCCCCGCCGGAGAGGCAACGCTCGGTGCATCCGGGACTGAGTTCGGATGGGACAACGAGATCCCGCAGATGCGAGTCGCGGTCAGCGAATTCGCCATCGACCGTCACAACGTCACCAATGGCGACTACCTCGAGTTCGTCCGCGCTACGGGCGCCGAGGGGCCGCACTTCTGGCTGAAACGCGGGGGTGAGTGGTACTGGCGAGCGATGTTCGATCTCATTCCGCTCCCTCTCGATTGTCCGGTGTACGTCACGTTCGAACAAGCGAGTGCCTACGCGGTCTGGAGGGGCAAACGATTGCCGAGCGAAGCGGAATATCACCGCGCTGCGTTCGGAACGCCGGACGGGGACGAGCGCTCGTTTCCGTGGGGCGAGGCACTGCCGGACGTGAGTCGCGGAAACCTCGGATACGCGAATTGGGACACCGTGCCGATCGGCTCCTATCCTGACGGCGTCAGCGCGTGGGGTGTTCACGATCTCGTCGGCAACGGATGGGAGTGGACCTCGACCCTCTTCGAGCCTTTCCCTGGTTTTGAGCCGATGTCGTCCTACCCCGTCTATTCAGCGGACTTCTTCGACGGCAAGCACTACGTGTTGAAAGGTGCGTCGCCGGCGACGGCTCCGGAGCTCATTCGGCGCAGCTTCCGCAACTGGTACCGGCCGGCCTATCCGTACGTCTACGCCACGTTCCGCTGCTGCGCATAGCGTTTCCAACGAATCGGCCAGACTCATGCGAATCGTCGTTCGTTAAGGCAGTCTCTGCCTCAGAAATGCGCACGATTAGTGCACTGTCGTCGGGCCATGGAAACGATGACACTCACCCAAACCTACAAGCCGAAAACCTTCAACCTCTCGGGACTGACCGGCATCTCCGACAAGACGCTGGAGATGCACTTCAAGCTCTATGAGGGTTACGTGACGAACACCAATCTCCTCAGCGAGAAGATCGCGTCCATTCTCGAAGATGGGAGCGTCGACAAGGAGGAGATGCCGGCCTATTCGGAGCTGACGCGGCGCCTCGGCTTCGAATACAACGGCATGGTTCTGCACGAGTATTACTTCGGGAACATGAAGCGTAACGCCGGCGGCAACGTGGCTCGGGGCAGCAAGTTCCGCGCTGCAATCGAACGGAGCTTCCCGAGCTTCGAGATCTGGAAGACCGACTTCGTCAGCGTCGGCAAAATGCGCGGCGTCGGCTGGGCCATCGCCTATCTCGATCCAACCGCAGGACGGGTTTCGAATCATTGGATCGAGCTGCATGAGAACGGCAACGTCGCCGGCTTCATCCCGCTGCTCGTGATGGACGTCTGGGAGCACGCCTACCTGCTCGACTACAAGCCAGCGGACCGCCCGAAGTACATCGAGGCGTTCCTGGCGAACGTCGATTGGGACGTGGTCGAGAAGCGGATGGCGTAGCGGTTACTGCGCCTCACGAACCTGCAGTTCCGCTGGCTCGGCAATCACTTGGCCGTGCATCTCGACCGTCCCCTTCCGCTCCAGCTTGCCCCAGCCCGTGCGCATTCCGGAGACCGCGGTCTTAATCGACTTGAGGACGACTGCGTACATCAACTGACGATAGAGAAAGCGCTGCCAGAACAGCCAGACCAGGACCTTGGGATTTTCGCGATCGAGTTTGTATGCGATCAGCGACCCGATCAGCTCCATCACGAAGAAAAACGCGTACATGAAGCCGATGAGGTAGAGAGACGAAAGTGCGCCGGGCAGCGGCTGCCAGTCTCCGGCGAGACGTCCGCGCATCCAGGCCCGCGTGACCGCGGCAATCGACCAGAGAATCTGGAGGTCGATCAGCGGTGACAGCACCTGGAACGCGACCTGGAAAAGCCACAGCGTGGGAAGCATGACGCGGCCGAACCATCCGTAGCGGCCGATTGCGCGCCGATGCTTCCAGAGCGACTGCAGCGTGCCGAATGCCCAGCGGAACCGTTGCTTGAAAAGCGCTCGGAAGCTATCCGGCGCCTCGGTATATCCGACCGCGGCGGATTCCGTCTCGATGCGCCAGCCGATGCGCCGGATGCGCCACGTCAGGTCCATATCCTCGGCCATCGTGTCGGTCGAGTAACCGCCCGCCTGCAGGATGGCCTCGCGCCGCCAAGCTCCGACAGCTCCGGGAACGACCGTAACGGAATTGATGATCGCGTACGCGCGGCGGTCGAGATTCTGGCTCGTCACGTACTCGATCGACTGCCAGTGCGTGAGCGGATTCATCCGGTTGCCGACTTTGACGTTGCCGGCCACAGCGCCGACGAGCGGATCGGCAAAATGGCGGACGAGCTTTTCAATCGTGTCGCGGGCAAAGAGTGTGTCGGCGTCGAGTGCGATGATGATCTCGCCCGTGGCCATGGCGATGCCGAGGTTGAGCGCGGAAGCCTTCCCGCCATTCGGTTGCGTGAGCAGCGTGACTGCATCGCCGAAGTTCGAGCGCACTTCGTCCGAGGTGCCGTCGGATGAGCCATCGTCGACGACGATGATTTCGAGAGGCGCGCAGTTGTTGTCGAGGACCGCCTGAATCGTCCGCGCAATCACGGTTGCTTCATTGAATGCAGCGATGACGACGCTGACGGTCGGTCTGATGGAGTCGTCAAACCGGCGGTGACGTTCACGCCACTTGGCGACGAGAGCGAGGATGGTCACAAAGACGATGCGCGCAGTACCTAGAATGATCGCCGTGATGAAGGCGACGCCGAGGAAGAGCTCAAAGAGGTAGATGACCTCGAACACGATCCGGTCGTTGGCAGCCATCAGCGTGTCGCCCGGATTCACCGGAGGGTTCACCTTGTCGCGGGTCGAGTCGATGAGCGCCGAAACCGGGACGAATGTGTAGCCTCGCTTGTGGAGCTCGTTCACAAGGATCGGGATCAGCTTCACGGTCTCCGTACGGTCACCGCCGCCATCGTGCAGGAGGATGCAACTGCCGTGTTCTCCTCCATCCAGTTGGGCCCAGGCTGTCTCCCACATGTCTTTGGCATTACGACGATGAATCGAGCCGTTTGGCATCGTCTCTTCGGTGTTCCAGTCCTGAGTATCGATGAACTCCAGGACGGTGATGTAGTTGAGCTCCGAGGCCATCTTGATCGGTATGACTTCCATGGCCGAAGTCGGCTCTGCGTCTGCGTTGTACGGCGGGCGGAAGAGCAGCGTTGACCGGTGAAGAAGACTCTGGAAGACGCGCTGCGTCGCGTTCAACTCGAGGCGAGCTTCCTGAGGTGGAATCACCCCGATGTTGGGGTGGGTATACGAGTGGTTCCCGATCTCATGACCTTCATTCCAGATGCGGCGGACCAGGTTGGGATAGCGCTCGGCGTTCTGACCGATCAGAAAAAATGTCGCCGGAACGTGCAGCGCTTTCAGCTCGTCGAGGATGTCGGATGTATAGGGGCTGGAGGGTCCGTCGTCGATCGTCAGCGCGATCATCTTCGGTTTGTATCCGGTCCGGCTGATCACGTAGGAGGTCGGAAACTTGTGATAGTCCTCGTCGAGAGCGAGTCCCGTTTGGGGATCGATCTCCAGTGAGCGCGAGCCTTTGGTCGGCAATTTATCGACGTGCGCAATCTCGCCCTCGCCGACGAACTCGACGTCGTACGGAAAGTCGGGCTCGCTGAGCGCGTTCATATTGACCGGATCATTCAGGTGATCGCGGTCGATGAACTTCCAGATTGACGGATCGGTCGATCCGAGAACCCAGATTGCCAGGCCGCGGACGCCGTAGTTTTGTCCGATCAGCCATTGGTTCGCGGCAGTGACCGCATCAAGCATCCAGACTTCGTGCTCTTTCCCGTCGTCGTCCTTGTAGCGAAAGGTGGGATTGAGTGCGGTCTCATCGAAGTCGACGATGTCTTCCGGCTTCTCATCCTGCCGGTAATCGTGGGCCATGACGAGAGCGCCCTGGTACGTCAGCGGCTCGGCCCACTCGCGCCCTTCCATCCAGTCGTAGGAATAGTTGGCGATGCCGATGACGAGCTTGTCGCGCGGAATACTCTGCACCGCGTTCAAAACGACGCCGCGATACCAGGAGATCGAGGCGATCGGCCCGGGCGGGCTGTTTTCCGAGTGCTCGTCGTAGGCCATGACGACGACGAAGTCGCAGATTGACGCCACCGCGCGCCAATCGAGTCTTTCCCTTGCCTCTTTCCTGGCTTCGAGATCAATGCTTACGAGCAGACCCTTCTGCGCGAACGATGTCTTCATCCGCTTGAGGAACGGGATGAGAAGCGGATAGTCGGCGGCGTCCAGATTTTCGAAGTCGACGTTGATGCCCTGGAAGCGCATCGCCACGCACCAACGCTTGAGATCGAGGATCGTCTTCGCCTGGATTGCAGGATCGTTCAGAAATAGATGAACGCGTTTTGGATCGAACTCTCCGGAGCCATTTGCGGAGACTTGGGCGTTGCTGAAGACCGGGACGATGTTCAGATTGTTCTCTCGCGCCTTCTTGAGAACTTCGAGGTTGTGTGGCGTCAGTAAGGGATCCCAGTCATGAAAATCGAGGCCTTGGGCATCGGCGCGGAGGTGGACCCAGACCGGCAGTAGATGAGTCATCCGGCTGGCATTGGCATCCAGCGAGTGAAGGCCGGTCTCCTGCCACGGGGCGTAGAAGGCGGCCACGATCGGCTTGCCTGTCTCGATCGCTCGAATGGGCCCCTTTGCCTCTCGGGCGAGCTGGTTCTTTCGATCCTGGCGAACGAGTGAGAGTAGGCGTTCTCGCGCACTCTTCTGAAGGTACTGCGCTCGAGCCTGCCTGTGCGCCGGAAGGCGCACCCCTCGCCGGATGTCTTCGGTAATTCCGCGGAAACCGGGCAACAACGGTACGGTGAAGAGACTGACGAGCCAGAAACTGACCGTGACCACAGCCATCAGGCCGAGGAGCGTCCCGATACGCTTGATCCACCACCAGCGGCGGTGACTGGGGTCGAAAAATACTGCGTGGTCGTGCATGGTTACGAGTGGACGATCATATAGAACCCGTTTGGAAACAGCGGCATTCTGCGCAACCCCGGCCGCGTTAACCCGTAAGACCTCACCATGACTCAGACCGTCATCGAGGTATCAGGCCTCAAAAAGCAATACCGGTCGGCGGTCGGCCGTTCGCGGATCACCGCTCTGGACGGCATCGACTTCACCGTCCGTGAAGGGGAGCTTTTCGGCCTTCTCGGGCCGAACGGTGCCGGAAAAACGACCGCCGTCAAGATCCTGCTCGACCTCACGCGTCCTACGGCCGGCGAAGCCCGCATCAACGGTCTTTCCGCTGGCAATCCGGAGAGCCGCCGTCGGGTCGGCTATCTGCCCGAGGGCCACAAAATACCGGGCTATCTGACAGCACGCCAGGCGCTGGGGATCTTCGGCAAGATGTCCGGCCTCGACGACGTCACAATCAAACGCCGTTCGCTGGAGTTGCTCGAAAAACTACGAATCGCGCAGTGGATCGACGTCCGCGTCAAGAAGTACTCGAAAGGGATGACGCAGCGCCTCGGCCTGGCCATCGCCCTCCTGCACTCGCCACACGTTCTCCTGCTCGACGAGCCGACCGACGGCGTCGATCCTGTCGGCCGCCGCGAGATCCGCGACATTCTGCAGGCCGAGGCCGCGGCGAATGGAACGGCGGTACTGCTGAACTCGCACTTACTGTCCGAGATCGAGCTGACGTGCAATCACGTCGCTGTTCTCCGCAACGGAAAGGTCGCCGCAGCGGGGAGCATCGAAGAGCTTACGCGCCGCGCGGCGAAGTACAAGATGGTTCCGGCCGCTCCGGTCGATGATGCGCTCGTTGCCTCGTTCCGCGAGAGTGGTGCCGGGGTGGAGCGGGTCAATGGCCACGTGCTCCTAACCGTCGATGACGTCACGCATCTGAATGCGCTCGTAGACAAGCTCCGTGCCGGTGGCGGTTTGCTGACCGAGCTTTCGCCTGTCCGCTCCACGCTTGAAGACGTGTTCGTCGATCTCGTCCGCGCAGTCGATCCGGGAGCGCAGCAGTCCGAAGGAGCGCTGCTATGAAAGTCCTGATGGCGAACATCGAAGACGTGATGCGCGAGGCAGCCGCGCGCTGGACACTTGTCGCCTATTTTTTCCTCTCCACGATCTTCATCATCATCTTTGCCTCGGCCATCAACCTCGACATCGTCGATGGCGCGCTGGCCGGCGCGAAGCTCTTCGGCAAACAGGTCGAAATGAACAGCTCGATCTCGATCGAGAAGCTCGTGATGGGCTTCGAGTCGGGATTCTCGGGCGTCCTTTACGTTCTCTGCACGTTCCTGGCGATCTTCGCGACGGCGCATCTCGTGCCGCGTATGCAGGAGAAAGGAACCATCGATCTCTATCTCTCGCGGCCTGTGTCGCGCGTGAAACTGATTCTTTCGCGTTACGTGGCCGGGCTCATCCTCGCCGGCAGCAACGTTCTCTACCTCATCGGCTCGATCTGGATGATCGTGGCCTGGAAGACCCACGTTTTTCATCCCAGGTTCTTTCTCGCGGGCGTCGTGATCCTCTTTCTGATCGCCACGCTGCTCGCGTTCGCATTCCTCATCGGCGTCATCACCTCGTCGACCGCGGTCTCGATCATGGCCACGTACGGCGTCTTCTTCTTCGGCGTCATGCTGGCCGGTCACGCGCGGATCGAGGCGGCGCTGTCGAAGGAATGGCAGGCCTTCGCAATCAAGATGCTCTACTGGATCATGCCGAAGACGGCGGAGCTCGCGACGGCGGTCGTCGCATATGTGGCAGGCGGTGAGATTCATAACGAGATGCTCACCATCACTCCTGCTCCATTCGTCAGCACCGCGGTTTTCGGTCTGGTCTGTCTCGTTCTCGCTTCCTGGTTGTTCCAACGAAAGGAGTTCTAAATGAAGAAGCAGTTGGTTTTCCTCGCAGTTCTGGCGCTGGCGCTCGCTCCGGCCGCGTTTGCAAAGAACGATGCCATGTCACTCATCCCGAACAATTCCGTCTCCGTAGGCGTCGTCCGCCTCAACGACATGCGCACCAGCTCGATCTCGGCGGCGCTCTTCGGGCAGACGGCAAAGATCAGCAACGATGGTGACGCGCAGAAGTTCCTCGCCGAATCCGGTCTGCAGCCGGCGAAAGACGTCGATGTCGTCGTCTTCGCCACGTCGCCGCGCACGAACCTCGGCAGTGAAGCCGATTTCCTCATCGCCGCTGACGGCCGCTTTAACGTCGAGCGTTTAACGGCTGCGCTCGTGACTCGCGGCGCGGTGAAGAAGACTTCGCCGCACGGCGTTTACTACCTGCTGCCGGAAAAGGGCACGGAACCTCATCATCAGGGCGTCGTTGCGTTTCCTGACGCGCATCTCGCGCTGATCGGCAGCGAAGCGGCTGTGGTCGAAGCGCTGGCCAGCCACGCAGCCGGCGGCACCTCGTTCGCGACCGCCAGCGGCCTTGGACGCGATATGGCCCGCATCGACCCGAGCGCAACCGCGTTCGTGCTCGTCGATGTGCCGCGCGCGCAGCGCATCACCGGCGCACCGAAGTTGAACGGCAACAGCTCGTCGTCGCAGGCACTCGGCGCGGCGCTGAAGAACGTCTCGACCGTCGCGATCTGGGCGACCGACACCGGCGACTCGCTGAAGCTCAACGCGATCGGTCTGTCCTCTGACGCCGAAACTCTGGGTCTCGTCGAAGACACTCTGCGTGGCGCTCTTTCCGCGATGCGTCTGGCCGTACAGGACAAATCGCCTGAGATGGTGTCCACGTTGCGCAAGTTCACGGTGAGCCGCACCGACAACTCAGTCTCGATCTCCGGCAGCATCTCGGGCGAGACATTCCGCACGTGGGTTGCGAAGTCGCAGTCGCACGGCAGCATGCGGTAGACGATTTTTACCGATCGAACATCGGTGGGGCCTGGCGCGCGCGCCGGCCCTACTCTTTTCTTTTCCTGATGTCAGTGCGCAGTCCGGCGCCGTGGCGGCAACTCCGGGCCTACCGAAAACGCCGGCGTCATCGTCACCGTCGTGGTGTTACCGATGATGTCTGCAAGGTCGAACTTGAAATCGACCAGCGCCCGGTCGACGTTCGTGATGGTGCCGAGGTCGACTCGATAGAGGATCCCCGCGCTATGAGTTGTGTCTTCGGTGACCTGGGTTGCGGTCAACGGGCGCCATGCCGTCTCGCCTGCGTATCGATACGACACCTTCGTTGCGTCACCGCGGACCTGCTGGTAGAGGCGCCCGCTGATGCCTGTGCTGCCAATGAAGTCGGCAGCGGAGAAGAGAAGGGAGCCGCTTCCGTGCGGTTCGAGGCGCGTTACGAGGGTGCCCCCTCCGTCGAACAACATCATGGTCGTTACTACGGGCGGAAAGTAGTCAGGCTGCGACGAATCGAGGTTCATCGTCGCCGTTGTCGTCTTGCTCACGTCTGGATAGAGCGTTCCCAGATTGGTCACCTCGACGCGATATCGCCCGGGCGAAGTCGTCAGATCGATTGAGGTCGAGTAGCCACTGCTGAGAATCCGGTTTCCGTTTGCGTCGAAGATCGCTGTCGTGGTGCCGGTGCGATCGGTAACGCGCGACTCGCCCAGCGGACCGACGATATCCGTCGACAGACTCACGCGCGACGTTCCGGACGGGGTAACGAAAATCGAGAGCGGGAATCGCGGCCCGAGGCCGTATTCGTAGGTGGAACCGCTGTAGGTCCACGGCAAAACACTGCCTGCTCCGACGCTCACCAGTTTGTCGTCGATCACGCGCAGCAACGGTGTCGTGTACTGCGTGATGCCGTCGGTGACAGCGATGAATGCGAATCCGTTGACGTAACTCGGATTGACGTCGGGCGAGACGAACACGCGTGCGCTTACGATCGGCGCGTCGACGATTCCGGTGACCGAGATACCCGATGAGAGCGTCGGATTGGCTGCCAGAGCGACAAGCCGGCGATCGCCGCGGACGGGCGGAGGCACGCCGATCTCGACGGTCCCGCCGCGCAGCGCCGAGCCTCCCGTCGTCAACGTCGCGTCATCGCTCACGCCGGTCAGCGGTGGATGTTGGACCATGTAGTACTCGCTCGCAGCCATGTCCAGCACCGTTTCGTAAAACAGTAGCGTCTTCTGCGGGGTGATGTCGGAGATATGCATCACCGGCGCGCTGGTCCACGGAAATGAGAGCGACGTGATTCCGCCTGGCTGAGGAGTGTCGAGCACGATGCGGCCGCTGTTCAGGTATCCGATGCCCGTCAGCGGCTGACCGGTCTCGCGCCGCCCCGCGAAGGTGATCGTGTGGGGCGTGTCTGCGGCCGTCAGCGAGATGGCGCCGTCCCCGGCAACAGCGACTTTCTCGCGGGCGATGAAGTCGGTGGCCACGATCGTGTTCGTTTTAGGGTCGGCCTCCCTCGTCCAGATCAGCATGTCCCAGGTGCCGGGGGTCATCAGGGTTTCTGATGTGTTGTCATCCACGAAAGTCGCGCCGGCCGTCCTGGTCCGGTCCGCGCTGACCCATACCGCGTCGGGGTAGGCCCGGTCGAAGTGCGCCGTCTCGCGCGCCGCTTTGATGAACGCAAACTGAATGTTCCGGGAGTCGGCCGGCACCGCCGTGTTTGCAAGCACGACCTGTCCGCCGCCAGTGAAGGAGTTGGTGCTGAATTGCACCGTTCCCACGCTGAATGTGAATGTAAGAGTCACATCTGCGGAGCCGCCGGCAGGGATGGTTACCGTTGGCGACGATGGCGTCACGATCTCCCCGAAAGCGACGTTCGATTTGACCGTGTAGGACAGCGTAGTCGTTCCTCGATTCGTCAGGTGCAGCGTGCGCGTCACCGACCAGTTGGTCTGGTCGGCCGGTAGAAGTCCGAGACTGATCGATGGAGGATCGATGACGAGGTTGCCGGTGGCCGCCGCGTATGCATCGATGCGTCCTTCGCCGCCGGCCATGATCTCGTCGAGGACTGGCTTGGCGTTGTTCATCAGAGCAAGTTTGATCTGCGCCGGCGTCCAGTCGTGGTGCAGCGATTTGAGCAAAGCAGCCGCTCCGGCCACATGCGGCGTGGCCATCGAGGTTCCGCTCAGCGTCACATAGCGGTTCCCGGGATACGACGAGAGAATCGAAAGGCCGGGCGCCACCACATCCGGTTTGATGGCGAGGTTCTTCGTGTTCGGTCCGCGCGAGGAAAAACTGGTCATGAGGTCATTCAGATCGCTGGCGCCGACGGTGATGGCGCTCCGCGCCGTTCCCGGGCTGGAGATGCTGTGAAATGCTCCGTTGTTGCCCGCGGCGATGGCGAACGTGACTCCGGCCGCGGAGGCGTTATCGATGGCTTCCGAAAGCGGGTCATCGGGATTGCCGCCTCCTCCCAGGCTGAGGTTGGCCACGTCGACATGATCGCTCGTGTTGCCATCGCCATTGGGATCGGCGGCGCGCTCGACAGCAGCGAGAACGTTGGAATCGCTGCCGCTTCCGCTCGAACCGAGAACTTTGTAGGCGATGAGCGACGCGTCGGGAGCTACGCCCGTGATGGTGGACGAGTCGCCGGCCACAATTCCTGAGACGTGTGTTCCGTGTCCGTTATCGTCGAACGGATCGGCGTCGTTGTTCACGAAGTCCCATCCGCCGATCACCTTGAATCCCGGCCCGAATCCGCCGCCGAGCGCCGGGTGCATGTAGTCGATCCCTGTGTCGATGATGGCGACGGTCACGCCTTTCCCGCGTGCGCCCAGGGTTGTCCAGACTTTGTCCGCACCGATCAGGGAGATATTGGCGCTCGCGAGGGCGTGCACCGTGCGATCGGCTTCGACGCGTTTCACGTACGGCAACGCTCGGATCTGCGCGACGAGCTCTTGAGGAACGTCGATCGCAGCGCCGTTGAAGACGACGAAGTATTCGCGGCGAATCTCCGGCGTGATCGCGGTCTTGGCCGCGCGTCCGGCGTTGACGATCCTGTTTAGATCATTCAGGAAGCGGGTGAACGTCGCCTGGTAATCGACGGCGGTCTTTCCTGCGCTGATCGCAGCTGGAGGCGCCACGAACTCGACGATCTGGCCGTTCGCCGCCTCCGCCTGCTGAGGAACGGCGATCCTGGAACCATCGCGCATCTCGATCCAGAGGCGGCCATCGGAATCGAGTTGCGCGTTGGCGGCAACGGCCACCGCGACGACAAACGCTGCCACTGCGAAACGACGCATGACGGGCTCCCTGACCTGCAAACTTCGTGCGTTTCAGAGGAAGCGGCGGAGATTCTCACGCCACCACGGCCAGTCATGGCCGAAGACGCCTCCCCAGATCTCGAGGTAGTTCTGAATTCCCTTCGACCAGAGAATCGCCGAAAACTCGCGGTTCTTGTCGACGATCGTGTCGTACTCGCCGGTGGCGATGATCCAGTCGATGCGCGAGAGCTTGCCGACCCACTCGCCGTCCATGTTCGGAATGTACGCGGTGGGGCAGTTGAAGTAGCAGTTCTCGTCCCAGTAGCCGTCGAGCTGGTCGTGAATGTCGTAGATGCCGGAGAAACAGATGGCGCGGCTGACGACGTCGGGATACCGGGCAGCAAAGTTCGCGGCGTGATAGGCGCCGAAGCTGGCGCCGTAGACTGCCAGATCGCCTCTCTGCGCGCGGTTGAAGATGTACGGTACGAGCTCGTGGCGAAGGTAGGCGTCGTATTGTGCGTGCCGCGCCGCCCGGACGGCGGGATGGACATGCCGGTTGTACCAGCTCTCGTCGTTTACCGTATCGACGAGGATCAGCTGGATCTCGCCGCCGTTCACTTTGTCCGCGAGCGACTCAGGGATGCCGCGGTCCTCGTTCTCGGAGTACCGCCCTGCCGAGGTCGGGAAAAGCATGACCGGGCGTCCGAACTTGCCGTACCAGGCAAATTCCATGTCGCGGTCAAGGGATGGGCTGTGCCAGAAGACGTGCTCGCGATACATAGAAAGGATGCCCTTGAATATTGAATGTTAACTGTCGAATGTTAAGTGCTGAATTGGATTCGCTATTAATCGCTAGCTATTCATTTGATCGAATCGATGTAGTTTTCATTCAACATTAATCACTCAACATTGAACGTTCAACATTCAGCCTTTACATCAAGCCCCATTTGCGGCTGGGCCGCCGATTCTATACGATCCGCCGCCCGGAGATTTCGATGAGAAAAAAGCGAATTGCGCTCGTGTTCGGTATGGAAGACACATTTCCCTGGGCGTTGATCGACGCCATCAACAAACGCGGAGGCGACCAGGTCGAGGCCATGCCCGCGGAGTTGTCGTATCTCAAGGACGACGGCGTCTTCCCTTACGACCTCATCCTCGACCGCATCAGCCACGAGATCCCGTTCTACCGGACGTATCTCAAATGCGCCGCCGCGTCCGGTGTGAAGATCGTCAACAACCCGATCTGGTGGTCCGCGGATGACAAGTTCTTCGACAACCTCGTCGCCAAATCGGTCGGCGTCGCCGTTCCCCGGACCGTGCTTCTGCCGCACAAAGACTATCCGCCGAGCACGGAAGCCAAGTCCTTCCGCAACATGAAATGGGTCAACTGGGACGAAGTCTTCGCCTACCTCGGCTTCCCCATTTTCATGAAACCGGCATACGGCGGCGGCTGGAAGGACGTTTACAAATGCGACAACCAGCAGGAGTTTTTCGCCGCCTATGACCAGACCCGCGACCTGACGATGATGGCCCAGGAGGCGATCGAATTCGACCGCTACTACCGCTGCTACGTCATTGGCCGTAACCGCGTCCACATCATGCATTACGACCCGAAACAGCCCCACCATCTGCGCTACGTGAAGAACCCGCCGCCGATGGAGCCTGCGTTCGAGGCCCGGATCCGCCGCGATGCCATCGCCCTTTGCGAGGCCCTCGGCTACGACATGAACACCGTCGAGTTCGCCGTACGGGACGGGATTCCTTACGCCATCGACTTCATGAACTGCGCCCCCGACGCCGATGTGGCTTCCGTAGGCCAGGACAACTTCGACTGGGTCGTGACCAACATGGCCGAGGCGCTGATCGAGATCGTGACTAGCGGACGCAAATTGGAGCTGACGGGAACCTGGCCGTCGACGCTGAACACGAGCAAGCCGGTGGAACAGGCGATTTGAGAGCAGAGCCAGGAGATTAGAGACCAGAGAACGGGAGGGCGCCGGTCTACTGCTCCGATCTCTGATTTTCCTGATCTCTGCCTCTCGCTTCCCCTGATATCCTTCCACCATGCCCCCAGAACCTTCCTTCACCCTCGGGATCGAGGAGGAGTTTCAGGTCGTCGATCCGGAAACGCGCCAACTGCGGTCGCACATCTCCGAGATGTTCGCGGAAGGGGAAAAGCGGCTCAAGGACGAGATCAAGCGCGAGATGCACGAGGCGGTGATCGAGGTCGGTACGCCGATCTGCACCGACGTGAATCATGCGCGGCGCGAAGTCACAAGGCTGCGGCGCGAGATCATCAACCTGACCCGGGAGAGCGGTCTGCGCATCGCCGCGTCAGGAACGCATCCCATCTCGCACTGGAACAGCGTTCCGATCACGTCGAATGAGCGCTACGACAAGATCGTCTACGACTTGCAGATGGTGGCACGGGCCAACCTGATTTTCGGTCTGCACGTCCACGTTGCCATCGAAGACCCGGAGACGCGCATCCAGGTGATGAACGCGGCTCGCTACTTCCTGCCGCATGTCTTCGCCCTTTCGGTCAACTCACCTTTCTGGTGCGGTCAGAACACCGGGTGGCAAAGCTACCGCGCCAAGGTCTTCGAGCGCTTTCCCAGAACCGGCATCCCCGACACGTTCCGCTCCGCCAGCGAATATGAAGAGTACGTGCAACTTCTCATCAAGACGAACTGCATGGACAACGCCAAGAAGATCTGGTGGGACGTCCGGCCGCACCCGTTCTTCCCCACGCTCGAATACCGGATCTGCGACGTGCCGCTACGGATTGACGAGACCATCTGCATCGCCGCTCTTTTCCAGGCCATCACCTACAAGCTCTGGAGCCTCTACAAGCGCAACATGGGTTGGCGTGTCTACCGCCGCATGCTGCTCAACGAAAACAAGTCGCGAGCTGCCAGGTTCGGAACCCACGGAAAGCTCATCGACTTTGGCCGGGCGGAGGAAGTTCCCTACGCCGATCTGCTCGAGGAGCTTCTCGCGTTCGTCGACGACGTCGTCGATGACCTCGGCTCGCGCGACGCCGTCTACTACGCACGCACGATCGTTGCAAACGGAACCGGTGCCGACCGCCAACTGAAGGTCTTCGAGGAGACGAACGATCTCAAGGCCGTCGTCGACTACATCATCAGCGAAACGGAGCACGGAACCGCCTGATGAATGAGTCAACCAGTCTGATGACACGCCCCGACATCCACGAGTCGAGTGATTTCTTCGAATATCTTCGCGTCGGTGATTCCGAGCCGCCCCCTGATCGCGACCGCATCGATGTGGCCATCCTCGACATGAACCACTCGTGGCCCAACGCCGGTCACGATTCGCTCGTCCATGCCGTACTCGAAGCCGCTGAACCGCTGCGCAAAACGCTTACAGCCTCGGGTGCAAAAGTCCGCGTGCTCTCGTACGACGTACGCCGCACGTTGAAGGTGCCCGAGGCGCCGAACGGCCGGTTTCAGCTCTACCTCGGCACCGGCGGCCCCGGCCACCTCGATCCCAGGGAGAACGATGGCGTGTCCGAGGCCAGCCAGGGCATCGTCGAGAGTCCGTCGTGGGAAGCACCGCTCTTCCGTCTTTACGAGGACATCGCCGCGCATGACTCCGCGATGCTCCTGGGTGTCTGCCACAGTTTCGGTCTCATGTGCCGATGGTCCGGTGCCGCGCGCGTCGAGCTTCGCGCGGAAAAGAGCAGTGGAATGCCGGAGAACGTTCTAACGCAGAGCGCGGCGACCCATCCCTGGTTCGGCCAATTCGCAAGCCGTCTGGAGGACGGCCGTCACTTTCGCGTGGTCGACAACCGTCTTTTCGATCTAATCGCCGAGCACTCGTCGGACCCAAACATCCTTGCCCGCGAAGAGGAAGACGGCGACGGAGTGACGATGATCGAGTTTGCGCGCGGCGCGGAAGGCATGCCCCGCGTTCTCGGCGTCAATCACCACCCCGAGATCGTCGACCGCGAGCACATCATGACCGTGCTCGAAGAAAAGCGCGCGCGTGGCGAAGTTACCGCTGCCTGGTATCGCGAGCGCGTCGAGACGCTCCGCGATCTCTTCGTCAGGTTCGAAAAGGAGAGCCGCTGGACGTCCGAGTACACGCTGCTCGGCCCTTTGCGGATTCAACTCACGCGGCTGATTCACGAGCGAACGGGCGAGACAGTCGCGCAGACCGTCTGATTTGCCATGGACCCTGCGTACCGACAGACCTTCAACGCCGCGTTCACGCAGGAACGCTACGAGTGGTACCAGCGCGAGCTGTCGCAGCGCCTGGCTTGCACGTTCGAGTTCAGGCTCGCCGAGTCACCGGTGTTTCTGCCGGATGACTTCAAAGCGAAGATCGTCGACGCGGCGCAGGCGATCGTGGCGCAGCTCTCCGAGCCGTCGCGCCTCGCCGAGATGAAGCGTGCCATTCCCGCGCGATGGGACACGCCCGGCATGGACAGTTTGCCCACGTTCACACAGGTCGATTTCGCTGTCGTGCGCGAGGAAGGCGTGCTCGTACCAAAGCTGATCGAGCTGCAGGGCTTTCCATCGCTGACCTGCCTTCAAGTCACGCAGCGCGACGCCTGGCGCGACACCATGCGTTCGATGAAGGGACTCGATTCCGAGTGGTCGTGCTGGTTCTCCGGTCTGGATCGCGAATCATTCATCGACCTCGCGCGTCGGACGATCACGAATGGGCACGATCCTGCCGAAGTGATCCTCATGGACATCGATCCGCCGAAGCAGAAGACCTATCCCGACTTTGCTGCCACGAAGCTGCTCACAGGCGTCGACGCCGTCGATCCGCGCGCGCTGACGAAGCGAGGGAAGCAACTCTTCCGCGGAGACACGCGCGTGCGGCGCATTTACAACCGCGTCGTCTTCGATGAGCTCATCAGCAAGGGGATCGATCTGCCGTTCGACTACCGCGAGGAGCTCGACGTCGAGTGGGCTCCGCATCCCAACTGGTATTGGGTGTGGTCGAAGTACTCGCTGCCGTTCCTCGATCATCCCTCCGTGCCGCAAGCTACGTTCGTGTCCGACCTCCAGAAAGTGCCCGAAGATTTTTCCTCGCGCTATGTCCTGAAGCCGCTCTTTTCCTTCGCCGGTGGCGGCGTCAATGTCGAGCCGACGGCTGCCGACCTCAGCGCCATTCCCGCCGCTGAGCGTCACGCCTGGTGCGTGCAGGAGAAGATCGAGTACGAACCCGCTCTGCTGGCGGCTGACGGTGGCGGGGTCAAGATCGAGATCCGGATGATGTTCCTTCGTCCCGATGACGAGACAAAGCCGATCCTTGCGCAGAACCTCGTGCGGCTCTCCCGAGGAAAGATGCTCGGTGTCGACTTCAACAAGCAGTTCACCTGGGTGGGATCGTCGATTGCACTCTCGCAGTCGTCGTGAAAGAGCTCGAAACCGCTGCACCGCGGATCCCGCCGCGGCCGACGATCAAGAAGCTGCAGACGGTCGCTGCCGAATGCAAAGCGTGTCATCTCTGGGAGAACACAACGCAGACGGTTTTCGGCGAAGGCAAGTCAACATCCACCGTGATGTTCATCGGCGAGCAGCCTGGCGACAAAGAGGACCTCAGCGGCCACCCCTTCGTCGGACCTGCCGGTGCGCTGCTCGACAAGGCTCTCGTTGAAGCAGGGATCGACCGCACGAAGGTCTATGTCACAAACGTCGTGAAACACTTCAAATGGGAACCGCGCGGGAAGCGACGGATCCACAAGAAGCCGAACGGTGCTGAAATCGCCGCCTGCCGTCCCTGGCTCGAGGCCGAGATCGCCGTCGTGAAGCCGGAAGCGATCGTCTGTCTCGGGTCCACAGCGGCACAGGCTGTCATCAGTCCGAAGTTTCGCGTCTCCGTGCAGCGCGCGCAGTTCGTCGAGTCCAGTCTCGCTCCTCTCGTCACCGCCACGGTGCACCCCTCGTCCATCCTTCGCGCAACGAGCGATGAGGCGCGTCACCAGGAGACGCAGCGCTTCATCGCTGACCTGAAGACGATCTGGAAGGCGATTTCGGCCCGATAAATCCACGAACAGTAGAGTTTCTTGACGGTTCAAAAAATGCCGTCGTACACTCGCTCCACCACACGAATGCCGGCGATCCGAGCACGCGTCACTACCTTTCCATCCACCGATTCGAATCGAAGGAGTAGCCAGCTATGGCCACAGTTCCAACAGACAAATTGAAAGCGGCCGAAACCGCGCTGACGCAGATCGAGCGCCAGTTCGGCAAAGGCTCGATCATGCGCCTCGGCGCAAAGGAGTTCGTGCCGATCAGTGCGATCTCAACCGGATCCATCGGCGTCGACGCGGCGCTCGGCGTGGGCGGCGTTCCGCGCGGCCGGATCGTCGAGATCTTCGGGCCGGAATCATCGGGTAAAACAACACTCTCGCTGCATGTCATCGCCGAGGCGCAGAAAGTCGGCGGACTGGCCGCGTTCATCGACGCCGAGCATGCTCTCGACGCTGAGTACGCGAAGAAGCTCGGCGTCGACATCGACAACCTGCTCGTCTCGCAGCCGGACAGCGGGGAGCAGGCGCTCGAGATCGCCGAGGTGCTGGTGCGCAGCGGCGCGATCGACGTCATCGTCATCGACTCCGTCGCAGCGCTCGTGCCGCGGGCGGAGCTCGAAGGCGAGATGGGCGATTCTCATATGGGATTACACGCCCGTTTAATGTCACAAGCTCTTCGCAAATTAACAGCAATCGTTTCGAAGTCGAAAACGTCACTCATTTTCATTAACCAGATTCGTGAGAAAATTGGTGTGATGTTCGGCAACCCGGAGACGACCACCGGCGGCCGGGCCTTAAAGTTTTACTCGTCCATCCGCATCGACATTCGCCGCACGAACCAGATCAAGGAAGGCGAGGAAGTCGTCGGCTCGCGCGTAAAGGTCAAAGTGGTCAAGAACAAGTGCGCCGCGCCGTTCCGCCACGCGGAGTTCGACGTAGGTTACGGCGAAGGCATCTCCAAGACCGGCGAGCTCATCGACCTCGGCATCGAGAACAAGATCATCGATAAGTCCGGCTCCTGGTTCTCGTACGGCGACATGCGTCTCGGCCAGGGCCGCGAGAACGCCAAGCTCTTCATCAAAGAGAACCCCGACCTCTCGGGCGAGATCGAATCGAAGGTCCGCCGCGCCATCGGCATCGGCGTACCGGAGCTGACGGTGATCGAAGGCGGCGAGCCCGCGATCGCTGCCGCCCCTCCCTCGAAGCCGACGAGAGTGGCCGCGAAATAGGTTTACAGAATCGAGTCAGGAGCGAAAGGCACAGCCACCAGCTGTGCCTTTCGTGTTTCTTGAGGATGACGAAGCCGAAGGTGAGAGTGCCCAGAATGCACCACTTCATTGATGAAGCTGGTGATCTGTCACTCTTCAACAAACGAAAACAGGTCGTACTCGGGACGGAAGGCGTCTCCAACTACTTCATGGTCGGCGCTGCGTTTGTCGCTGACCCTGAGGCCCTCGAACGACAACTCGCGGCGCTTCGCGAGAACATTCTTCGAGATCCACTATTGAATCGCATTCCGTCGCTCGATCCCGCGCGAAGAAAAACAGCAGCATCGTTTCACGCCAAGGATGATGCGCCCGAGGTGCGATACAAGGTCTTTAGTCTCCTTGCGGGTTTGGATGTTCAGGTTTTTGTCGCGATCCGCTCGAAACACTCTCTCGTCCAAGATGGGCGTCGGCTCTTTCGCCGTGGTATCCGCTTGTCGCAGAATGAAATTTATGACGACATGGTGTCGCGCCTCTTGCGAAATAGACTGCATCTGGCGGAATCAAACACGATCATCGTCGCCAGGCGGGGCTCACGAGATCGCAAAGAGGCATTGACAGTAGCGATCGGTCGCGCGCAGGCAAACTTCGCATCCAGGTGGGGGGAGCGCAATTTCGGACCCTGCGATGTAGAAACCGCCTATCCGCATGAGTCTGGCGGCTTGCAAGCTGCCGACTATTTTCTCTGGGCCTTGCAACGCCTCTACGAGCGGCGAGAGGATCGTTACTTCGCTCCGCTCTCGGCTCACTATCGGATCATCATGGATCTCGATGACAATCGTCGGAAAGCCTACGGCGAATGGTACAGTGACTCGAATCCGCTATCGCTGGAAAAACTAAAACCCGTAACAGGCTAGGTTCGATCCCAGTGGGACCGAACACCCGGCATGGAGCCGACTTTCGCCTGTTCCCGGGTCAATCCAATGTAACGGATACTTCCGGTCAAAACAATCCTCAAATCAGGAAACCATGCGACTCGACCAGGCCATCGCTGCGCGTTTTCCGGAGATCTCGCGCCGCCGCGCGCGCGAGTTGATCGCGGCGCGGCGCGTGCTGGTCAACGAGCGGGCGGTGTCGATTGCGTCTCGCGAAGTGAACGCGCACGACCGGATTGCTGTCGCCGAGGATGAGCCGGAAATCGCCGTCATTCGGGAAACCGAGGACTGGGTGGCTGCCGACAAGCCGGCTGGGATGCCGACGCAGCCAGCGCGCGACCGGGCGCAGCGCTCGCTCGAGGAATTGCTGCGGCTTCGTTACCACGCTATCTGGCTCGTGCATCGGCTGGATACGCCGACCAGCGGCGTAGTCCTCTTCGCACGGTCTCAAACTGCCGCGGCGGAGTTGTCAGCGCTCTTCGCGCAGTCCGCGATCCGCAAGACCTATGTTGCGATCGTCGAGGGTGTGATGACGGACGAGCAGGTTGTCGATTCCGCGGTTCAGGGGAAGGAAGCCCGAACTACGTTTCGGCCGCTGGGCAATGATGGCCTCTCGACGCTCGTGGAGGCGGTCATCGAGACCGGCCGAACGCACCAGATTCGCATTCACGCGGCGTCGATCAATCATCCCGTGGCTGGCGATCGGCGTTACGGCTCGGGCGCACGCGCAAAGCGGCTGATGCTTCACGCTTGGAAGCTCGAGCATCCGCGCTTCGGCGTTCTCGAAGCGCCGCTGCCTACTTTGTTTTCTCTTTCGCCCGCTCTTCCCGCTTCCGCGCCGCCCATCCCGCAATGACGCGTTGCGGCGTGCGGCTGAGTGCGAGTGCGCCAGCCGGTACGTCCTTCGTGATCGTGGAACCGGCGCCGACGTAGGCCCCTTTGCCCACGCGTACCGGCGCGACCAGTTGCGTATCGGAACCGATGAAAACGCCGTCCTCGAGCACGGTCTTGTGCTTGTTCACGCCGTCGTAGTTGCACGTAATCGTTCCCGCGCCGATGTTCACGTCCGCGCCGACCTCGGCATCGCCGATGTACGAAAGGTGCGAGGCCTTCGCGCCTTCGCCAAAGATCGCCTTCTTGGTCTCGACGAAGTTACCGATCTTGACGTGGCGGCCGAGACGGGTGCCGGGACGCAGGTGCGCATACGGGCCTATCGACGCCTCGCTTTCGATGACGGCATCCTCAGCAACGGTCCCGGTCTTGAGGTAGACATCGTCGCCGACTGTGACGTTGATCAGATGTACCCCAGGCTCGATCACACAGCGCGAGCCGATCGTGGTCGCACCTTCGATCGTCACAAAGGGATAGACGACTGAGTCGTTGCCGATGGACACGGTGGAATCGATGACGACCGTCGCCGGATTGCGAAACGTGACGCCCTCGCTCATCAGCTTCGTGACCACACGGCGTTGAATCTCCCCTTCGACCGTTGCCAGTTCGGCGCGGGAGTTGACGCCGAGCGCTTCGATCGGATCGGATGCGATCACGGCCCCGATGCGGTGACCGGCGTTGCGCAACATGGCCAGAAGATCCGTGAGGTAGTACTCCCCCTGCCCATTGTCCGTCGACAGATTCCGGAGATTGCCGAACAGATGAGCGCTGTCGAAAACATAAATGCCCGCATTCACCTCGCCGATTAGCTTCTCTTCCTCAGACGCATCCTTTGCTTCGACGATCCGGATGACCGCGCCACCGGCATCCCGCACGACGCGTCCGTACATGCCCGGATCCGCTGGTTTCATCGTCAGGAGTGTCAGCGCGTTTTGTGACTGCTCGTGCTCGTCGAGCAATTGTTGAAGCGTCTCGGGATGCGTCAGTGGAACGTCGCCGGAGAGGATGAGAACCTTCCGGCCGGCCGCGTTCTCCTTCTCCAGGATCTCCGCTGCCTGCAAAACGGCGTGGCCGGTACCTTTCTGCGACTCCTGAATGGCGAAGCGCGCCCGGTCGCCGACGGATGCCTGCACGGCCTCGCGCTGATGGCCGACGACCATAATTGGCGACCGGTCGCTGACCAGTGCGGCCAAATCGAGAACGTATTCGATGATCGGTCTGCCTGCGGCGCGATGCAGGATCTTGACCGTTGCGGACTTCATGCGCGTACCGAGGCCGGCGGCGAGGATGATGACGTCGAGGTTCGTGTTCTTCACAGCGGTCATGCCTCCGTCTGTCTCATCCTTTCAAGCGTCCGGCCATAGCGGTCGTAAAGCCGGAAAATTGTGTCGCACAGCGCAGCCGAATTGTGGCGCACGTAGTTCTCCTCTTCGATGATGTCGCCGAAAAACGGCGTCACGCCGAGCTCACGGATCGCGTCGACGTTGAACGCAACCGGGTACTGCTGCTTGGCGGCGTAGGCGGCCAGGCTCGATTCGGAGGGACGCCGTCCGTTGAGGATCATTGCATCGACGACGAGTCCGGCGTGCTCGACGATGGCTGCCAGATGTTCTTCCGCGGAGTAGTTATCGCTCTCGCCAGGCTGCGTCATGACGTTGCAGACGTAGACGCGCAGCGCTTTCGCCTGTCGCAGGGCTTTCCCGATCGGTTTGATCAGAAGATTCGGGAGAATGGATGTGTAAAGCGAACCGGGACCGACCAGAATCAGGTCGGCTGCAGCGAGCGCCTCGAGCGCACGAGTGGTCGGTTGGGCATCAGCAGGCTCGATGCTGAGATGCTCGATACGGGCGTGCGGTGTTTGATTTGCCTTCTGCCCGAGGTAGGAGCCACTGATGGCGACTTCGCCGATGAGCTCGGAGCCATCGGCGAGCGTGGCGCGAAGACGAACATCAGAAAGGGTTGACGGGTAGATCTCGCCGGCGATGTTCAGAACCTCGGACGCCGTGAGGATGGCCTTATCGAAGCCGCCGGTGATGTCGGTCAGAGCCGTGAGCAAAAGATTGCCCAGTGAATGCCCGCCGAGGGCCGACTCGTCGTTCTGAAATCGATAGCTGAAGACGCGCGAGATGAGCTGCTCCTCCTCGGCCAGAGCGAGGATGCAGTTTCGAATGTCGCCCGGCGGCAGCATGCCGAACTCTTTGCGCAGCGCCCCGGAGCTGCCGCCTTCATCGGTAACGGTGACGATTGCGCCGAGGTGGTCGATCGACCACGGACCATCGGAGCGGACGTAGCGCTTCAGGCCGCGCAGGAGCGTCGAGAGGCCGGTTCCTCCACCGATGGCAACGATGTTGAGCCCGTGATGGCGCATCGCCCGCTATCGTATCGCGCACCGTTGCCGCGGAATCATTCGTGCGCGCGGAGGAACGTTTCCGGTTTGCTGAACGTCTTGGCCATTCCGAGCCCACGCCGCACGTTGTGAAGGGACACCTTGCCCGTGGCCACGGCGGCACCCAGCTGCACATACGTCTTCCACTTGCCGCGGTAGCGATAGCGGACGTCGAGCGCGTGGCGCCAAAGCCCCGAGTACTCCTCGTAGAAGTCGTCGAGGGACAAAGTCGTCGGAAGCACGGCATGGACGATGTCGTACATCTCCCAGTCGTGCGTGGTCACCTGGTCTTTGGCGGTGTCCCAGAGGTCGGTGCCGGGAAGCGGCGTGAGGACGGAGAACCCGCTGTTGTACGCGCCGGTATGATCGATCCAGTCGCGCAGACGCTTGAAGTCATCGCGCGTCCATGCCGGGTCGACGATGAAGTTCGGCGTGAAGCCTACGCCGAGGTCCTGAAGGATCTTGATGGCCTTGACGTTGTTGTCGGCCGTGTTCTTCTTGTTGACTGCCTTGAGCCCTTCGTCGGTCACGGACTCGAGCCCGAGGAAGATCGCCAGCTTGCCGCAGTCCTTCCACATCTCGATGAGATGCGGGAACTTGCAGATGATGTCGGTGCGCGTCTGGACGGTGAAGAACTTCTTGATTCCGGCGGCTTTGATCTGCCGCGCCATCTCTTCGCCGCGCTTCACGTTCATCCAGAAGATATCGTCGGTGATGAAGATCGCCTCGGCCTTGATGGCTTGGAGCTCACGGACGACGCGCGCCGGTGATTTCTCGCGGAATGTCGACTCGTGAAACTTCCACACCGAGCAGAAGTTGCACTTGAACGGACAGCCGCGGGCCGTTTCCATGAGGGCCAGCGGTTTGTGGAAGTTGATGTAGTAATGATCGGCGTAGTGCTCGATGAGATGCCGCGCCGGGAGCGGGTAGTCGTCGAGGTTCTTGCGCGTCGGGGCGTGGCCGGTGCTGACCCAGCGCCCATCGCGGTGCAGCATGAGGCCGGGAATCGTCGCCAGGTCATGGCCGCGCTGAATGGCATCGACCATCGGCGGCATCACTTCTTCGCCGTCGCCGACTGCGACCGCATCGATCACGTCGTCGTCGAACCAGCTCGGATCGCGCGAGGCGTCGTGTCCGCCGACGACGACGAACGCGCCGGGATTCTCGCGTTTGATGCGTTTGGCGAGACGGACCGTGCGGTTGCGCTCGGTGGTGAAGTTGCACTGCAGCCCTACGACGTCAGGCGCGAACTTCCTGCAGAGATCGAGGCCGTGCTCCTCGCCGTCGATGCGCAGGTCGAACACCTTACACTCGTGGCCCTCTTCTTCGAGGCATGCGGCGACGCAGATCGGGCCGAGCGGCTCGACAAAGGTCAGCATCTCCAGACCGAGAATCCCACCGACAGGCGGTTTGACGAATGCGACTTTCATGATGTGTGCACCCGGTAAAGCGAGAAGGAGCGTGCTTATTTCTTCTTCAGCTCAGTGAGTACCAGCTTGGCGACCGCTTTCAGTGTATCGAAAACGCCGGTCCCGTTCATCGCCACAGCCTCGAAGGTCGGCTCGCCCTTGAAGTTGAGCAGGCGGTACATCTCGTCGGCAGGGATCGCCGTTGGCAGGTCGCGCTTGTTGAATTGGAGCACGTACGGCACGGATTGCAGCTCGTAGCCCTGCTCTTTCAGGTTCTTGTCGAGGTTCACGAGCGACTCGCTGTTCGCCTCCATTCGCGCTTCCTGGGAGTCGGCGACGAAGACCACGCCATCGACGCCCTTGAGGATGAGCTTCCGTGAGGCATCGTAGAAAACCTGGCCAGGCACGGTGTAGAGATGAAAGCGCGTCTTGAACCCGCGGACGGTGCCGAGGTCGAGCGGCAGAAAATCGAAGAAGAGAGTGCGGTCGGTCTCCGTGGCGAGCGAGATCAGCTTCCCCTTCGCCTGGGGATTGGTCTTGTCGTAAATCCACTGCAGATTCGTCGTCTTCCCGCAGAGACCGGGACCGTAGTAGACGATCTTGCAGTTGATTTCGCGCGCTGCGTAGTTGATGAACGTCATGCCGGACTATTCGCTGAAGAGGCTGTCGATGTCTTCGTCGGTGATCTCGGCAAACGGCGAATCGAAGCGGTTAGCCAGATTGCCGCGCTCGGCCTCGGATTTTCGAAGAAGAACCTCGAAGGTCCGCTCCAGCTCCGCCGACGCTTTCTTCACGCGCAGACGAACGAGGCCGAGTGAGGAACGATCGTCGAAGATCACCACGAGAATTACGCGCTGGGCGACCAAAGAGATGTGTATGTTGTCGCGCTCCCCTTCGTGGAAGAGGATCGAGAACTCCTTTTCGCCGATGAGCTTTGCCAGGCCGTCGGTTGCGGCGACGTTTCCGGCCGTCAGCGAGGCAAGCGAGGTCGCATCCACGCCGGTCATGTCGCCGTGGACGGCGATCTGCTGGCCGTTCTTGTCGACCAGGAAGCAGATCTTTGAGTTGGAGTCCACCTGCAGACGCTGGAGCGTGTCCTTGATCTGCTGGTACTCCTCCTCGAACATTACGAGGTCAGGGGTCGGGGTCGCCATCTTGTATTTTCACCAAACAGTTTCAGGAAGGACTGGACGGAGAAATGTAGCACACCGCGGGTGTCGGGAGTCGGGGATCGCGCGGCCGTAGCGAAGGCAGACGCGCAAGCGTCCCGGCTCCGACTCCCGACCCCCGACCCTCGACACCCTCACCAAATCAGATCTCACGCCGCCCTTCGAGCGCCTTGGACATCGTCACCTGATCGGCGTATTCGAGATCGCCGCCGACGGGCAGACCGAAGGCCAGGCGCGTGGTTTTGACCTCCAGCGAGTGAAGTTGTTGCGCGATGTAGAGCGCCGTCGCTTCCCCCTCGACATTCGGATTCGTGGCCACGATCACTTCGCGCACATCGCCGCTCTGCACGCGCTTCAGGAGCCCTGCCACGTCGATGTCCTGTGGGCCCACGCCCTTCAACGGCGAGAGCGCGCCGAGAAGAACGTGAAACACGCCGTGAAAGTCGCGCGTCGATTCGATCGTAGGGATATTGAACGCCTCCTCGACGACACAGATCACGCCGGCATCGCGCCGAGGATCGGAACAGATCGCGCACGGCTCGACGTCGGTCATGTTGTTGCACGTCGAGCACCGGAAAATCTTCGCCTTCACGTCGACGATCGCGTTCGCCAGCGACTCAGCCTCGCCCGTCGTCCGCTTGAGGAGGTAGTACGCGATCCGCGACGCCGACTTCCCGCCGACGCCGGGAAGCTTGCTCAGTTCGTTGATGAGGTTAGCGAGTGGAGGAGCGGTCATATCGCGGTGGCGCGATTAAGGCGTCGCGCAGTCACTTGGCTCTTACTCCGGGACTGCGCAACCACCTCAAAACAGTCCCGGAATCTTCATCCCGCCGGTCATGGCACCGACGGAACTGGCCATCTCTTCGTCGACCTTGCGCGAGGCTTCGTTCACGGCGGCGACGACGAGGTCCTGCAGCATCTCGACGTCGTTCGGATCGACGGCTTCTTTGTCGATCGTGATGGCGAGCAGCTCCTTCGAGCCATTCATCGCCGCCTTCACCATGCCGCCGCCGGCGCTGCCTTCGACGCGCAGCGCGGTCATCCGCTGCTGCATCTGTTCCTGCATCTGCTGCACTTGCTTCATCAACTGCTTCGGATTCATGAGTCTCTCTCCCTACCGCTTTCGTGATTCGACGAGATCCGCGCCGAGGTGCTTCTGAAATGCCTGGACGACAGGATCGTCGCGGAGTGGCGATGATTTTGATGCAGGAGCTGCGGCGGCAGCCGGATTGTCGAGCTGCACTTCGATCGACACCGGCTCCCCGAACACCTCGGCAGCAAGCTGTTCGAGCGCCTGGCGTGCGCCGGTGATCTGCTCAGCGGTGAACGAGTCGCTGAAGGTGAGCAGCAGCCGGTTCCCGTCGCGCCGCCGCGACTTTGCCGCTGCCAGGTAGCCGCCGATGAGTGGCCTGGCTTTCTGGACGCGCTCGATGAAGCCGTCGACGTCCCCTGCCGTTGGTTCCGGCTTTACGTAGGTCGGACTCTCTAGTCCGACTTTCACGGTCTGTCGGACTGGAGAGTCCGACCTACGTTCGGCTTTTGGCGTACCCGCCAGAGCCTCTTCCACCGCTCGAAGCCGCGGGAACGTCGCAGCCTTGAGCAGCGCGATTTCCACGGCCAGGCGCTGGTGTTCGGCACGATTCACGGTCTCGTCGTCACGAAGCAGCAGGTTGGCAACGCGAAGGAGCTCCGAGTACGAGAACTTCTTTGCTGCCTCATGAATGGCCGGAAGATCCTCAGGAGCGACAGCCAGCATTGACTCGTTCGCGTTTCCGGCGACGAGCAGGAGATTGCGGATGAAACTCAGAAGGTCGCGGTACAGCATCTTGAAATCGCGCCCGGTCTCGGCGGCTTCGTCGAGCGCCTCGAGGATCGCGCCGTGGTCGCCGTCCGCGATGTAGCCGGCGATGCGGGCGAAGAAGTTGATGTCCGACAGGCCGAGGACCGTGGCTACATCCGTCGCGGAGATCGACCGGCCACTGAACGCGATCACCTGATCGAGCAGCGAGAGCGAATCGCGCACGCTTCCTTCGCCGCGCCGGGCGATGATCTCGATTGCGCTCTTGTCCGCCTCGATCTCCTCGGATGCGCAGATCCTGCGAATGCGCGCGATCAGCTCGTCGAGCGTGATCTTCCGCAACATCTCCTTCTGGACGCGCGAGATGATCGTCGACGGAACCTTGTTGATCTCCGTCGTCGCGAACATGAACACGACGTGGGGCGGCGGCTCCTCCAGGATCTTCAGCAGCGCGTTCCATGCGCCGGTCGAGAGCATGTGCGCTTCGTCGATGATGAAGATGCGGTTGCGGTCGCGGGCCGGCTGAAACTGCGTCGTATCGCGCAGCTCGCGGATGTTGTCGACGCCGGTGTACGTGGCGGCATCGATCTCCCGCACATCCATGTCGATGCCTTCGGTGATTTCCTGGCAGATCACGCATTCGTTGCACGGCTCGGTCGTCGGACCTTTGATGCAATTCAGCGCTTTGGCGAGGATGCGCGCGGCGGTCGTCTTGCCGACGCCGCGAACGCCGGCGAAGAGATACGCGTGATGGATCCGATTCCCTTCGATCGCGTTCTGCAAGGTGCGGACGACCGTGTCCTGCCCGATGACATCGCTGAAGGACTGCGGCCGGTATTTGCGCGCAAGCGCCTGGTAGGACATGTGGCGAGAGTCTAGGTTGCGGCGTTCGCGAAAGCCAGTTCCGTGCGCATCCCGCCGCCGCGGCCCGCTCGGAAGAGCCCAGGCCGAACTGCGTCACACAGGGGAACACCTTATCGCTGCTTCCTTCCGGACCTGACGAGGTTCGGTGCGCCTGCTGCACAGGACCCAGGCTCATCCCAGCGAGCCGAAACGGGACGCGGATTGTAACCCGCGAGGTCGTGAAACCGAGGGGGCCGCGAAGAACTTCCATCGAGGGTGGGGCGCCCCATCGGGTATGTTCTTGCGTGCCGTTCAGATTCCGGCGCTGAGCGTCCTGCGCGGCTACAATGAAGCCTATCTCGATGGCTTTTGATACGTCTCCTGCAGTATCAGAAACCCACTACCGCTTCTATCGTGAAATCGGTGAAGCGGGCCGCGCTCAGATTGCAGCTGAATTGAGCGATTTGCTCCGCGATCTCGCAATCGCGGGCGTCAGGCAACGGCATCCGGACTACAGCGAGGATCAGGTTTTCGCGGAGGTGCTGGCTGTGTTTTATGGGCGCCGGCCGGATCGGTGAGCGAATGAGCGGGCTGACTCTGCGTCCTGCCTCTTTGGTTCGTTTTGTCAGGTGTAGCTCCGAACTGCGATTGCTGATTACTCGCCTCGTTCGCTGCGATGACTGAGCACGCCTGGCCAAGCGTCCTCTCGACCAAAGCGCAATTCTTTCCACCCTGACAATGTTCGACTTACCACTGCTTCACCTCTGTCCGAGCGTCAGAGCTGAACAAATACTCTGACAGGAACGGACACACCAATGCCTTTCGAAGCACTCGGGCTCGACCCGAAAATCGCCAAAGCCGTGCGCGAAGCCGGCTACACAGAACCTACCCCCATCCAGACCAAAGCAATTCCGCTCGTGCTGCGCGGCCATGACGTCATCGGCATCGCCCAGACCGGCACCGGCAAGACCGCCGCATTCGTGCTGCCGATTCTGCAGCGCCTCTCCACGCGTGGCTCGGCAACGAACCGCCGCTGCATGCGCGCCATCGTTATCGCTCCGACCCGCGAGCTCGTCGTGCAGATCGAGGAGAACGTCCGCAAGTACGCGCGTCATCTCCATCTCCGAATCGCCACGGTGTATGGCGGCGTCGGCGAGCGGCCGCAGATCCAGGCACTGCGCGCCGGCACCGAGATCGTCATCGCTACGCCGGGACGCCTCATCGATCTCATGGATCAGGGTCACGTCGACTTCTCAGGTCTCGAAGTAGCGGTGCTCGATGAGGCCGATCGCATGCTCGACATGGGCTTCCTCCCCGCCATGCGCCGCATCGTGAAAGCGCTTCCGAAACAGCGTCAGACGATGATGTTCTCGGCGACGCTGTCGAAGGAGATCGAGACGCTAACGAATGAGTTTCTCAGCGACTCGCAGCTCGTTCAGGTTGGCAAGCGCGCCAATCCAGCCGAGACCGTGACGCAGTTCGTCTACGAGACGACGAAGGAAGCAAAGCTGCCGCTTCTTCTTCATCTTCTGCGCGATCCATCACTCGATTCCGTGCTCGTCTTCTCCCGTACGAAGCACGGCGCCGACAAGATCGCCCGCAGGCTCGCTTCGTCCGGGATCAACACCGGAACGCTTCATTCGAATCGCAGCCAGAGCCAGCGCATCGCGGCGCTCAAGGCATTCAAGGCCGGTACGGTCCGCGTCCTCGTTGCCACCGACATCGCCGCACGCGGCATCGACGTCGAAGGCATCTCGCACGTCGTCAACTTCGATTTCCCGCCGCAGCCTGAAGATTATGTTCACCGCATCGGCCGCACCGGCCGCGCCAAAGCGATCGGCGACGCAATCAGCTTCGTCACGCCTGACGACCGCGGCAACCTTCGCGATCTGGAGCGTTTCATCTCCCGCGGCATTCCCCGCAAGGTCGCCGAGGGCTTCGACGCCAACGCGTATAAGACGGCGGAGCCGCTGAAGTCGTGGCGTCCGTCGCGCCCCGCGCATGCGCCGCGTCCGCAGCGTCCGAACACGTACACCAGCTCGCGCCCGGCCGCTCGTCCAGGCTCTGGCCGCCCGAGTGCCGCGCGTCCATCGAGCGCAGCGCGTCCGCATGCGGGAGGCAACGGCCGCGTGGCGAGCAGCAACCGGCCGCAGTTCTCGGATCGCGCGCGTCGGCGGCCGTAGTCGTCGTTTGCGTGCGAAAGGGGCGCCGCGTTCTCATTCACGCGGCACCCCATTTCACGCGCGGCTACTTCTCCGGATCCGTTGCGATCTTGTGAAGGATATCGAGGATCGCATCGTCATCCAGATCGATATCCGGAACGATTTGCGCCTTCGCCCTGGCCTTCGCTGCAAGAGAGGGGGCCATAAAGCTCTGCATGGTCGGGGCGGTGGGAGGAGTGTTGGAGGATGGTGTGGTGGGAGGGTTGGTGGCGGGTTTCCGGGTCTTGCGGCGGTTCATCGTCCGATCGACGACACTCTGCATTTCATCGACATAGATCCGCGCCCCGCCGCCGTCAGGCTGTTTCACGTGACGCTTGCCCCATTGAAACAACTGAAGGGCCTGTTCGCTGGAGACGGACATCTTCTGATTCATCGAATACGACATGGCCATCACAATCGCGGCCATCCTCTTCGTGATCGGCTGCATCTGGCCGTGGTAGTCGATGGCGGCCTGCGCGGCGGCGGCGTCGAACATGTTGCGCTGTTGAAATGGTGGATAGGAGTTGACGGCGTTGATCGTGGGCGGAATGAGCGCGCGTCCGAACTTCGCGCTCTGAGCCATGCGCGGGATCTTCGCAATATCCGGCTGGGTCAGATCGGGGATGACGGCCTCCATTTCGTTGAGCAATTCGACCATCCGGGCTGCTGCGGCGACAGGGTCCGGGATGGCCGCGATGGCCTTTGGTTTAATTCTGGAGCGCTTCTGAACGACGGTACGGGGGGAGTGGGTTCCGGTGCGTTTTTTCGTTGGCATCTCTGTCTCCTTTGGCCGTGCCACGAGGTTCCAACCTCCGCCGGCCCATTCTCTGAGACGAATCACGATTGGAAAGGTTACGGGGCCTGTCGGAGGGTTAGCGGGAGGGCTCCTTCTCCTATCCTCGAGTCGAGATCGAGCCTCCTTGCCAGCTCATCTCGGAGGAGTGGATGCGATCAGGATCGGCGGGGTCTCGATCTCTGTCCGGCAGGTCATGATCTGTCTTTGGCAGATCGCGATCTCTGTTTGCGAGATACGGATCTCTGTTTGGGAGATCGCGATCTCTTTTTCGAGATGCGGATCT
>Ga0307470_10000032_pt1 | contig 101914 bp, 89 predicted proteins | sample atmos_gasesAM3C__FD_204565 | JGI IMG/M metagenome (GOLD analysis project Ga0307470, IMG submission 204565) | Hardwood forest soil microbial communities from Morgan-Monroe State Forest, Indiana, United States - atmos_gasesAM3C_05 | ecosystem: Environmental > Terrestrial > Soil > Temperate... | reverse complement strand
AGCGGCACCGCGGCCACCGAGCTCACCCAGCTGGTGTGGCCGGTCAGGGGGGCGCCGAGGGGGGTGCCGGTGGCCGGGTCCCACAGCCGCACGGTGCCGTCGTCGCTGGCGGAGGCCAGCAGGGGAGTGCGCCCGTCCGGCAGCGGCACCGCGGCCACCGAGTTCACCGGGCCGATGTGGCCGGTCAGCACCCGGATCACCTGCCGCGAGACCACGTCCACCAGCTCCACCGATGGGCCGCGCGCCACCGCGAGCATCTCCAGCTCGCCCACCGCGGCCACGACCTGGACCGTGCCTGTCGCCGCGAGCATCGACGTGGCCCGGTCCCGGCCGGCCACCGCCGCCGCCGCCGGACCCAGCTCGGCGGAGCCGGTCGGCCCGGCCGCGGAGCCGCCCAGGACCGCAGCACGGAGCCAGGTGCTGCCGGCCAGCACCGCGCCGGTGAGGTCCACCTCCACCAGGCGCGCCCGGGTCAGGTCCGCGCCGGTGAGGTCGGCGCCGGCAAGGCTGACGTCGGTCAGCCGGGCCTCGGTCAGCCGGGCTCCGGTCAGGCGGGCCCCGGCCAGCTCGACCTCGTCAAGCTGGGTCTGGCGCAGGTCGGCGCTGGTCAGGTCGGCGCTGGTCAGGTCGAGCCGGGCCAGGCGCTTGCCGGTCCACACGGTGTCCCGCAGCACCGCACCCCGCAGCCCGGGGCCGTTGCCCCCCGGCAGGGCAAAGGCGGCGACGTCCTGGTCACGCAGGTCCTGGCCGCTGAGATCCAGTGGTTCGACTCGCTCCCGGCCGTCGTCACCGCGGCGGCGTAGCCGGGTGCGCACGCGGGTCGCGTTGGCGAGCTGGGCCGGGCTCGGTCCGGTTTCCGGCCCGGCCGGTCGGTAGACCGTGTTGGCCCACTCCAGTGCGGTGGTGTGGCCGGCGAGGTCGCAGAAGAAGTCGGTCATCAGGTCTGACATCTCCCGGGCCGCCAGCGCCGCCGGCTCGGTCCCGTCCCTGAGCTCGGTGGCCGCGGTGTCGGCGACCAGCCACTCCAGGACGGAGCGGTGCACGAACCCGAACCCGCGGCTGCCGCGGGTCAGCAGCGACCCCGACCCCACGGCGTGGGCGGCCTGCTCGTCGCTGAAGCCGAGCGTCTCCAGGTCCGTCAACGCCGCCGCGGTCGTCTGGGTCAGCTCGGCGACGTCGACAGCGTCGACGCCCGCCTCCTGGGCGGTCCAAAGCTGGAGAGCCAGAGCGCGGCAGGCAGCTAGCCGGTCGCCCTCGGGCAGCGCCGTCCGGCCGTAGGGGAACGACTGCCGCTTGACCTCCCCTTTAAGCCACTGGTCGAGGATCTCCCGGTACAGGTCCGCCGCCCCGATCCGGTCGCCGCTGTGCTGTACCTCGTCGAGCCTGTCGTCCGGCAGCGCGGCGATAAAGGCCAGCATCCGCGGGTTGTGGGACAGGCCCAGCAGGTCCCTCATCTCGCCCAGCCGGGTGAAGCGGCGGTTGGCACGGGCCTCGCCACCGTCGGCGTCACCGCCGTACAGGCGGCGCAGGAACTCCCGGATCTGCGGCTCGGTGAAGTCTTCCAGTGCCACGATGCGGCTGGCGTCGCGTCCGGCGGCAGTGGTGAGCAGCACGCCGCGGACCTGGCTGTCGTCGCTGAAGTGCTGGGTGCGGCTGGTCAGCACGATCTTCGCCTCGCCGGTCGCGGCGGCCAGCAGCACGTCCAGGCAGCTCGCCGCGACCGGGTAGGTCACCCGCTGCACCAGCTCGTCGAAACCGTCCAGCAGCAGCGCCACCCGAGCCCGGTGGACCAGGTGCCGCACCTTGGCGTCGGTGACGTCGCCGACGTCCAGCCGCCGCAGGTGCTGACCGACCAGGTCGTAGAGGTCCGCCCCCTTGTCCAGGTTGTGCAGCTCCAGCAGCAGTGGCTCTAGCCCCCCAACCAGGCCGGGCAGCTCGCGGACGAGCTGCCGCATCAGGAACGTCTTGCCCCGCCCGAAGTCCCCGAGCACGGTGACGAACCGGGCGCCGTCTTCCCCTAGCCAGCCCGCCACCTGCTCCAGCACGCCGTCCTCGACCACCGGCCGGCCGTCAGCGTCCCGATCCGACGTCGGGTGCTCACGCCGGAACCGCTGCGGGATGTACAGCTCCGCCGGGTAGCGAGTGTCCTGCTCCACCTGTTCGCGCTGACGTTCCCGTGCTTGGTCGAGGTCGATCAGGCCGCGGTACTCCACCAGGCTGTGCAGGCGCACCCCCGCTGCCAGCGCGCTGGCGCACACCGCTGGCTCCGGCCGTGGGCCGCCATACACAAGATGTGAGCGCAGGTTGGCATCCGAAGACCGCCACGGGACGTGCACGGCGGCCACGAACGTGTTCAGCACCTCCTGGGTGATCTCGCCGGCCACGGCGCCGACCGGCCAGCGGTCCACCGGACCGAACTCGTCACGCCGGGTCACCAGCAGGTACGAACGGCCAGTCTCCGGAGAAGGGTGCAGCCTCACCTCGGCCCCGTCATGACGCAGCCGGGTAACCTCGGCCACCTCGTCCAGGAACGGGTCGAGCAACCCGGGCGCGTCACCTGGGTTGGGCCGGCCCTTTCCGGGCCGGTCACCGACCAGCAGCGGGCTGTCACCGGCCGGGTCGTCGAGGGCTTCCCTCTCCATTCCCACCCAGCCGGCCGGTGACCGCGGCGCGGCGAGGGCCGCAGGCGCGGCTAGGACCAGCGGCTCGGTGTGGTGCCAGGTGTCCGCGACTAGGTCGGCGCGGTTGTCGCCGGTCCACGTCTTCCGGTCCGCCGCGTAGGCCCGGGCGTGCCGGGTCACGCCGTCCGGGCGCAGGCTCAGCATCTGGTACTGGTTCGGGACCTCGGCGGGCCGGGCCTGCGCGGTGACGGCGGCACTGCCGGTGGACAGCGCCAGCAGGCCGGACGGCAGCCGGTGCAGCCGCCCGTCATGAGTGTGACCGTGCAGCAGGAGGTGGACGGCGCCCGGCCCGCCCGGGGGGTAGCCGGGCGCGTTGTGGCCGAGGATCCGGTCCAGGTCGTCGGCGTCCCGCAGGTTCTCCTCATCGTCGACCGCGCCCCGGACGGCGTTGTGGTGGACGGCGCCGAGCACCAGCCAGCCCGCGTCCCGGTAGGGACGGAGCTGCTCCGCGAACCAGGCGAGCTGGCCCTCGCCCACCCAGCCATAGTGGTCGGTGTCGTGATGGCTCTCCGCGATCGTGGAGTTCAGGCCGGCGACGACCACCCGCAGGTCGGCCATCTCGAAGAGCGTCCACGGCCGCTGCTCCGGGACGAACGCCGGCCGGGCGTCGTGACCAGGCCAGGCGGGACCAGGCCAGGTGGTGTCGGCGTAGAACCGCTCGAACGCCGCCGCGAAATGCCGCCACTTCGGCCAGTACGGCCGCACCGGCTCCCGCTCCTCGGCCTCCTCCCCGAGGAAGTACTGCTCGCACGCCTTGCGGTTGATGTCGTGGTTGCCCGGCACGATCGCCACCCGGTGCCGGGGTAGGCCGACCGCCTCGACCAGCCGCTCCAGGAACTCGACCACCTGGTCGAGCTCGCTGGGCAGGCCCCATTCCGCCAGGTCTCCCGTCACCACGACCAGGTCCGGCCATAAACCATGCGAGCCGGCCAGCTTGCGCAGATCCTCGTGCAGCCGGGCGAACAGCGAGCTCCGGTCCCGGTCCGCCGCCGTCAGGCCGTTGCCGCCGAACAGGTGCTGCCGGCCGAACTGCGGATCCGACAGGTGCAGCACCGTCAGCTCGCTCGCCGGCCCGTACCGACGCTCCGGGCGCCCGGGGACCGGCGGCCCTGCCGCGGGGACAAGCTTCGTCACCGATTTCCCCCCAACCCCGACAGAGCATCCAGTATCCCGCGCGCACGATCGAGGAGCGGACCGCCCCCCAGACGACCCGAACCAAGCTCCGAGCGACCATCCACCATCGCGGCGGCCCAACACCATTGGCCGACACCACCGGGCCCGACCCGCCCGCCGGTCGCGGAGCGCCGCGGTGCTACCGGCTCGTCAGGATGCGGGGTTCTGGTCGAGCTTGAGGTCGAACTGGACCCGGTTGTGCGCCGTCCCGGTGACGGTGACCAGCGCGTCGATCTTCTTGCCGGCCCGGGTGGTGACCGTGCAGTGGGTCTGCGCGCCCGTCGCCGCCTTCAGCTTGTCGGGGCAGGACACGGTGGGGGAGCGCAGCGCGGGATCGCCCTGCTGCTCCAGGCTGCGCTGCACCTGCACCTCGAGCTGGGCGCGGTCCACGTCGTTCGCGCCGCACCCGGCCAGCAGGAGGGGGAGGAACGCTACGACGGCCCGGCGCACCTGCCCATCGTGCCCGACCTGTCGCCGCTCGGGCACCCTGCGCGTCCGGCGATTTGCCGAACCGGCCGCGACCGGCGGCCCCACCCCATACGATCGTTGTTCCTACCAGGGGGGCCCATGCGATCGACCACGGACGTGCTGCCGGCGCCGCCCGCCGCACGGACCCGCACGCGGCTGGACTATCTCGACGGCGTCCGCGCTGTCGCCGCGTTATATGTGGTGCTGCACCACATCTGGATCACGACGTACCCGGACTACCCGCGCAACACCGGGCCGATGGCGGTGGGCTGGCTGCTCTACGGGCACGTCGCGGTCGCGGTCTTCATCGTGGTCTCGGGGTTCTCGCTCAGCATCGCGCCGGCTCGGCGGGGCTGGCATCTCACCGGCGGGGTGCGCACCTTCTTACGCCGCCGGGCCTGGCGGATCCTGCCGACCTACTGGGCCGCGCTGGCCCTCTCCTGCGTCGTCTTTGCCCTGGTCACGCCGTCTCTCACCAGCGACAAGGTGAGCCTGAAGGCGATCGTCGTACATGGCCTGCTGTTACAGGATGTGATAAACAGCCCAAAGCCGAACGGCGCATTCTGGTCGATTGCGGTGGAATGGCAGATCTACTTCCTGTTTCCTCTGTTACTCCTGCTGCGCCGGCGGATCGGGCCGGCGTGGCTCATGGCCTCGGTCACCTCCGCGATCGTCGTCGGGTACCTCGCCGCGACGCACGTGGCGCCGTTGCACCGGCTGCTGAACCTCACCCCGCAGTTCGTCGCGCTCTTCGTCTTCGGCATCGCGGCGGCGGGGGTGGTCAACCGGACCGGGGAGCCACGGCTGCGCTGGGGCTGGCCGCTGGCCGGCGCAGCGCTGGGTGCGGCGTTCGTGCTGCTCTGTGTCCTGCGCGGCTCGGTGTGGGTTGACGCGCAGTACTTCTGGGTGGACCTGCTGGTCGGGGGCGGTACGGCGGCCGCCTTGCGCGGCCTGGCCAGCGGGCGGCCGAGGTGGCTCTACCGGGTGCTGGCCGGCCGGTTCCTGCGCGGGACAGGGCTGTTCTCCTACAGCATCTACTGCGTGCACCTGCCGCTGTTATGGCTGGTCTGGCACTTCGTCGTGGTCCGGTTCGACCTCAGCACCGGCGGCAGCTTCCTGGCGCTGCTCGGGCTGGGCATGCCCGTGGCGTACGCCGGCTCGTACCTCTTCTCGCGGGTGTTCGAGCGGCCGTTCCTGACCCACCGGTCCTTCGCCGCGCTACGCGACCTGCTGCTCGGTGCGCTGCGCCGGCCGCGGCCGGCTCAGGCCGGCACCGTCGCGGGCGAGCCGATGACCATGATCGCTCGAGAGTTCTTCCGCCCTGGGCCGTGAGAAGTCTCCACGATCATGAGCGCGGTCCTCAGCCGCCGGTCACGTCGGCTGTTGTCCCATCTGCGCGGCCTCGTCAGCGCGTCCCAACTGGGTAATGCCTCCGTCAGTGGACAGAAAGTGTGCTCGGACCACGTTTTCTGTCCACAGGTGAGCTGCCCGGGTCGCCGAGGGCCGTAAGAGGTCTCCAATAATCAGGTGCGGGCACTGGCTCAGGCCGGCACCGTCGCGGGGGTCCCGGCGAGGGGGGAGCGGACCATCGAGCGCAGCGGCGCGACGACCGGGCAGGTAGTGCTTCAGGTTGTCGTTTGGGTTTCCGGACGGATAGTATGACGAGCATGGAGGAGCGGGAGGTCTATCCCAACGCGTCGGCGATTTTGGTTGCGTTGGAGGTCCGTCACTCGAAGGCCGAGCCGCATTCATCTGCCCAACGACTGAAGATCAAGCGACGACTAGCCGCGCAGGTGCCGATCGTGCGCACCGGACAGCTCACGCAGGTCACGGCAGCCATGCAGCCAGCCGGCGCGCCCGCAGTGGCGCCCGAGGTGCGTGTCGAGGAGTTCCCTCGCTACTTCAGCCGGGACAGCACCGCCGCGGTCTCGGTACGGGCCGAGGCGATCGTGGTCGAGACGACGCGCTACGGCCGCTGGGAGGAGTTTCGCGGCCTGGTCGCCGCGGCTCTTGAAGCCCGCCAAGAGGTCGGTGGCATCGACGGTGTCGAGCGCATCGGTCTCCGGTATGTCAACGAGATCCGGGTGCCTGGCGAGCTATTCCACGACTGGTCGCCCTGGGTCGACCCCGCGCTGCTCGGGCCGGCTCCCATCGGGGAGGAGCTCGGTATGAGGACGGCGCAGTGGCAGGGCGTCACCGCCTTCACGCCAGCGCCGGACCGTACCGTCGTGCTCCGCTACGGTCCTCGGGACGGTTTTGCCGTCGATCCGGGTGGAGACCTGAAGCGCTCTATGCCGACGCCTGGCCCGTTCTTCCTGATCGACATCGACAGCTTCTGGATACCAGGCGAAATCCCTGAGTTCGACATCAAGACTCTGCTCACCGTCTGCGACGAGCTGCACGCCCCTGTGCGCGGACTGTTCGAACGTCTTATCACCGACCGACTGCGGAAGGAGGTTCTCCGCCATGCCGACTGATCTCATCCAGGAGTCCGGTACCGCTGGCACCGAGATCAATCCTCCACCGTCGCTTTCGGAGACGCGCACTGTCGCCAAAGTGATCACTGAGGATATCGGGGTCATTCGCCAGCAGGCGCGAGACCTGCACGAGGCCACCGGCGAGCTACACCAGCGGAGCCATTACGACGAGTGGACTGCTCGTACCACCCAGCGGGGCCGATCGAGCACCCGGGAGCTGCTGGACGAGTTCGCTGAGCTGGGCTTCGCCTGGAGGGACGTCGCTCGGCTTGTTGGAGTCAGCGTTCCCGCCATCCAGAAGTGGCGGCGGGGCGAGGGCACCACCGGCGAGAACCGGCACAAGGTGGCAAGCCTGCTGGCCGCCTGTGACCTCGTGGCCGACCACTATGGCATCCGGGAGGTTGCCTCCTGGTTCGAGATGCCACTTCTAGCTGGCGTGCCAGTCACGCCGATCGAGCTGTGGGCCGGGTGTCGACCGGACCTCGTGTTCGACTACGCGAGCGGTCACACCGACTCCGAGCAGGTTCTCACCTCGTGGGACACGACGTGGCGGCAGCGGTACCGGTCGGACTACGAGGTCTTCCGGGCTGGCGACGGGGAGCTGTCGATCCGTCCGAAGGAGCGGTGAGCGTGGCCCACGACCTCGAGTATCCCGGCACGGGCGTACTGCCGGACGCTGACTCCCTCTACCGTGCTCGGGGCGAGGAGGTCGTGCGTCATCGCCCGGTCTTCACCGGCGACGTCTTCGCCAAGGTCACGGTGCAGAGCGTCCGAGCGATCAAGATTAAAGACGTCATAGTCGTCCAACACCCATGTGCGCTGCGCTCCAATGGTGTGGACTTGCATCCCCGCCTGCTGGTCGCCGAAGTCCGGAGGCACAGCCTCATCCCGGCCGATGACTGGACCGGGCACGTGGGCAAGATGCCCCTGCCCGACCTGCTTCCTACGGTGGAGTCGGGCAGGCGGCACCAGGCGGCATTCTTCGACGAGCCCTACTTGGCGGGATCAGATGAACTGGACCTGGACAAGCGAATCGCCTGCCTTTCCCAGGCTGGCGTCAACATCCTGCTGCAGCGGTGGGTGAACCACAACAGCAGGGCGGTGATCCCGACCTTCGACTACCAGACGGTGTCGAGCCCCGCTTTCGAGGAGGCCGACATCATCGAGGAGTGGTCCGAAGCGCGGATTGATGCGGGCCTCGATCTTCGTGAGGCCTTGGTGGAGGCGATGAAGTGGCTCCGGGAGGACTCCGGAACCGGTGCCACCCGTCAGCGGCTCCTTGAGGACCCGCAGAGTCGCAGCACTGTGCGTCAGCAGATGCGCCTCGCGCTGCGGCAACAAAGTAGCGGGAGACGGCTGGGCATCGTGTGACGGCCGGATAGGCACTGGCTCAGGCCGGCACCGTTGCGGGGGTCCCGGCGAGGGGGGAGCGGACCATCGAGCGCAGCGGCGCGACGACCGGCAGGTAGACCGCCAGGCCGGCCATGCCCCCGAGGACGAGCTGCCACCAGCCCGGTTGGGTGACCAGCCGCACCGCCAGCACCGCCGTCACCAGCAGCGCCGTCCCAGCCACCGGCCGGGCCAGCGCGGACACCATCGCCCGGACCGGCACGCCGGTGCGCACCACCACCGCTCCGAACGCCGGCAGGAGCAGCCCGGCGGACACCACGGCATGCCCGGCCGCGGCGCCCGCGATGCCACCGAGGTGGGTGCCGACGACCAGCGCCGGCAGCAGCCCGGCCAGCCAGCATCCCTGCAGCACCATGGTCGACCCCGACCGGCCGCAGGCGACCAGGAAGTCGTAGGCCAGCTCGATCAGCACCCGGGCCGCCCCCACCACGGCCAGCCAGGTTAGCGCGGCGGCGGCTGGCGCCCACCGGCCGCCGTACAGCGTGGTGACCAGCGGCAGCGCCAGCAGCCCGAGCAGCGCGGACACCGGCAGCGCGGCCGCCGACAGCAGCGCCAGCGATCGGGCCAGCGCGTCGCCGCGGGCCGCGCGGTCATGCTGCAGCCGGGAGAACGCCGCCAGCGACACCCGCCGTACGACGGTCGAGAAGGCGTTCACCGGCCAGCTCGACAGGTTGAACGCCTGCACGTAGAAGCCCAGCGCCACCGGGCCGAGCAGCCGGCCGACGACCACGTTGTCGACGTTCAGCATGGCGATGACCAGCAGGCTGGCCGCCGCCAGCGGTAGCCCGAACGCGAGCAGCTCGCGGGCCTGGCGCCGGTCGAAGCCGGGCCGCGGCCAGTACGTCGCCAGCCTGCACAGCAGCGCGCCGGTGAACCCGTTGCCCACCAGCCGGCCGATCGCCAGGCTCCACGCGCCGAGGCCGAGCACGGCCAGCAGGATCGTCAGCCCGCTGGAGAGCACCAGGTTGGACAGGTCCACCACCATCCGCCGGCCCTGCTGGAACTCCCGGTTGATGAGCTGGGCGGGTGCCGCGGTGACCCCATCGATGACGACGGCCAGGCAGAGCAGCCGGATCACCCCGGTCGCCTGCGGCGCGTGCAGCGCCTCGGCGAACGGCCCGGCGGCGGCGAAACACGCGGCGTACAGCAGGCCGCTGCTGGCGATCGAGATCGTGGTGACGGTGGGTGCGATGGTGCGTGGGTCGCCTGGCCAGCGCACCAACGCCAGGCTCACGCCGAGCTCGTTGACCGCGAGTACGGCGTTCAGCGCCACCAGCGCAACGGCGAAGACGCCGAAGTCGGCCGGCGCCAGCACCCGGGCCAGCGCGATACCGACCACGAGCGTCCCGATCCGCCCGACCAGCGTGTTCAGCATGCTGAAGGCCAGCCCGCGGCGGACCTTGCGGCCCAGCCCGGCACCGCCCAGCCCGGCGGCCTCGTCCCGATTGTCCACTCGTTGTGTCCCCCCAGCGAGATCCAGCTTCAAAATAGCGGCTGTACCTGGCCCAGCCCGGCGAAAGTGGTCCGATCGCGGCCCTGAATGGCCACGGGAGTCAAGCATGGTGGGAATGTCTGGTACAAAAGGGTCATGGTAGCGATGGTGCGGCTGGCCGGCACGGCGACGATAGCTCTGGCCGGGCTGTTGGGCCTCACCTACTCGGTCACCCACGCCGGTAGCCGCGCTGCCGGCGGCATCATCGACGCCGTCACGCCGCCGAGCCCGGTGCCGAGTGTCGTCGCGACCTTACGGCCGCTGCCCACGTCGCCGACCACGCCCAAACGCACCATCGCCGGCTGGCCCGGCCCGACCAACACCGGCTGGCGGCACACCGGCGTGACGCTGCGGTTGCTGGCGTGCGCTCCCGGCGGCGGGGTGCAGCTGGACCAGCCGGGGATGGTGGTCGACGGCCGGGACATCCCCTGCGACGTGCTGGTGGTGGCCGACGACGTGACGGTCCGCCGGTCCCGGATCACCTCCGGCGCACCCTGGGTCGTGCGGACCAAGGATGGCGTGCGCAACTTCCGGATCGAGGACAGCGAGCTGGTCGGCAAGCCAGGCTGCTCGACCGGGCTCGGCTTCGCTGGCTGGACGGCGCTGCGGGTGGACATCCACGGCTGTGCCGACGGCGCGCACACCGAGGAGAGCACGCTGCTCCAGGACTCCTGGGTTCATGGCCTGTGGCGGGACGACACCTCGTCCGACCCGCCGCACAACGACGGCGTGCAGGACACCGGCGGGTCCAGGGTGACGATCCGGCACAACCGGATCGAGAACCCGCACCACCAGACCTCGTGCATCCTGATCGGCGGGGAGTATGGCGCGCCGTCCCACATCCTGATCGAGGACAACTATCTCGACGGCGGCAACTACACGATCTATCTTGACCCCAAGGGCACCGACCGGGTCATCCGCGGCAATGTCCTGACCCGGCGTCATGTCTATGGACCTGGCAGCGTCGGCGGGAGCTACCTCTGGCAGGGCAACCACTATCTCGACGGCGCTCCCAGCATCGCCTGAACGGCCGGGCCGGCGGGCCAGCCTTCGGTCACCCCGCGCTTCTGGTCACGATCAGCGACTTCGGCAGGCCCAGCATCCGTTCGGCGTGCAGGTCGCCGTCGGGGAACAGGCTGCGCAGCATGGTCCGGTCGACCAGTCGCGCTGACTGCACCCGCCGTACCGCCTCGTCAACCGTCCCCGACCGCCCGGCGTGCCCGAGGCGCAGGTGCAGCAGCAGCCGGAACCGCCACTGCTCCGGTAACCAATGGAACATCGGCGCCATGAAATGCGGCTCGATCGGAAACCAGAAATAGGGGGTCTGGACGACGTACAACCGGGCGGTGCGCCGGATCTCCTCGGCGAACTCCCGCATCCGGACCCAGTCACCGACATGTTCGATGACCGAGTTCGAGCTCGCGATGTCAAATGCGTGGTCCGGATAGGGCAGCGCGCAGCCGTCAGCCTCGACATACCTGAACCGACCGTCGTCGGCCGGATGTGCGAGGCCCGGCAGGTTCACGATCGTCACCCGTACGTCATACCGGTCCATCGTCCCTGCTGGCAGCACGTCCCAGTACGCCCGGGTGCCGCCGACGTCGAGAACGTCCACCTTGCCGTTGCTGGCGTGCGCGGCCTTAATCAGCCCAAGCAGGAAGCCAATTCGACGGGCTCTGATCCTGGACCCGATCGACCGTGGGTTGTCGTAGTTCGCTAACCGTCTTGCCACGAATGCAGATAAGCCCATCGCACCCCTCCGGCGTTGTCGGGCATCGACCGTATCGTACCGATAGACGAGGATCGGCGCAGCTAGTTGGTGACGTTTTGACACAGAGGGTGCACCTTGCGTTACAGGCCCGGTGTGGGGCCCGGTGTGGTCACCTCAACGCCGTGTGGTCACCTATGGGGGTCCGAGGGCAACAACAGGTCACCACAACGCCGGTAGGTCACCACACGGGCGGCACGGGCAACAACAGGTCACCTCAACGCCGAAAGGTGACCTATCGGGGTCGCCGACCAACAACAGGTCACCTCAACGCCGAAAGGTGACCACAAACGGTGGGGAGCCTACGGTCAGTGATCTCGAGACCGGGCCGGGGGTGACCAGTAGCGGTGGCCGCACAGGACCAGGGCGGCGGCACCGACCAGGCCCGCGCGGGTGCCCAGGGCGGCCGGCACGATCTCGGTACGGCGGGCGTGCGCCACTCGGGCGTGCCGCCGGTACGACGTCCTAACCGGGCCGAAGAACACCTCGCCGGCCTGCGCGACCCCGCCGCCGATGACCACCAGCCGTACGTCGGTCAGCGCCACCGCGCCGGCCACGCCCAGCCCGACCAGCTCGCCCGCCCGCTGGAACGCCCCAACCGCCACCGGGTCGCCCGCCCGTGCCGCCTCAGCCAGCATCCGGGCGGAGCGCGCTCCCGCCCACCCCCGGCTCACCGCCCAGTCCACGATCGCCGGCCCCCGGGCCACCGCCTCCAGGCAGCCTCGGCCACCGCAGCCGCACACCGGCCCGTCCGGCTCGACGACCAGGTGTCCGATGTGTCCGGCGTTGCCTGAGGCGCCGTCAACCAGCCGGCCACCGAGGATCAGCCCACCGCCCACCCCCGTCGAGACCACCATCCCGAGCAGGTCGTCGATCCCTCGGCCGGCGCCGCGCCAGTGCTCACCCACGGCGGCACAGACCGCGTCGTTGTGCAGCCGCACCTCCAACCCAAACCGCCCGGCCAGCCGCGCCCGCAGCGGAAACCCCCGCCAGCCCGGGATGTTCAGCGGGTCGACCACGCCGTCCGGCCAGGTCATCGGCCCGCCGCAGCCCACGCCCGCACCGGTCACCGGCGCCCCGGCGGCGGGCAGCACGGCGTCCAGCAACCCCGCCAGCGCGGCCCACACCGTCTCGGCGTCCCCGCCCACCGGAGTCGGCACCTGGCGGCAGTCGCGCGGCGCGCCGTCGGCCTCTATAATCCCGGCGGCCAACTTTGTGCCGCCGATGTCTACCGCCAGAACAGTCATGGTGGTCAGTCTGGCGTGCCCCCCGTGGGTCAACGTACGGTCAAACGTGTGACGCCTCCTCCACGCACCCTGACCGACCTCCGCCGCACGGGCTACACCAGCCGCTCGGTCAAGACCGAGATCCGGCAGAACCTGCTGGCCAGGCTGGCGGCGGGCACGCCGTCCTTCCCGGGCATCCTGGGTTTCGACGAGACCGTGCTGCCCGAGGTCGAGCGCGCCCTGCTCGCCGGCCATGACCTGGTCCTGCTCGGCGAACGCGGCCAGGGCAAGACCCGGCTGATCCGCACCATGACCGGGCTGCTGGACGAGTGGGTCCCGGTCGTCGAGGGTTGCGAGATCAACGACGACCCGCTCGCCCCAGTCTGTCGCCGTTGCCAGACGCTGGTCGCCGAGCACGGCGGCGACACCCCCGTCGGCTGGCTGCACCGGTCACTGCGGTACGGCGAGAAGCTGGCCACGCCGGACACCAGCGTGGGTGACCTGATCGGCGACGTCGACCCGATCAAGGTGGCCGAGGGCCGCACCCTGGGCGATCCGGAGACCGTCCACTATGGCCTGATCCCGCGCACCAACCGCGGGATCTTCAGTGTCAACGAGCTGCCCGACCTGGCCGAGCGGATCCAGGTGGCGCTGCTCAACGTGCTGGAGGAGCGGGACATCCAGGTTCGCGGCTACACCCTGCGGCTGCCGCTGGACCTGATGCTCGTGGCCAGCGCCAACCCGGAGGACTACACCAACCGGGGCCGGATCATCACCCCGCTGAAGGACCGGTTCGGCGCCGAGGTGCGCACCCACTACCCGCTCGACCTGGTCGATGAGGTCGCCCTGATCCGGCAGGAGGCGCAGCTCATCTGGGACCCGGACACCCCGCACGCCGCCCCCGCGGTGCCGGACCACCTGATGGAGGTGGTGGCCCGCTACACCCGGGCGGTGCGCGACGCCCCGGCGGTGGACCAGCGGTCCGGGGTGAGCGCCCGGTTCGCCATCGCGGCGGTCGAGACGCTGGCCGCCTCGGCGGTCCGCCGGGCCGCGGTGACCGGCGAGCCGGTGGCGGTGGCCCGGACCTGCGACCTGCCTGCCGTGGTGCCAGCCAGCCGGGGCAAGGTCGAGTTCGAGGACGCCGACGAGGACCGCGAGCTGGAGCTGCTGGCCCATCTGCTGCGCCGGGCCACCGCCGAGACGTTCCGGGCCCGGTTGGCCGGCGTCGACCTGGCGCCGCTGCAGCGCAAGTTCGACAACGGCGCCACGGTGGAGACCGGCGACCTGGTGCCGGCCGAGGAGCTGCTCCGCCAGGTCGGGCCGTTCACCGGGCTGGCCGCCGTGATCGGCCGGCTGGAGACCGAGGGCGGCACCGAGGACCCGGGGCTCGCCGCGGCGGCGGTCGAGTTCGCGATGGAAGGGCTCTACCTTAACCGCCGGCTGTCCAAGGACAGCGACGGCGGCCGGGCCGTCTACGGAAGCGGGTGAGCGCGTTGCCCAGGCCGTGGCGGTACGGCGCCTGGCACGGCGGTCGGGACCCGCTCGAGCCGCCGTACGACGTGCGGCAGGCACTGGACGACATGGGCGACGACGTGCTGTCCGGGTCCAGCCCATCTGAGGCGCTACGCCGGCTGATGCGGCAGGGCACCGACGGCCTGCGCGGGCTGGATGCGCTGCGCCGCCGGGTCCGCCAACGGCAGCGCTCGGCCCGCAACCGGGGCCGGCTGGACGGCACGCTGGAGGAGGTACACCGGCTGCTGGACGAGGCGCTGGCGGCTGAGCGGCGGGAGCTGTTCCCGGACCCGTCCGACGCGGCCCGGCTGGCCGAGGCCGAGCTGGACGCGCTGCCGGCCGACCCGGCCCGGGCGGTGCGGCAGCTCGCGGAGTACCCCTGGCGCTCGGACGAGGCGCGGGCGAAGTACGACCAGATCCGCGACCTGCTCCGCCGGGAGGTGCTGGACAGCCAGTTCCGCGGCGTGAAGGACGCGCTGGCCGGTGCCCGGCCTGAGGACATCACGCGGATCCGCGACATGCTCGCCGACCTCAACCAGATGCTCGACGCGCACGCCCGCGGCCAGCACACCCCTGAGCAGTTCGCCGAGTTCATGGCCAGGCACGGCGAGTTCTTCCCCGAGAACCCGGAGAACATCGACGAGCTGATCGACGAGCTGGCCCGCCGGGCCGCCGCCCAGCAGCGGATGATGGACTCGCTGTCGCCCAGCCAGCGGCAGGAGCTGGCCGACCTGATGAACGCCGCGCTGGCCGACACCGGCCTGGCCAGCGAGCTGTCCCGGCTGCGCGACCAGCTCCGCACCGCCCGGCCGGACCTGCGCTGGGGCGGCCGCGAGGACGTGACGGGCGAGCAGCCGCTCGGCATGGGCGACGCCACGTCGGTGCTGCAGGAGCTGGCCGACCTGGACGAGCTGGACGCCGCGCTGGACCAGGACTACCCCGGCGCCAGCCTGGACGACGTCGACCCTGAGCTGGTCGAGGAGATGCTCGGCCGGCAGGCGGTGGACGACCTGGCCGCCCTACGCCGGATCGAGCGGGAGCTGGCCCGGCAAGGCTACCTGAACCGGACCGAGGGCCGGACGCAGCTCTCCCCCAAGGCGATCCGGCGGATCGGCCTGACCGCGCTGCGCCGGGTCTTCGCCGCGCTGGAGTCCTCCAGCCGCGGCGACCACGACATGCCCGACGCCGGCGCGGCGGGCGAGCCGACCGGCGGCAGCCGCCCGTGGCTGTTCGGCGACGAGCAGCCGCTCGACGTCGTCCGCACCGTCCGCAACGCTGTTCTTCGCGCCTCCGCGCGGGGGCAAGTTCCCCGCACATCCGCGCGGGGGCAAGTTCCCCGCACATCCGCGCGGGGGCAGGCGCTGCGCTCGACCGACCGGCCGCTGAAGCTGCTGCCGGAGGACTTCGAGGTGATCGAGACCGAACGGCGTACGTCGGCCGCGGTCGCGCTGCTGGTGGACCTGTCGTACTCGATGGCGCTGCGCGGCACCTGGGGCCCGGCCAAGACGACCGCGCTGGCGCTGCACAGCCTGGTCACCACGAAGTACCCGCAGGACGCCATCCAGATCATCGGCTTCTCGAACTACGCCCGGGTGCTGTCGTCGAGCGACCTGGCCGAGCTGTCCTGGGACATGGTGCAGGGCACCAACCTGCAGCATGGGCTGATGCTGGCCCAGCGGCACCTGGCGCACCATCCGGACGCCGAGCCGGTGATCATGGTGGTCACCGACGGCGAACCGACCGCGCACCTGGCCCGGGACGGGGCCGCCGAGTTCGCCTGGCCGCCGCTGCCCGAGACTGTGGCGCTGACCCTGGCCGAGGTGGACCGGTGCACCCGGCGCGGCGCCACCGTCAACGTCTTCATGCTGGACACCGAGCCGGCGCTGGTCCAGTTCGTCGAGGAGCTGGCCCGGCGCAACGGCGGGCGCGTCTTCTCCCCCAGCCCCGAGCGGCTCGGCGAGTACGTCGTACAGGACTACCTGCGCGCCCGCCGCGGCCGCCAGGCCCGCGTCGGCAGCTAACCCCGTGTGGTGACCTGTCGGCGTTGTGGTGACCTGTCGTTGCCTGCAGGCAACAAGAGGTCACCACAACGCCGACAGGTCACCACACGGGCGGCACGGGCAACGACAGGTCACCACAACGCCGACAGGTCACCACAGGAGGGCGGACGGAGGGCAGGCTCAGGCGCGGGGGGTGGCGCCGTACTGCGTGCCGGGGCGGCGCAGCGACAGCCACGCGCGGGCCTGCACGACCACCTTCCAGGCGACGTACCACGGCGCCGCCAGCAGCGCGAGCCAGGTTCGCACGCCAGCCCGGGCCTGCACCAGCCCGGTGACCACCGCCAGCCCGAGCAGGCCAAGCCCGCCCACCGGCACCCAGACCGCCCGGGTCCCGGACAGCCAGGCCAGCGTCGCCCCGGCCAGCAGCGACCCGGCCGCCACCGCGATCGGCGGGGTCAGCAGGAACACCGCCGCCTCCAGCCCGGCCAGCGACCGCGCCCTCAGCAGCGGCCAGCCGAGCTCCTTCGCCGCCGCCATCCGGCCGGCCTCGTACCGGACCCGCTGGTTGGCCGCCGCCGACCAGTTACCGACGTTCGCCGAGCGCAGCTTGGCCGACTCCACGTGCCGGGGCAGGATGCCGTCCAGGCACAGGTCCAGGGAGTAGAACAGGTCCTCCGACGCCGGCGCGCGGAACCGGTGCCCGGCCAGCACGTGCCGGCGCAGCACCATGCCGGTGCCGCGCAGCCGCACCGACAGCCGCAGCCGGTCCCGCCCGCGGGGAATGGTCACCCCCTGCAGCGCGAACGCCGCCAGGTAGGCCTGGGCGATCAGCCCGGTGCCCCGGGCCGCCTCGCTGCGCGCCTGCACGGCGTCCACGTCCGAGGCGAGAACCCGCTCGCAGGCCGTGAAGAAACCCGGCTCGATGATCGAGTCGGCGTCGACGAACGCCACCACGTCCCAGTCGAACTTCTCGGCGAACTCCAGCCCGTCCTGCCGGGCGGCGGCCCGGCCCGGCTCGTCGGCCGGCCCGCGCTCCAGCACCTCGGCGCCGTACCGGCGGGCGATGTCGGCGGTGCTGTCGGTGCACCGGTCGGCCACGACGACGAGCACGTCGTACGGCCGCATCGCCGCCCGCAGCGCGGCCAGTGTCGCATCCAGCACCCGTTCCTCGTTGTGCGCCGGCACCAGGACGCAGAACCGCAGCTCCGGCACGGCAAGCTGCCGGCCCAGGCGCGGCTCGCGGTAGAACCAGGACGCGATCGCGAGCAGCCCCAGGTGAACGGCGGCAACCAGCCCCGGCAGGGCCAGCAGCAGCCCGGCGACCAGCGCGACGACTCGCATCAGCCCTCCAGCAGTCTGCGCCGGTCGGCGACCAGCGTCCGCAGCGCGGCCCGGTGGGTGGCGCTCGGCCGGACCGAGCGCAGCGCCTCGCCGAGGGCCAGCGCGGCCCAGAACGAACCGGCGCGGCCGCGACCGTGCCGGCGGGCGTACAGCCTCACCTTGTTGGACACCAGCAGCGACCACAGCGCCGGTGACAGGTGCGACTCGCCGCCGAGGTGCACCGCCTCGGCGCCGGGCACCAGCCGCAGCGCGTAGCCGGCATCCCGGGCCCGCAGCGCGAAGTCGGTCTCCTCGGAGTACAGGAAGAACGACTCGTCCCATGGCCCTACCGCGGCCAGGCAGTCCCGCGAGACCAGCATGGCCGCGCCCGAGGCCCAGTCCGCGACGGCCGGCCCGTCGTACGCCGACCGGTCGCCGACCACCTCGCCGAGCGCGGCGAACCGGGCCGCCCGCCGGCCGCCGAGCACCGACTCGCCAAACGCCCGCAACACGGTCGGCGCCCGCCGCAACGACAGCGCGAGCGCGCCGTCCGGCCCGGCCAGCCGGGGCACCGCGATGCCCACGCCTGGCGTGCCCAAGGCGCCGCGCAGCCGGCTCACCGAGCCCGGCCGCAGCCGGATGTCCGGGTTGAGCACCAGCAGATCGGCGTCCGGCATGGCGGCGGCCACCGCGTTGACCCCGGCGGCGTACCCGAGGTTGCCGTCCATGGGCCGGACCAGCGCGTCCGGCGCGCGACCCCGGACCAGGTCGGCCGATCCGTCCCCGGAGGCGTTGTCGGCGACGACGAGCCGCCAGGACGGTACGCCGGCCAGCGCGGCGGGCAGCGAGTCGAGCAGGCCGGGCAGCACCGCCGCGCTGTTGTAGGTCACCACGCCGACGGCGAGCGGTCTCACAGTGGTCTCACGGTGGGGGTCTCCAGGTGTCCGGCTGGGCGGTGCGCAGCAGCGCACCGCAGGCTCCGACCAGCAGGAACGTCAGGCCGGTGATGATGGCGAAGGCGAAGGCGTCGAACGTCGCGTAGCCCACGATCAGGATGACGACGGCAGCCGCCAGCGACTGGGCCAGGTCACGGGTCCACGGGTTGGTGCTGACCCGGCGGACCCGCTGTGCCGCGACCACCCCGGCGAACAGCATGATGAGCAGGCAGAGCACCCCGATCAGGCCGGTCTCCACCAACGAGCCGAGATACTGGTTGTCCAGCGGGCCGTTCGTGCCGCCGTGGTAGGTGCCGTAACCGATGCCGAGCCAGAGGTTGTCCTTGATCAGCGGGCCGACCGCGGCGTAGTCGTCAGTGCGGCCGGCCACGCTGTCGTCGTTGCCGAAGTTGCGGAAGAGGCTGAGCAGGGTGCCGATCAGGCCGGGGACCATCAGCCGCATCAGCCCGGTGAACACGACGACCGTGATCACCGTCCGGATCCGGCGCTTGACCGGCCAGGTCGGGATCAGCACCATGCCACCGGCGATCAGGCCGAGGATGGCCGACCGGGACACCGACACGAACGCGCCGACGGCCAGCAGCGCCACGCACGCCCAGCGCCACTTGGGTCGCGCGTCGCCGTGCACCCGGCGGCCGGACGCCGCCGCCTCGGTCACCTTGAACGCGTAGTGCGCGGCCAGCGGCAGCAGGCAGGCCATGATCACGCCGAACTCGATCGGGTGGGTGGCGCTGGCCGCCGGCCGGCGGAAGTCGGCCCGGTCCAGCACCAGGGTCAGCGTGGACGTCTCGCGTAGTCCCGGCAGCTTGCCGAACAGGCCGGGAATGTTGACGTTCACGAAGAACTGCAGCAGGCCGAAGATCGCCACGATTGCGCCGAGGTTGACCAGGTAGACGAGCAGCCGGTCCAGCCGGTCGCTGGTGTACATGCTGTCCACGACGAAGATCCCGACCAGGGCGACGGCGATGATGATCATCGTGCTGCGGTCCATCGACCGTAGCGCGTCATGGGTCTGGTAGTGGTAGGTGCCGTAGGCATAGCTGGCGACGTTGGCCACCATGAAGAAGAAGATGCCGGTGCGGACCATGTTGTGGCCCTTGGCCACGCCCTGGCTGCTGACAAGCTGGGCGCACCACCACCACATGCCCAGCCCGAAGGCCACCAGCAGTGCGGGGGTCAGGTCGAAGCCGGTGCCGGAGACCACCAGCCGGGCCGGCAGGATCATCAGCAGGCCGAGGTAGCAGAACAGCAGCGAGCACGCGTCCAGCCCCTGCCGGCGCTCACCTGGCGACGGCAGCCCGGGCGCGACCTCCGGCGGTGTGGCGACGGTGCGGGCCGGCACCAGCTACCCCTTGGTCCGGATCCGACCGATGTCCGAGATCGGGATCGTCTCCGATCCGTCCAGGCCGGACGGCGGCCGGCGCGGGTCGGCCGACGGCTCCAGGACTGGACCGTGGCCGAGGGACGTGCCCTGCTCCCAGCCGCCGCCGACCGGTGCTGGCTGGGGCGGCTGGGGCGGTCCGGCGAGCGGGTGCGGTGCCCCCTGGCCGCCGTACGGCCCCGCTTGGCCGGCGTACGTGGCGTGAGCGGGGTGGCCAGGGTGGGTGCCCGGTGGGGCGTGGGCCGGTCCCGTGGTAGGCGCGATGGCGCGCCTGCGCCGCCGGGCGCGGCGGTTCTCCGCGATGCTTTCGATCATGAACGCCGAGCTGATGGTGAACGCCAGCGCCAGCGCCATGGCGGCCCCGGCAGCCCGGATCTTGCTGCCGTTCAGCTTGGTGGCCTCGGTCGGCCGGACCAGATCGTTGATCTGGATGAAGCTGCCGTCCGGCGCGTTGAAGGCGATCTCCCTGGTGCGCAGCTCGACGGCGGCCCGCTGCAGCACCATGGTCACAGTGCGTCGCGTCTCGGTCGGCGACCGGCCGGTGGCCACCACGTTGATGAACGGGCCGGGGAGCTTGCCGTCGCCGACCTCGTAGTCGGCTGTGGCACCGCGGTTGTACAGGTCCTGAACAACCTCCGGGCTCATCAACACCGAGGTCAGCGCGGTCGACACGACGATCAGGCTGCCGTCGAAGGAGAGCAGCGGGTTGGTGGGCGGGGACTTGTCGGAGATCCCGCCGCTTGCCCCGGTGTTGGGCGTGAGCAGCACGATGGTCCCCGTCGAGGAGTACTTCGGCGGCACGGCCTCGAACACCATCGCGGCCAGGCCGAGCGAGATCATTAACGCCGGCAGCGCGACGTACCACCGACGGAGCAGCACCATCAGTGACTTTGCGAAGTCCACGAGCCCCCCAGCGCTCTGCCCGTCCGGGCCAGCGACCTGTACCCGTGCTGAGAGTACGCGGCGCCTCGGACGCTGATGGCGAAATCCCGAAAAGGTCACGCCCAGGCTCGGGCTCTGCCCGAGTGGGCACGGTCGTTGCACACTGTGACGTAGTTCACTCGAATGGCTTGACACGGCTCCCCGATGGTGCGAGCGTCGGTGCCTGGCCGTGTTCCCGCCGCGGTCTCGGTCGTCGGGATCCGAGACTGCTGCGCTTCCCTGCCGGGCTCTGTACCGCTTGCGCAGTGAACTTCTTAGGCAGGATTGGCCAAATGTCGAAGATCGAACCAGCACGGTCCACGGCCGTGCCGCTGGGTGCCGCCCAGGATCTGGTGGACGCGCGGGGTTGCGGCGTGTTCGCGTTCGACACCCACGATGCGATGGCAGCCGGGGATGCGGTCCGGGTGCTGGTCTGCACCAAACGGCCCGGCCGGGCCGCCCACCTGATGCGGCGGGCCGGCTTCCGGGTGCGGAGCTGGACCCCGCCGCTGACGCTGCTGCCGCGGGTCGAGGCTGAGATGGCATGCTCCGCGCCGGACGTGGTGATGTGGCGGAGCCACGACCCGGCCCTCGCCGAGCAGTGGTTCTGGCTGCCCCGCTAGCGTCGGGCTTTCGGCATCGGGCCTCCGGCCTGGCCGCGGCCAGCTACCGTGCGGGTCATGACGCTGAGGTTCCCATGATGCTGGGGTTCGGATGAAGCTGGGGTTCGCCTGCGCCTGGGGCGCCAGGCCCGAGCTGACCTGGTCGCACACCCCGTGGAGCCTGCGGGCCGCGTTGCGTGAGCGGGCCGGGTCGGGCGATGAGCTGGTCGATCTTGGGGTCAACTACCCCCCGGCGCTGCGCACCGCGTTGCGGGCAGCCACCGCGCGCCGGCACGACGGGCGCTGGGTGAGCATGTGGCGGCACTCTCGGCCGGCCCGGCGCTACGGCGAGGTGGCGATCCGCCGTACGCTGCGGCGCACCCCGTGCGACATCGTCCTGCAGATCCAGGACCTGGCCGCGGTCGACCCGCCGTTCCTGCTCTACCAGGACCTGTCCTACGACGTGCTGCTGGAGCGGGCCGAGGCTCCCGAGGGCCTGGTCCACTTCCCGACGCTGTCGTCGGACGCCGTGCTGCGGCTGCGGGACCGGCAGCGGGCGCTGTACGAGCAGGCGGCCGGGGTGCTGGCGATGAGCCGCTGGTTCGCCGATCATCTGGTGGCGCGGACCGGCCTGCCGGCGGGCAAGGTCCACGTCGTGCATCCTGGTGCGACCGCGGCGCAGGATCTCAGCCCGGCGACGCTGGTCGCTGCGCACAAGCGTCGGCTGGCCGGGCCGCGCCGGAGGCTGCTGTTCGTGGGCAAGGACTTCCGCACCAAGGCGGGCGGACAGGTGGTGGCCGCGCTGGCCGTGCTGCGCCGTGATGTCGACCCAGATGTCACGCTGACCGTGGCCGGTCCGGACGTCTGGCCGCTGCCCGGCGAGGTACCGGCCGGGGTGCGGTTTCTCGGCCGCCGGCCGGTGGCGGAGATCGGACGCCTGTACGACGAGCACGACCTGTTCGTGCTGCCGAGCCGGTTCGAGGGCTTCGGCATCTCGTTCGTGGAGGCGCTGGCTCATGGGCTGCCATGCGTGGGCCGGGATGCGTTCGCGATGCCCGAGATCATCCAGCCGGGCGTGAACGGCGACCTGGTCACTGACGACGACCCGGCCGGCCTGGCCGGGCGGATCGCGGCGCTGCTGGCCGACCCGGAGCTGTACCAGCGCACCTACGACGCCGCGGCCGCCGTCGCCGAGCACTACTCCTGGCCCCGCGCCGCCGCCGACGTCCTCACCGTGGCCCACACAACAAGAGGTCACCACAACGCCGACAGGTGACCACACGGGGCCGCCGTACACCGTGTGGTCACCTATGCGCCGTGTGGTGACCTCTTGTTGTGTTGAGCCAACGACAGGTGACCACAACGCCGATAGGTGACCACACGGTCGGGTGGGTCTTGGGCGATGGGCTGCGGGCGGGGGGGCGGCCCACGTACGCTCCGCCAAGAATGACCGACGGGGCGCAGCCAACGGGGTTGGGGGGCTCGACCAGTGCCGCATGTGCTGATCATTGTGCAGAACCTTCCGGTGCCGCTGGACCGGCGGGTCTGGCTGGAGTGCCAGGCGCTGGTCGCGGCCGGCTACCGGGTCAGTGTGGTCTGCCCGAAGGGCCCGGGTGACCCGGAGTACGCCGAGATCGACGGCGTGCGGGTCTACAAGTACGCCCCGCCGCCGGCCGCCCGCGGGCTGGCCGGCTACCTGCTGGAGTTCTGCTACTGCTGGGCCAGGACCAACCTGCTGGCCCGGCGGGTCTGGCGGCGGGACCGGTTCGACGCTATCCAGGCGTGCAACCCGCCGGACACGTACTGGGCGCTGGCCCGCCGCTACACCCGGCGCGGCGTGCGGTTCGTCTACGACCAGCACGACCTCAACCCCGAGGTGTTCCGGTCCCGGTTCGGCGAGCCCACCGGCCTGGTCGCGCGGACGCAGTACCGCCTGCTGCTGTGGCTGGAGCGGCGCACCTACGCCACCGCCCGGCACGTCATCTCCACCAACGAGTCCTACCGGGCGATCGCGATCAGCCGCGGCGGCAAGCGGCCCGAGGACGTGACCGTCGTCCGTAGCGGCCCGGACACCGCGACCATGCGGCCGCGCGACGGCGACCCGGCCCTGCGCCGCGGCCGCGAGCACCTGGCGGTCTGGCTGGGCATCATGGGACCGCAGGACGGCGTCGACGTCGTGCTGCGGGCGCTGGACGTGCTGGTGCACCGGATGGGCCGGGAGGACCTGCACGTTGCGCTGCTCGGCTTCGGTGACTGCCAGGAGGAGCTGGCCGCGCTGGCGGCCGAGCTGGGGCTTACCGACTATGTCACGTTCACCGGCCGGGCGGACGCGCGGATGGTCGCGCGGTACCTGTCCAGCGCCGACGTCGGGCTGTCCCCGGACCCGTTCAACCCGCTCAACGACGTCTCCACCATGAACAAGACGATGGAGTACATGAGCTTCGCGCTCCCGGTGGTCGCCTTCGACCTGACCGAGACCCGGGTCTCCGGCGGAGACGCGGCAGTGTACGTCGAGCCGACCGACATCGACCGGTATGCCAAGGCCGTGGCCGACCTGCTCGACGACCCGGACCGGCGGGTCGAGATGGCGGTGGCCGCGCGGCACCGGGCCGAGACGGTGCTGGACTGGGAGCCGCAGAAGCGCCGTTACGTCGGGGTCTACGACCGGATCTTCGCGCTGCCGGCCCGGGCCGAGCCGGCCGGGCTGGCGGAGCCAGCCGAGCACGAGGGGTTGGCCGACCAGTGGGGGCACCAGCTCGTCGACCTGCGCGACCCGGGGGCGCTGCGCCGGTTCGCCCGCTCCCGGCGCATCGACGGTGCCTGACGCCGGGCCGGCGCGTGCTGACCGGCTAAGGACGGAACCAGGCGGTCCGCCACGGCTGGCCGTGGGCCAGCAGGCCGCCGACGCTGGTCGCGACATAGCCCTGCCCGGCCAGCAGGCGCAGCAGCGCGCGGGTCACCTCGCCGCGGTCGAACGTCGGCCGAGGCGTGGTGTCGCCAGCGGGCACCTCGAAGCCGTCGTGCAGCAGGACGACCTCACCGGGACCGAGCCTGGCCTGGGCACGGGCGGCCACCTCGACCGGGGCGCCGTCCCGCCAGTCATCCACCGACGGGCCCCACACGACCGGGTCCAGCCCGGCCCGCCGTACCGCCCAGTAGGTCCGCAGCGTCTGGGCGCCGTACGTCGGCCGGAAGTAGCGGGCCGGCCGGCCGGTCACCGCCGCCAGCCGGTCCCGGCCCTCGACGATCCGCCGGGCCGCCTCGGCCGGTGACAGGCCGGTCAGCCGGGCGTGGTCGATGCCGTGCAGCCCGATCTCGTGCCCGCCGTCGAGCACCGCGCGGACCAGCTCCGGATGGCGCTCGGCCCGCTCGGCAAGCTGGAAGAATGTCGCGGTCACCCCGACCTCGGCCAGTGCGGCCAGCACGGTCGGCGTGCCCTCGGGGTCTGGCCCGTCGTCGTAGGTCAGAGCGACCACCCGGGCCGACGTACGGGCTCCCTTGAGCGAGCCGACCGGGCCGGCCAACCGGTCGGTGGCCAACCGGATCCGGGTGCGGGTACGCGGCGACAAACGGCGCGCCACCACCCGGTTCAGGCCAGACGACACGATCCCTCCTGTGACAAGCTCCTCGCTGCACGGCCGGGCCCGACGACCGGGCCCGACGATCAGCCTGCCATGTCCGGCCCGCCGGCAGGCGGGGTTGACGGGATGCGGCCGGCCGAATCTCGGTTGACCTCAGCCGACCGGGCCGGTCTCATCTGCCCATGACCGCCTTCCCCGAACCCGCGCTCCCTGAGCATGTCGCCGAGAACCGGGCGTACTGGGACGGCGTGGCTGACCAGTGGGTCGCGGCGGGGCGGCGCCAGTGGGCCGCGGCCGAGCCGAGCTGGGGCATCTGGGGGGTGCCGCAGTCCGAGCTGCCGTTCCTGCCCGACGACGTGGCCGGTCTGGACACCATCGAGCTCGGCTGCGGCACGGCGTACATCTCGGCCTGGCTGGCCCGGCGTGGCGCCCGCCCGGTCGGCATCGACAACTCCGCCCGGCAGTTGGCCACCGCGCGCATGCTGCAGGCCGAGCACGGGCTGGAGTTCCCGCTGATCCACGGCAACGCCGAGCGGGTGCCGTACCCGGACGGGAGCTTCGACCTGGCGGTCAGCGAGTACGGTGCCGCGATCTGGTGCGACCCGTACCGGTGGGTCCCGGAGGCGGCGCGGCTGCTGCGGCCCGGCGGGCGGCTCGTGTTCCTGTGCAACTCGGCCCTAGCAATGATGTGCATGCCGGACGAGGGGCCGGCGGTGGACCGGCTGGTGCGCCCGCAGGAGGAGATCCGGCGGCTGGCCTGGCCCGGCGAGGGCATTGACTTCCACCTCGGCCATGGCGAGTGGACCCGGCTGCTGCGCGAGTGCGGCTTCGTGGTGGACGAGCTGATCGAGGTGTTCGCACCCGCCACGACGATGCGAACGCCGGAGTACCTGACATTCGAGTGGGCACGGCGCTGGCCGGCCGAGGATGTGTGGCTCGCCACTCGCAGGCAAGATGGCAGGAGGTAGCCGACGGGAAGGGTGTCGTAGCGGAGCCGGGCGAGGTGGGTGGGGTGGCGTTCGACCGGCTGTTCGAGCAGACCCGGGAGGCGCTGGCGGTGGTCCGGGCGACCGGGCCGCCGGGCCGCCGGGCGGGGACGATCCCGACCTGCGCGGCCGGGGCGAGGCGGCTGACGGCCAGGTGCGGGCGGAGGTGCTGCCCAACGGCCGGCTGGAACGGCTGAGCGTCGATCCGCGGCTGGTGCGCGGTGGCGTCGAGGCGATGTGCGAGCAGATCGTGCTGGTGGTGAGCTCCGCGCTGGACGACCTGGCCGGGCAGTCCGCCGCGCGGCGTTCTGCCGGGGGCGCCGGACCCCGCCGCGCTGGCGGGCCGGCTGCGCGACCTGCAGGACGAGTCGATGCGCCAGTTCGCGGCGTTCAGCCAGGCGCTGGGCGACGTCGTGGCGCGGCTTCCCGGGCGGGGGTGACGGCGCGGTGGGAGCGGGGTACGACGTCCACGCCGACAGCCTGCGGCGGGCCGCGGCCGCCGTGCGGGACGCGGGTGAGCGGCTCGACCAGGCGTGGCAGGCGCTGGCCAGCCAGGTGGGAGGCCTGCCCGGCGCGTTCGGCGACGACATGGTCAGCGGTCTGATCACCGCGTCGTACCAGGGCGCGCGGGCATCGCGGAGCGCTCGTTCGGCTCGGTGTCGCGCGGCTTCGGCGCCTTCGCCGACGGGCTGTCCGCGATGGCCGACCGGTACGACGCCGCGGAGCAGGACAATGTCGTGATCATTACCGCGGTGGGCCGGTAGCCGGCCGTGGGAGTCGAGTTGCCGGGTGAGCTCGCCGACCTGCTGAACGAGCTTGGATATATCTGGCCGAAGGCCGATGAGGTGCAGTTGTTCCAGCTCGGCCAGGCGTGGGTGGATCTGGGCTCGACGGTACGGGCGATCAGCCAGGACGCCGAGGGCGCCGCCGGTCGCGTGTGACGGACAACCATGGCGACGCGATCGAGACGTTCCGGGAGAGGTGGGCGGCCGAGCGGGCGCCGTCGGCGGTGCTGCGGGATGGCGCGACCGGCACGCAGGCGGTGGGTGCGGCGCTGCTCGTCTGTGCGGGGATCGTGCTGGCGCTGAAGATCTGCGTGATCGTCCAGCTCACCATCCTGGCCATTGAGATCATCCAGGCGATCGCAACCGCCGAGGTCACCTTCGGGGCCTCGCTGCTGGAGATCCGGTGTTCATGAAGCTGACCGGCCTCGCGATCAACTTCATCATCAGCAAGGCAATGGAGACCATCCTTGGTTGAGGGGGGAAAGGCCGCCGGAGAGGGAGCCGCCAAAGCCGCCTAAGGCATCATCGCGGCCGCCACGAAGAACCTGCTCAAGGAGGCCGACGAGGACATCGCCAAAGCGGTCGAGAAAGACGCCTTCCCAGCCGCCGAAAAAGACGTCGCTCATGCTGCCGAACACGGGGTCAGGCCGCCGAGCGAGCATTCCTACCAGGGGTTGAAGGACAGCCTGGACGAGGGCGCGACGCTGGAGAAGAATCGCAAGTCGGAGATTGCCCGGCGGCCAGGCAACTCCGCCACCGCGCGGCAGGAGTTCGATCAGCTCACCCAGGGCATGCCGGTGCGCGGATACCCGAATGGTACGAGAGCGGCCACCCTGGCCGACGGCACTGAGGTGACGGTGCGCAAGTCATCAGACGGACGTACGACGATCGAGCTGGCCGCTGCGAGTGGCAGTGCCGCGATCCTGTTCGGCCAGGACGAGCTCGGGCTGGTCGCGGGGAGTCCGGTGTTTGTCCGGACCGTTCTGGGCATGCCGGTCGAGCAGGCGCTGCGGGAGTTTGCCGAGTATGCCGAGGACATGCGCGAGGCCGCGCGGCACCTGCCCGAGATCGCCGCTCGGTACGGTGGCGGAACGCTTGCCAACGGCCAGCAGGACCCGAGTGTCTGATCATGACCATTAGCGGTGGGCTCGTGGGCATCGTTGTCAGGCGGCGAGCCGGGCGAGTTGGGCGCCCGGGAGGTGCGCGTCTGAAGATACGGCCCCGGAGGTACGGCGCCCGGCGAGAGGGGCGGACCGGGCTTGCCGGAGGGCGGGCGTAGGCTCAACGACATACCCCCGGGCCGCTACGACTCGGGGTTTGTGTGCTGCCAGTTGCCGTGCCGCCCAGGGACTGCCGAACGCCATGACGCTCGCCGGACTGCTCGACGCCGTACTCGCCGACCCGACCCTCGCACGCGCCGTGGCCGCGGCGGGCGCCACCACCCTCGACCTGACCGCCCCGGAACCGTTGCGGCCGTTCGTCGTCGCCGTCCTGGCCGCGGCCACCGAGCGGGGCGGCGCCGCCCGGCCGGTCCTCGCCGTCACCCCCACCGGCCGCGAGGCCGAGGACCTCACGGCCGCGCTGGCGTGCCTGCTGCCACCCGACAGCGTCGCGCTCTACCCATCCTGGGAGACGCTGCCGCACGAGAAGCTGTCCCCGCGCCCGGACACTGTCGGCCGCCGGCTCGCCGTGCTCCGCAGGCTTGCCCACCCCAGCGCCGATGACCCGGCGACCGGGCCGGTCAGCGTGGTCGTGGCGCCGGTACGCAGCGTGCTGCAGCCGCAGGCGCCCGGTCTCGGTGACCTCATGCCGGTCGAGCTGCGGCCCGGCACCGAGGTCGACCTGGACGACGTGGTGGAGCGGCTGGCCGGGCTTGCCTACACCCGGGTCGACCTGGTGGAAAAGCGCGGCGAGATCGCCGTACGAGGCGGCATCCTCGATGTCTTCCCGCCGACCGAGGAGCACCCGGTCCGGGTCGAGCTCTTCGGCGACTCGGTGGAGGAGGTGCGCTACTTCAAGGTCGCCGACCAGCGCAGCCTCGAGGTGGCCGAGCACGGCCTGTGGGCGCCGCCGTGCCGCGAGCTGCTGCTCACCGACGATGTCCGGGCGCGCGCTGCCGCACTCGCCAAGGACCAGCAGGACGCCGGCCGGGCCGACCTGGCCGAGATGCTGGACAAGATCGCCGCGGGGATCCCGGTCGAGGGTATGGAGGCGCTCTCGCCGGTGCTGGTCGACGGCATGCGGCTGATGCTGCACGAGCTGCCCGCCGGCACGCACGTCGTACTCTGCGACCCCGAGCGGATCCGCTCCCGGGCGGTGGAGCTGGTGCGCACCTCGGAGGAGTTCCTGGCCGCGTCCTGGGCCGCCGCGGCCACCGGCGGCGCGGCCCCGATCGACCTTGGCGCGGCCACCCTGCGCAGCCTGCCCGAGCTGCGGGACGCCGCCGCCGAATGTGGCCTGCCGTGGTGGACCGTCACGCCGTTCACCGCCCTCGGCCTGGCCGACGGCGCGCCACCGGACGCTGGGCTTGCATCGGACGCTGGGCCGGCGCCGGACGCGCTGGCCGTCGACGCTCGGGCCGCCGACGCCTACCGCGGCGACACCGATCGGGCCGTCGCCGACCTCACGTCCTGGGCGCACGACGGCTGGCGGCTCGCCCTGCTCTACGTCGGGCACGGCCCGGCCCAGCGCGCCGTCGAGGTGCTCAAGAGCGCCGACCTGGCGGCCCGGCTCGACGCCGGCATCGACGGCCCGCTCACCCCGGCGGTGGTCACCGTCACCACCGGCCAGCTTGACCACGGCTTCGTGTCCGAGCCGCTGAAGCTGGCGGTGCTGACCGAGGCCGATCTGACCGGCAGCCGCGGCGCCTCCACCAAGGACATGCGTCGGATGCCGTCCCGCCGCCGGCACCAGATCGACCCGCTCCAGCTCCAGCCCGGCGACCTCGTCGTCCACGAGCAGCACGGCGTCGGGCGGTACGTCGAGATGGTCCGGCGCACGGTGAACGGCGGCGAGCGGGAGTACCTCATCCTCGAGTACGCCGCGGCTCGCAAGGGCCAGCCGGCCGACCGGCTGTTCGTGCCCACAGACGCGCTGGACCAGGTCACCCGCTATGTCGGCGGCGAGAACCCGGCGCTGAGCCGGCTCGGCGGCGCCGACTGGGCCAAGACCAAGGGCAGGGCGCGCAAGGCGGTCAAGGAGATCGCCGGCGAGCTGATCCGGCTCTACGCGGCCCGGACCAGCGCGCGGGGGTTCGCGTTCAGCGCCGACACGCCGTGGCAGCGCGAGCTGGAGGACGCCTTCCCCTACGTCGAGACGCCGGACCAGCTCGCGGCGATCAACGAGGTCAAGGCGGACATGGAGCGGTCCGTCCCGATGGACCGGGTGATCTGCGGCGACGTCGGCTACGGCAAGACCGAGATCGCGGTGCGGGCGGCGTTCAAGGCGGTGCAGGACGCCAAGCAGGTGGCGGTGCTGGTGCCGACCACCCTGCTGGCCCAGCAGCACTTCACCACGTTCGCCGACCGGATGGCGCAGTTCCCGGTGACGGTGCGGACGCTGAGCCGGTTCAACACACCGGCCGAGTCGGAGCAGACCGTCACCGGGCTGGCCGCCGGCTCGGTGGACATCGTGATTGGCACGCACCGGCTGATCCAGCCGTCCACCCGGTTCAAGGATCTCGGGCTGGTCATCGTCGACGAGGAGCAGCGCTTCGGCGTCGAGCACAAGGAGTACCTCAAGCATCTGCGGGCGCACGTCGACGTACTAACGATGTCGGCGACCCCGATCCCGCGCACGCTGGAGATGTCGCTGACCGGCATCCGGGAGATGTCCACGATCCTGACCCCGCCGGAGGAGCGGCACCCGGTGCTCACCTTCGTCGGGCCGTACGACGACAAGCAGATCGCCGCCGCGATCAGGCGGGAGCTGCTGCGCGAGGGCCAGGTCTTCTTCGTGCACAACCGGGTCGAGTCGATCGACCGGGCGGCCCGGCGGCTGGCCGAGCTGGTGCCCGAGGCGCGGGTCGCCGCGGCGCATGGCCAGATGGGCGAGCATGTGCTGGAGCGGGTCATCGGCGATTTTTGGGAGAAGCGGTCCGACGTGCTGGTCTGCACCACGATCGTGGAGACCGGGCTGGACATCTCCAACGCCAACACGCTGATCGTGGAGCGGTCCGACGTGCTCGGGCTCTCCCAGCTCCACCAGCTCCGCGGCCGGGTCGGGCGCGGCCGGGAGCGGGCGTACTCGTACTTCCTCTACCCGCCCGAGCGGCCGATGACCGAGACCGCGCACGACCGGCTGGCCACCATCGCGCAGCACTCGGACCTGGGCGCCGGCATGTACGTCGCGATGAAGGACCTGGAGATCCGCGGCGCGGGCAACCTGTTGGGCGGGGAGCAGTCCGGGCACATCGCCGGGGTCGGCTTCGACCTGTACGTGCGGATGGTCGGCGAGGCGGTGCGCGAGTACCAGGGCAGCCCGGCGGAGGAGCAGGTTGAGATCAAGGTGGACCTGCCGGTCGACGCCCACCTGCCGCACGACTACGTGACCAGCGACCGGCTGCGGCTGGAGGCGTACAAGCGGCTGGCCGCGGCCACCCGGGAGGAGGCGGTGACCGCCGTGGCCGAGGAGCTGCGGGACCGGTACGGGCCGTTGCCGGCGCCGGTGGCCAACCTGATCGAGGTGGCCCGGTTCCGCACCCTGGCCCGCCGATACGGCGTGAGCGAGGTGTCGCTGCAGGGCAGCGTGGTCCGGATGTCGCCGGTGTCGCTCCGGGAGTCGCAGGAGCTGCGGATGCAGCGGCTCTACCCGCGCAGCGTCTACAAGCCGGCGGTCAGCACCATCTCGGTGCCCCGGCCGGGCCGCCCCGGCCAGCCGGTGCGCGACGTACCGCTGCTGGAGTGGGCCGGCCGGCTGCTGGCCGCCGTGCTGGAGCCGCCTCCCGCCGCCGGGTAGCGCCGGGTAGCGGCGCGGCGGTCGTGCCGATGGAGCCAGGTCCGGGTCAGGCGTCCAGCTCGGGGTCGCGCGTGAGGGCTAGCTTGCGCAGGATGTCGTCACGCACCTCCTCTGCCATGAGTGTGATGTTGAAGAGGTGCTGAGTGGTCGCGCCCAGGCTTACCCGGAGCCGGCTGGCGACGGTCTTGACGTTGTTGAGATCGGTGATCGGATCCGGCAGGTCCGCGATCGCGTTCGAGCAGCCTCGGGGGTATGAGGAACATGGCCGCAAACGCGTTTGCACGCTGTTCGAGGCCACGCGGCGCCCACGGGCCACTCGCGATTGCCACACGTTCACCGTACCCGCGGTCGTAGAGAACATGGCAGATCTCATGGGCAATGGTGAGCCGCTGCGCGAGCTCGTTCGCGGAGTGGGGTGAGGATCGGTTGACGAGAATAGTTGGACGGTGCTGTGGGCCGACGATGCTGCAGCCACGTATTGTAGTGTCGGAGAGCGTGAGGACCCCACGGGCAATGTCGAGATCGGCGAGGTCGTACCCTTGCTCCCATGCCGGGTAGGTCGTGGCTCCCATGCCGGGTAGGTCGTGTCCAGGGGGCGGCTCTCGATGAGCTCGCGGAGTCGTGGACTTTTCGACGCTAGCTGGCACGTACTGGTCGACCAGGACGTTCGTCAAGGTTCGGACATCGCTTTCGGTAACGGTGGGTGCGACCGCTCCGGACAGCAGGGCGGCCTGACACGATCTGGTGACGACCAGCGGTGACCCATCGACGTCGAGAGCGGCGGCCACCGCCTCATCACCACCCCGCTGCTTGGGCGTGTCCAGGACGGTGGACCAGATTTCGTGGCCCGCGCTGCTCCCGAGCAGATTTTTGGATAGTGGTGGCGTCGGTCGGAGACCGGCCAGCCAACGGAGCCGTTCCTCATGCTCCCGCGGCGCCGTAAGGTCCAGGAGCGCCACCCTGAGGTCGTCCAGGCGTTTGCCCGGCCGAACTCTCAGCAGGTAGCTCACTGCGGCGAGGGCCGCCTCCTGAAGAGGACCGGCCACGTCATCGGGAGACAGCAGCGCGAACCCCCGAGCGGAGCTGAAGCGAAAGCCGGGCGGCGATCCGGCCAGCGGCTCGTCGTGCCAGCTTGTCTCTATCTCGTCACGCAGCCGCCGGAACACCGACGTTCGGGAACAGCCCACCGGCCCGCGCAGGCCGCACCGCGTGCCGCTGACGCCACTCGAACCATTCTTCCTCCCACGCCGACGTCGTGGTCTCGTCTGCCAGCTCGGGTGCGTTTCGGGTCGCGGCGAGGGAGTCGACTGCCGAGCTGCCCAGGTTTCGGTTGGGTAGGCGTTCCTCGTGCGGCAGAGGGTTCCAGCTCGCCGCACCTGTTCGGCAAGCTCCCGCTCGTCCACGCCATACCTCCCTATGGCCCTCCCTGCTCGGCTGCCACGGTCAGCATGGCAGATACGGCCGCGTCCGGTGTGGCGGTGGCCAGCCGACCGCGAGGCGAGCCCAACCCGTGCCGTGTGGTGAGCCCGGCCGCCGTTATGTCGGACGCCCGTGAGAGCCTTGCACACGCCCAACCCACGGAAGGACCGGCCTTCGTGACCTCTCGCCGTACCGCCGGACTGGCCGCGCTGCTCGCCGCCGGCATGATCGCTCTGACCGGGTGCCAGCCGAGCACCGGCACCGCCGCGTTCGTCGGTGCCCAGCGGATCACCGAGCGGCAGCTCCAGGCCGCGGTGGACGAGGGTCTCGCGCTGCCGGGCGCCCGGGCGGAGGTGATCAAGCAGAGCGGCGGGGACCTTGCCGAGTTCCGCCGGAGCATGCTGCAGACCGCGATCCTGAGCGCGCTCGTCGACGAGGCGGCCCGGCGGACCGGGGCGGCGGTGACGCCTGTCGCCACGCAGCAGCTCATCAGCTCCATCGGCGGCGCGGAGGGCGCACGGCAGCGGCTGCACGTCTCCACCGCACAGCTCACCCGGCTGGCTTACAACAGGCTGCTGGTGCAGGAGCTGGGCTACGTCCTGGGTGGTGTCCAGCGGCCCACCGACCAGGTGCTGCGCCAGCAGTACCTGCGCACCGCCCGGCAGCAGAGCATCGTCACGATCAGCGTCGTGCAGGTCGGCGACATGCAGGAGCTGCGGGCCGTCGTGGCGCGGCTGCGGGCCGACCCAGGCAGTCTCGCCGCGCTGGCCAAGCAGTACGCGAAGTACGAGTTCACCCGGGCGCAGCCGCAGACCGTTGACTCCACGATCCGGCCGGAGAGCCTGTTCGCGCAGCTTGTGGCGGCCAGGCCAGGCGATGTGGTGCCTTTCGTGGGTCCGCGGCAGTTCGTCGCCTTCAAGGTCGTCAAGGTGTCGCTGCCGACGTTCCAGCAGGCCCGCGGCGCGCTGCTGGACGCGAACCAGACCTTGGCGCTGAACGGCGGGTTCGAGTACCTGGTCCGCCTGTCGGGGGAGTTCGGCGTGCGGGTGAACCCCCGGTACGGCGCCTGGACGGTGGATCGGACGGCCGGTGTCTTCCGGGTCGACCAGGCGACCAACCCGGTGCTGCGGCTGGGCGGGGCGAGCCCGCCACCGGACGCCCCGCCGCCGAGCCAATGACGCCTGGCCCATGACCGACCGGCTGCTGCTCGTCACCACCTCGCCGCGGCTGCCCGCCGGGCTGCTCTCGTGGGCCGGTTGGGAGGCGCTGCGGTCCGGCCCGGTGTACGCCGCCGACCCCGGCTCGGCGCAGGCCCAGGCGGTCCGGGCGTCCGGTGTCGCGGTCTCCGGACTGTCCACTGTGGACGACGTGTTGGCCGGCGGGGGTCCTGGTCGGGTGGCGTACGACCTGCGGGAGCGGGCCCGTGCCGGCGGTGTGGCGGTGTGGCTGGCCGGGCCGGACGGCGACCCGGAGCTCGCCCGCGCGCTCGGCGACCTGGTGGCCCGGTCCGGCGGCGCCGAGCTGGAGGTGGTGTACGGCTCATGGGACCCGCCCGGTGCCCGGCTGCTTGATGTGGTCGCGGTGATGGACCGGCTGCGCTCGCCGGGCGGTTGCCCGTGGGACGCCGAGCAGACCCATACCTCGCTGGCGCCGTACCTGCTGGAGGAGACATACGAGGCGTACGAGGCGCTGGAGCACGACGACCCCGACGCGCTGCGTGAGGAGCTCGGCGACGTGCTGCTGCAGGTGGTCTTCCACGCCCGGCTGGCCGAGGAGCTGCCGGAGGACGAGCGTTGGTCGATCGACGACGTGGCCGGGCATCTCGTGGACAAGCTGGTCCGGCGGCATCCGCACGTGTTCGCCGGCCTCGAGGTGTCCGACGCGGCCGAGGTGCACGCGAACTGGGACAAGATCAAGCGGGCCGAGAAGCCGCGCGGCTCGGTGACGGACGGCGTGCCGATGGGCCAGCCGGCGCTCACCCTGGCCGCCGCGCTGCAGCGCAAGGCGGCCAGGATCGGCCTGGCCGACGTGCTGCCCGACCCTGCGGCAGCCGGGGCTCCGGCGCCGGAGCTGGGCGGGCCGGAGCCGAGCGGGCCAATGGTGGGTCGGCGGCTGTGGGCGCTGGTCGCTGAGGCCCGGGCCGCCGGGCTGGACGCCGAGGCCGAGCTGCGCGCCGTGGCCCGTGCCTACCGGGCCGCCGTCATCGCTGCCGAGCGCGTTGGTCCACCCTAGCCCGACGATCATCGAGCTGCTGTCTCTAGTTGATCTCCACCAGCGACCACAGCTCGATGATCGTCGGAGAGCGGGTCAGCTCAGGTCGGGTCGGACCCGAAGATGCTTGGCAGCCAGAAGAGCACCCCGGCCAGCAGCACCGTGGCGATCACGAAACCCCGGTGCCGGACCCGTCCAGGTAGGCCCACACCAGGCCGAGCGCCGGGGCCGGCAGCACCAGCCCGATGTCGCCGAGCAGGTGCCGTCCGAGCGGGATCTGGTCCCGGTCCGGGCCGCCGTCCTTGTTCCGCTGCTTCTCCAGCCCCTTGGTCCAGCGGACGTTGTTCTGCGTCAGCTCGCCCTTGGGCTGGGTTGCCCGGCGGCGGCCGGATGGCCAGATCGGCTGCCCGGCCAGGTCCACGGGCAGCAGCTTGTCGATGGCCGGCACGCCATGCACCCGGGCCGGCGTACCGGCGAGGGTCGCACGCAGAACCGGGTCCCAGTAGACCGGCTGCCACCACTCCCGCCTGCCGTCGGAGATGATCAGCCAAGACCGTCGGATGAGGCCGCGCCGGGTCTGCGCCCAGCTCACCGGGAACGTCTGTACGCGCCGTCGTTCGGCCTGGGCCCGGCGCGGGATCCAGGTCGCCGTGACCAGGAGCGCGACCAGCAGCACCAGCATCGAGAAGACCAGGCCGCTGAAGTACGTGCGGTCACGCCGGAAGATCTCCTCGCCGACCGCATAGCTCCGGCTGGGATTGTCGGGCACGTAGCGAATGTCAACCCTGGCACCCTTGCTGACGGCGCCGGCACCGGGGAAGACCCGCCGGTCCCGGTGCCTTCCGCCGGTCGCGTCGGTCCACTCGACGTCCAGCCCGGCGGAGCCCGCGCCGTCCGCCAGAACGGTGCCCGTGGCGACCGCGGTGGCGGCCCGGAGCTGGCTCGCGGTGAACTTCACACCCAGCAGGCCGATCAGCACGGCGCAGATCACGACCAGCGGGACCAAGGCTACCACCATGTGCCGCACGGGACGGCGCTGCCACAATCTCACGGCCGGCAACTATCCCACGTGTGGTCACCTCTTGGCGTTGTGGTGACCTTTCGTTGGCTGCGCCGCCCGTGTGGTCACCTGTCGGCGTTGTGGTGACCTCTTGGGGTGCGGCGGCAACGACAGGTGACCACAACGCCAAGAGGTGACCACACGGGGAGTGGGCGGGGCGGGCGAGGTCCGCGTACGGCGGGCCGCCGGGGCGGCGCGAGGACCGGCGGTTAGGCTCGGGCCAGACCGACGGCCGGTACGCACGTCACCGGCCGAACCGACCGAAAGGAGCACCCAGTGGCGACCATCGAGGCCGTCGGCGCCCGCGAGATCCTGGACTCCCGTGGCAATCCCACCGTCGAGGTCGAGGTCGCGCTGGACGACGGCACCCTTGCCCGGGCCGCCGTACCGAGCGGCGCCTCCACCGGCGCGTTCGAGGCTGTCGAGCTGCGCGACGGCGACGACCGGTACGGCGGCAAGGGCGTCATCCGGGCGGTCCAGGGGGTGCTCGACGACATCGGCCCTGAGCTGCTCGGCTACGAGGCGCACGAGCAGCGGCTGATCGACGCCCGGCTGATCGACCTCGACGGCACCCCGGACAAGTCCCGGCTGGGCGCGAACGCCGTCCTCGGCGTCTCGCTGGCGGTGGCTAAGGCGGCGGCCGAGTCGGCCAGCCTGCCGCTGTTCCGCTACCTCGGCGGGCCGAACGCGCATGTCCTGCCCGTGCCCATGCTCAACATCCTGAACGGCGGCGCGCACGCCGACACCAACGTGGACGTGCAGGAGTTCATGGTGGCGCCGATGGGGGCGCCGACGTTCCGTGAGGCGCTGCGCTGGGGCACCGAGGTCTATCACGCGCTGAAGTCGGTGCTGAAGGGCCGCGGGCTCGGCACCGGCCTGGGCGACGAGGGCGGTTTCGCGCCCAACCTGGACACCAACCGGGCCGCGCTGGACCTGATCATGGAGGCGATCGACAAGGCCGGTTACGCCCCCGGCCGAGAGGTCGCGCTGGCGCTGGACGTTGCCGCCACCGAGCTGTACGCCGACGGATCCTACCGGCTGGAGGGTGGCATCAGGTCGGCCGAGGAGATGGCCGCGTACTACCAGGAGCTCGTCGCTGCCTACCCGCTGGTCTCCATCGAGGACCCGCTGTCGGAGGATGACTGGGCGGGTTGGCGGCTGCTCACCGAGCTGCTCGGCGAGCAGGTGCAGATTGTCGGCGACGACCTGTTCGTGACCAACCCCGAGCGGCTGCGCCGCGGCATCACCGAGCAGACCGCCAACGCGCTGCTGGTCAAGGTCAACCAGATCGGCACCCTGACCGAGACGCTGGACGCGGTCGCCCTGGCGCGCCGGTCCGGCTACTCCTGCATGATGAGCCACCGCTCCGGCGAGACCGAGGACACCATCATCGCCGACCTGGCCGTGGCCACCGACTGCGGCCAGATCAAGACCGGCGCGCCGGCCCGGTCGGAGCGGGTGGCGAAGTACAACCAGCTCCTGCGGATCGAGGAGGAGCTCGACGACGCCGCGCGGTACGCCGGCTCGGGTGCCTTCCCGCGGTACCTGCCGGGAGGCTGAGGCCGTGCCGACCCCGCGCCCGAGCGGCCGAGGTAGCCGGCCCGCGCGCACGCCGGGCGCCACCCGGCGGCCGGGTGACCGGCGGACCGCCCGCGCCGCCCGAGCCGGTCGCGTCGAGGCGGCTGGGCTGACCACCGGGCCGACGGAGCAGCCCAGCCAGTCGGACCGGGCCCGGCGGGCCGCGGCCGGGGCCGGCTCAGGGTGGCGGAGCAGTGCGCTGACCGGCCGGGCCGCCGTACTGGGCCTGGTCGTGTGCGCCCTGGTGCTGAGCCTGGTCTACCCGGCCAAGCAGTACCTCAGCCAGCGCGGCGTGATCGCCGAGCTGACCCGCCAGCAGGCCGCCGCCGAGCGGCGCGTGGCGCTGCTGGAGGCGCAGGCCCGGCAGCTCCGCGACCCGGCGTACCTGCGTGCGCAGGCCCGCAAGCGGCTGCAGTTCGTGATGCCCGGTGACACGGTGTACATCGTCGTCAACGGCGACGGCCAGCCGTCGACGCGCGCCGCCGGCCCGCCGGTCCCGGCCGCGGGATCCGCCCAGCCGTGGTACGCCGAGCTGTGGCGGACCGTCGAAGCGGCCGACCAGGCGCCGTGACCGGCAGCCCCGAGCGGTGACCGGCCTTCCCGGACCGGGCATGAGCGAGGCCGACCGGCAGGCGGTGGCCACCCAGCTCGGCCGCGAGCCGCGGGCGATGCGGGCGGTCGCGCACCGCTGCCCGTGCGGCTGGCCGGACGTGGTGGAGACCGCGCCCCGGCTGCCGGACGGCACGCCGTTCCCGACGCTGTACTACCTGACCTGCCCCCGCGCCGTGTCCGCCGTAGGAACCCTCGAGGCGTCCGGCCTGATGCGCGAGATGAGTGCCCGGCTGGCCGCCGACCCCGAGCTGGCCACCCGGTACCGGCAGTCGCACGAGGAGTACCTACGGCGGCGGGCGGAGCTCGGCGAGGTGCCGGAGATCGCCGGCACCTCGGCCGGCGGGATGCCGGGCCGGGTCAAGTGCCTGCATGTGCTGGTCGCGCACGCGCTGGCCGCCGGCCCAGGGGTCAACCCGCTGGGGGACGAGGCCGTGGCGCTGCTGCCTCGGTGGTGGGTGGACCAGCCCTGCGGCCCGCGCGACCCGATGTGCGGGACACTGTCGGGATGACTCGTGTGGCGGCCGTCGACTGCGGCACCAACTCCGTTCGGCTCCTCGTCGCCGATGCTGTCGGTGACACGCTCGTCGAGGTGGTACGCCGGATGGAGATCACCCGGCTCGGGCAGGGCGTGGACGCGACCAGCCGGCTGGCGCCCGAGGCGCTAGAGCGTACCGGTACGGTGCTGCGCCGGTACGCCGAGGACATCGCCCGGCTGGGCGCCGAGCGGGTCCGGGTGGCCGCCACCAGCGCCACCCGGGACGCGGCCAACCGGGCCGACTTCGAGGCCCTGGTGCGGGTCACAGTCGGCGTCGTACCGGAGGTGATCAGCGGCGAGGAGGAGGCCCGGCTGTCGTTCGCGGGTGCGGTGCGCGGCCTGGCCGGCGGGGCGCCGCCGTACCTGGTGTGCGACATCGGCGGTGGCTCGACCGAGCTGGTGCTCGGCGGCGGGGGAGCGGGTGCCGGGCAGCCGGGTGCCGAGGAGGTGGTCGCTGCCTGTTCCATGAACGTCGGGTGCGTGCGGCTGGCCGAGCGGCACCTGCGGGCCGACCCGCCTACGGCGGCGCAGGTCAGCGCGGCCGAGGCGGACGTACGGGCGGCGCTGGCCGAGGCCCGTGAGAAGGTGCCGGTGGAGCGGACGGCGACCATGGTCGGTGTGGCCGGCTCGATCACCACGGTCGCCGCGCTGGCCCTGGGCCTGGCCGAGTACGACCCGGCGAAGGTGCACCACAGCCGGCTGTCCGCCGCCCGGATCGACGAGGTGACGACCGAGCTGCTGGCCTCGACGCACGCCGAGCGGGCCGCCCGCGCGGTGATCCACCCCGGCCGGATCGACGTGATCACGGCCGGGGCGCTGGTGCTGAGGGTGCTGGTGGCCGAGCTCGGCGTCCCGGAGGTCGTGGTGAGCGAGCACGACATCCTGGACGGCATTGCCTGGTCCATCGCCTGACGCGGGTACTTGTCGCGGCACCTGTCGTGGGAAGGTCGCCGTCTCCGCGCCCGGTTTGTTCGACTTGTCCCCGACAGGTCGCGACCCGTCAGCGCTCTGGCTCGGGCTCTGGTGCCCAGCCCGGAGCGGGCCGTCCGGTCAGCGCCCGGTAGACCACCGCTGCCCCTCGGGACGCCACGAACTGCCCCACGGCCACCGACACCGCCGACAGCCCGGCCCACGCCAGGACGTCGTTCAGCCGGGCGTTCGGCGCCTTTGGGTCGGTCACCGTGTCGCCCTGAGCATGCTGCCAGGCAACGGTCAGCACCTTGCGCGTCAGGATCGTGGTCGGAATCGCGAGCGCCACCCCGAGCACCCGGTAGATCAGCTTGCCCACGCTCTACCTCCTCCATCGCGGGGTCGCGACGGGTGAGCCCGACGCGCCACAGCCGACAGCAAAACACATGATCGCGCTGGTTGCCTGGTCGCGCTGGTTGCCTGGTCGCATCCGGCTGCTGGCGAGTTCGGCTGCTGGCCCACCCGGGAGCGTGGTTGCATACAGGGCATGGCCACTCAGCGGATGGGGGACGGCGTGACCGCGGCGGACCAGGCCGCCGTTGCCCGGCTCGCCACCGGAGCCCGCGACCTAGCCGAGCTCGACGCCCGGATCGCGGCGTGCCGGGCCTGCCCCCGGCTGGTCAACTGGCGCGAGACGGTGGCCAGGGACCGGCGGGCGGCGTACGCCGGGCAGACCTACTGGGGCCGCCCGGTCCCCGGCTTCGGCCCGGTGGACGCCCGGATCTGCGTGGTCGGGCTGGCTCCGGCTGCGCACGGCGGCAACCGCACCGGCCGGATGTTCACCGGCGACCGCAGCGGCGACTGGCTGTACGCCGCGCTGTACCGGGCCGGCCTGGCCAACCAGCCGACGGCGACGAGCCGCGACGACGGGCTGACGCTGTACGGCGTCCGGGTCACCGCGCCGGTGCACTGCGCGCCGCCGGCCAACAAGCCCACGACGACCGAGCGGGACACCTGCCGGGCCTGGCTGGACCGCGAGCTGGCGCTGCTGGCGCCGGCGCTGCGGGTCGTCGTCGTGCTCGGCGGGTTCGCCTGGTCGGTGCTGTGGGCGGCGCTGCGGGCGACCGGCCAGCCGGTGCCGCGGCGGCTGCCGGCGTTCGGGCACGGCGTCGAGGTGGCGGTCCCGGAGCGCGGCTGGCACGTGCTGGCCAGCTACCACGTGAGCCAGCAGAACACCTTCACCGGCAAGCTGACCGAGCCGATGCTGGACGCGGTGTTCGCCCGCGCCGTCGAGCTGGCCGCCGCGCCCTGATCACCCCCCACCCGCCGAGTGTGGTCACCTCTCGGCGTTGTGGTGACCTGTCGTTGCCTGTGGACCCCGTGTGGTCACCTACGCGCCTTGTGGTGACCTCTTGTGGCCTGGACACCCCGAGAGGTCACCACAAGGCGCGTAGGTGACCACACGTTGTACGGGGACCCCAACAGGTGACCACACGGCGTAGTGGTGACCACACGGGATACGCACCTGTCGCGGTTACCCTCGGGTCATGGCCCAGCGACGGCACATCCTCATCGTGGGCGGCGGGTGCGTCGGCATGTACACGGCGTACCGGCTGCAGAAGAAGCTCGGCCCGGGGCAGGCGACCATCACCGTCGTCGACCCGCAGAGCCACATGACCTACCAGCCGTTCCTGCCTGAGGCGGCTGCTGGCTGGGTCGAGCCGAGACACGTGGTCGTGCCGCTGCGCCAGGTGCTGCGTAAGTGCCGGGTGATCACCGCCACGGTCACCGGCCTGGACCACGCCCGCGGGGCCGCGACCGTCCAGCCGCTGGAGGGCGAGCCGTACGAGATCGGCTACGACATCGTGGTGATGGTGCCCGGCTCGGTCGCCCGCACCCTGCCAATCCCCGGCCTGGCCGAGCACGGCATCGGGTTCAAGACCATCGGCGAGGCCATCTACCTGCGCAACCACGTCCTGTCCCGGCTGGACTTCGCCGCCTCGACCAACGACGAGCGGCGCCGCCGCAAGGCGCTCACGTTCTGCTTCATCGGAGGCGGGTACGCCGGCATTGAGGCGCTGGCCGAGCTGGAGGACATGGCCCGCTACGCCACCCGCTACTACGACAACCTCTCGGCCGCCGACCTGCACTGGGTGCTGATCGAGGCGGCCGACCGGATCCTGCCCGAGGTCAGCCTGCCGATGGGCGAGTACACGGTACGGCAGCTACTTAAGCGGGGCCTCGACATCCGGCTCCACACGCGGGTCGAGTCGCTGACCGACTGCCACGTCGTTCTCACCGACGGCGAGGAGCTCGACGTCGAGACGATCGTGTGGACCGCCGGGGTCAAGCCGAACCCGATGCTGGCGAACACCGACCTGCCCCTGGACGAGCGGGGCCGGGTTGTCTGCGACGCCACCCTGATGGTGCGCGGCGTGGCCGGCGCGTGGAGCGCGGGCGACTGCGCAGCCGTGCCCGACCTGTCCAGCGACGACCCGACGGCGACCTGCAGCCCCAGCGCCCAGCACGCCGTACGGCAGGCCAAGCGGCTCAGCGACAACATCGTCCGGTCGCTGCACGGCGAGGAGCCCCGGCCGTACCGGCACGCCTACGTCGGCTCGGTGGCCAGCCTCGGCCTGTACAAGGGCGTCGCCGAGGTGTACGGCGTCCGGCTCAAGGGCCTGCCGGCGTGGGTGATGCACCGGACGTACCACGTCAGCCGGATGCCGACGTTCAACCGGAAGGTCCGGGTGGTCGCGGACTGGACTCTCGGGCTGTTCTTCCGCCGCGAGGTGGTCTCGCTCGGCCAGATCCAGGAGCCGCGCCGGGACTTCGCGGCGGTCGCCCAGCGGACGGGGCGGCCGGCCGCATAGCCGGCTCGCGGCCCCCGCCCGGGCCAGACAGGGCCTGACAGGGCCTGACAGGGCCTGACAGGGCCAGACAGGGGCAAGGGCAGCAAGGGATGGCGTCAGGCGGTGTCGACGGCGGGCAGCGCCTGCAGCCGGGCCAGCTCGGCCGGGTCCTGGGCGCGCATCCAGCGGATCACATCGCGGTACGGCACGCAGTACGTGTCCGGCTGGCGGCAGGCCTGCCTGACGAAGCTGGCCAGGGCCTGGGTGTAGGCGTTGTTGTTCCAACTGTTGAAGTGGTTGCCGAGGATCAGCGGCGCCCGGTTGCCGTTGTAGGCCGCGCGGTACATCCGCTGGTACGTGGCCAGCACCTGCCGGGAGTTGGCCACCGAGTCGCCGGTGGTGGGCGGGTCGCCGGTCTGCTGGACCCAGAAGTTGTAGTCCATCGAGATCACGCCGCGGCTGGTGCCGGCCAACGGCACGTACCCCATCGGGAGCTCCCAGATCCCGTAGCGGTTCTTCTTCGGCCAGGCGATGCCGCTGCGGTTCCCGCTGGAGTCGTAGCTGAGGCCCAGCCGCCGCAACGCCGGCATGAGCTGGCCTGGCCGGCCCTCCAGGCACGGCGTCCGGCCGCCCTTGATCGACTCGACCGGCACCTCAAGGGTGGGCATCGTGTCGTCGTGGTTGACCTGCTTGTAGTCCCGGAAGAACGTGAGGAACTGTTGTAGCTCGCTGGTCCAGTCCGCGGTGGTCCAGTCGTTGGCGGCGTACCCGGCGCCGGCGCAGAAGTGGCCGTTGTAATGGGTGCCGATCTCGTCGCCGCGGCGCCAGGCGTCGTTCAGGTCCTCGACGACCTGCCTGACCTCGGCCGCACTGAAGAACCCGATCGAGCTGCGGCCAGGGGAGTGGCCCGGGCCGGTGTAGGCCCGCCGGTACTTCTCACCGACCAGGTAGACGCCGGAGAGGAAGCCGGTGAACCGCATGTTCGCCTTGGCGGCGACGTCGCGCCAGTACTCCCACTTGGCGTGTGAGCCGGCGCCGTCGAAGGAGACCACGATGAACTGGGGCGGTCGCTGGCCCGGCCGGAGCCTGGTCGGGGTGAAGAAGGAGTCGGGGTCGACCGCGCTGGGGCTGGTCGAGCCGGGCCCAGTCGAGCCGGGGCTGGCGGGCTGGGTCGGCTGGCCAGGCGGGTTGGCCACCGAGGCCGGCTGCCGGTTGTCCGCCTCGGTACGGGCGAACAGCGTGAAGGCCAGCGCGACCACGATAGCGCCGACCAGCAGCGCGTTGCGTTTCATGGTGTGATGGCCCCGTCCCCCGTGATGGGTCGAACGCTAGCAGCACCGCAGCGACCGGAGTCTGGTTCAGGGTAGGTCGCCCAACACTGTAGATGCGTGCCCGGCTTGTCTGGTTGGCACAGGCATCGCGACCGTGAGCAGGACGGGTTCTGCCAAACCCGTAACGCGGACTTGTCAGGCTGGCTAGCCTCGTAGAGCCCCCGTAGCCCAAACGGCAGAGGCCGGCCCCTTAAAAGGGCTCCAGTGTCGGTTCGAACCCGACCGGGGGCACCGCTCAGCGGGCGGCTGGCGTCCAAGCGCCAGCCGCACTGTCCCCACCATGTCATCGAGAGTTCGACCTCGATCTGGAGCGGCGACCCGTATGCCGCTACCTACAGTAGCGCCTTGACCACCCCATGTATCAGATTTGGCGAAATCAGTTTTCAATGATGACGAGCGCGGCGCGGCCCAGGCGTTGGTTGCGAGGCATCACGTGGTTGTCACAGGGGAACGGCGACAGGGGAACGGCGACGGTCAGCCGAGGCGGCGCCCGGTGACACGCTCGGCCGGGATCCGGAGGTAGCAGTCCCGATCGCCGGGCATCCAGGACCGCACCGGCAGCTCCGCCAGCCGGGCGCGATCGGCGGGGTCGGTGACCTCCCGGGCGTAGCCGACCACCGTCACACTCCACCCGGACTCGTCGTCCGGGGCGAACCAGTCGGCCTGGAAGGCCACCACCGCGTTGCGGACCGCGGCAGCCAGCGTGGAGCTCTCGCTGGCACAGATGACGACCGCCTCACCCAGCAGCCTGAACCGGACTGGCAGGACGGCCGGCAGCGCATTGTCGGTGCAGACAACTCGGCCGATCGTGACTGAGGAGAGCAGTTTCAGGCAGTCCTCGGCGGTGAGGATCTCCAGCCCGTTCGAGTCATACATGGCACCACCCGCGGCCTTCGTCGCTTTCGCACCGCTTACCATGCCGGGCCGCCGTAACCGACAACAGGGCCGAAAGTCCCGACCCCGACATCTCGCCCTACCGGGGCTCATCACCCCGACCCCGCCCGACCAGACCTGGCCCGGCGCGTCCGGCCGGCGTGCCTGAATAGTCATGACGAGGCACCTCACCTAGTTACCTGTTGCTATTTGGCGCAGGTTTCGCCGGCCGCGACCGATTAGCCGCACGGGGGACCGTTGAGGGTCCTTGGTCCCTACCCGGCTTGCCCCCACGTGCTGGACTCTTACCGGTACGTAGGACTTCGGGGGCATATTGTGGTGATGTCGAACGTAGGTATGAGAACCGGTGTGGTCGTGGGGATCGATGGGTCGGGAACGACCCGCCGGCCGCTGCTCTGGGCAGCCCGCGAGGCCCGGCTCCGTCGGGAGCCACTGGTGATCTGCCATGCCTACCCGCCGCTGGACCATTCGGCGGGTCTCCGGTCGAGTGCGTCGGCCGGGGAGCGCTCCGACCGCCTGACGTGGTACGCCGCCGAGCTGGCTGAGGCGGCTGAACCGGGGCTGACCGTGGTCCCGGCGCCGGTTCCGGCGCCGGTTCGGGAGGCGTTGCTGGGCGCGGTCGAGCTGCCATGCCTGGTGGTGATCGGTACCGGCGGCGCCGGCCGGATGGCCGAGGCGCTGCTGGCCGAACCCACGCTGGGCGCATCCGGGCTGGGCGCGTCCGGGCCGATCGCGGTGGTCCGTGGGTCGGCGACCGGCTCAGGCCATCCGTTCGCCGGTCACGTCGTGGTGGCGGTGGAGTGCCCGGAGTCGGACGCGGCGGTCACGTTCGCCTTCATGGAGGCCGAGCTACGCCGGCTGCCGCTGGTCGCCGTCGGCGCCAGCGCGCGGGGTACGCCCGGCGGCCTGCCTGGCCGGGACGAGACCGCGGCTTGGGCGATGGTGGAGGCGGCGGTGGCGCCGTACCGGCGACGGCACCGTCGGGTGGAGGCGAAGCTGGCGGTGCACGCCGGCCATCCGGTCGGTGGGATCCTCAAGGCGGCCGTTGACGCGGCCCTGCTCGTGGTGGGGTCGGCGGACCCGTCGGCCGGTGCGGGCGGCCCGGTTGACGGCTCAATGCGTCACGCGGCGATCACCGGTGCACCCTGCCCGGTGGTGGTCGTGCCCACCGTGCGGGACCATCCGGACGGCTGGCCCTCGCGGCTCCCATCGCACGTGATCAGTAGCCTCCGGTAGACCGGTAGACCGGCACGCCAGCGCGGACGACATCACTGGTCTTGTGGCGTGGTGACCACGAGATCAGTGATCTCGGCTACCGGCGCATTGCGAGGCCGATAACCAGGAGCCGATAACCAGGAGCCGGGTGGCTGGCTGTTGCCTATCCTGGGCGCCGTATGAGTACGCCGGTGGTCCGACCCTCGCGCGCCGAACTGCGGGAACGTCGGCGGGTGTCGGTGCCGCGCATCACCTACCCGCCCGGCCTGCCGATCAGCCGCCGTACCGGCGACATCGCCGCCGCGATCCGCGACCATCAGGTGGTGGTCGTGGCCGGGGAGACCGGCTCCGGGAAGACCACCCAGCTCCCCAAGATCTGCCTGGAGCTGGGCCGGGGTGTGCGCGGGATGATCGGGCACACCCAGCCACGCCGGATCGCGGCCCGCACCGTGGCCGACCGGGTCGCGGCCGAGCTGGGTACGCCACTGGGCGGGGTCGTCGGCTACCAGGTCCGGTTCACCGACCGGGTCGGTCCGGACACCCTGGTCAAGCTGATGACCGACGGCATCCTGCTGGCCGAGATCCAGCGGGACCGGCTGCTCCGCCGGTACGACACCCTGATCATCGACGAGGCGCACGAGCGCAGCCTGAACATCGACCTCATCCTCGGCTACCTCAAGGGGTTGCTGCCGCGCCGGCCCGACCTGAGGGTCGTCATCACCTCGGCCACCATCGACCCGGAGCGGTTCGCCGGCTACTTCGCCGGCCCGGGCGGCGAGCCGGCCCCGATCATCGAGGTCTCCGGCCGCGGCTACCCGGTGCAGGTCCGGTACCGCCCGATCGTCGACCCGGACGACGAGAACGCCGACCCTGACCGGGACCAGACCCAGGCCATCCTGGACGCCGTCGACGAGCTGGCCGCCGAGCCGCCGGGCGACGTCCTGGTCTTCTGCAGCGGGGAGCGGGAGATCCGGGACACCGCCGATGCGCTGGCCGGGCAGCAGCCGGCCGGCACCGAGATCCTGCCGCTGTACGCCCGGCTGTCCACGGCCGAGCAGCACCGGGTCTTCCAGCCGCATGCCGGCCGGCGGATCGTGCTGGCCACGAACGTCGCCGAGACGTCGCTGACCGTGCCCGGCATCCGGTACGTGGTCGACCCCGGCACCGCGCGGATCTCCCGCTACAGCCACCGGCTCAAGGTGCAGCGGCTGCCCATCGAGGCGATCTCGCAGGCCTCGGCGAACCAGCGGGCGGGCCGCTGCGGGCGGACAGCGGACGGCGTCTGCATCCGGCTCTACACCGAGGCCGACTATGCCTCGCGGCCGGAGTTCACCGACCCGGAGATCCTGCGGACCAACCTGGCCTCGGTGATCCTGCAGATGGCCGCGGCCGAGCTGGGCGACGTCGCGACGTTCGGCTTCCTCGACCCGCCGGACCGGCGCAACATCGCCGACGGGGTCGCGCTGCTGCACGAGCTCGGCGCGCTCGACCCGGCCACGAAGCGACTGACCCCGCTCGGCCGCCGGCTCGCCCAGCTCCCGGTGGACCCGCGGCTGGGCCGGATGGTGCTGGCGGCGGCCGACAACGGCTGCCTGCGCGAGGTGATGGTGGTGGCGGCGGCGCTGTCCATCCAGGACCCGCGGGAGCGGCCGGTCGAGCAGCGGGCGGTGGCGGACGAGAAGCACGCCCGGTTCGTCGACAAGGACTCCGACTTCACGACGTACCTCAACCTGTGGGAGTACCTGGCGGAGCGGCAGCGGGAGCTGTCCGGCAACCAGCTCCGCAAGCTGTGCCGGGCTGAGCACCTCAGCTACCTGCGGGTCCGCGAGTGGCAGGACATCTACGCCCAGCTCCGCCAGGTGGTGCGCGGGCTCGGCCTGACACCGAACACCGCGCCGGCCGAGCCGCCGTTGGTCCACCGCGCGCTGCTCGCTGGCCTGCTGTCCCACCTGGGCATGAAGGACGGCGCGAAGCAGGAGTACGTCGGCGCCCGCAACGCCCGGTTCGCGATCTTTCCCGGCTCAGCGCTGGCCAAGCGGCCGCCGCAGTGGGTGATGGCCGCCGAGCTGGTGGAGACCTCCCGGCTGTGGGGCCGGGTCGTCGCCCGGGTGGAGCCAGGCTGGGCCGAGGAGCTGGCCCCCCACCTGGTAAGGCGCAGCTACAGCGAGCCGCACTGGTCGAAGCGGCAGGGCGCGGTCATGGCGTACGAGAAGGTCACCCTGTACGGCGTCCCGATCGTGGCGAACCGGCTGGTCAGCTACGCCCGGGTTGACCCGGCGCTGGCCCGGGAGCTGTTCATCCGGCACGCGCTGGTCGAGGGCGACTGGGCGACCCGGCACCAGTTCTTCCACGCCAACCGGGCACTGCTGGAGGAGGTCGAGGACCTGGAGCACCGGGTGCGGCGGCGCGACATCCTGGTGGACGACGAGACCCTGTTCGAGTTCTACGCCGCGCGGATCCCGGCCGAGGTGGTGTCCGGGCGGCATTTCGACTCGTGGTGGAAGAAGGCGCGGCGGGCCCAGCCCGACCTGCTCGACCTCGACCGGGTGCTGGTCATGGGCGGCTCGGCTGGTGCGGTCAGCGAATGTGACTATCCCGATGAATGGCCGCATGGCGAGCTGCGGCTGCCGCTGGCCTACACCTTCGAGCCGGGTACGGCGGCCGACGGGGTCACCGTGCGGGTGCCGCTGGCGCTGCTCAACCAGCTCGACGGCGCCGGCTTCGACTGGCAGGTCCGCGGGCTGCGGGAGGAGCTGGTGATCGCGCTGATCCGGTCGCTGCCCAAGCCGGTGCGACGCGGCTTCGTCCCGGTGCCGGATGTGGCCCGGGCGGTGCTGGCCCGGGTCACGCCGTACGCCGAGCCGCTGCTGGACGCGCTGGAACGCGAGCTTGCGGAGCTGACCGGTGTGGTGGTGCCGCGTGAGGCCTGGGAGCTGGACCGGGTGCCGGACCACCTGCGGCTGACCTTCCGGGTGGTGGACGAGCAGGACGGCGTGGTGGCGGAGGGCAAGGACCTGGCGGCGCTCACCCGGCGGCTGGCCGACCGGCTGCGGGCCGCGCTGTCCGCCGCGGGGAGCCCGCTGGAGCGGGCGGGGCTGCGGACGTGGAGCGTGGGGACGCTGCCGCCGACGTACGAGCGGGAACAGGCGGGGTACCGGGTGACGGCGTACCCGGCGCTGGTGGACGAGGGTGACAGCGTGGCGGTCCGGCTGCTGGCGACGGCGGAGCAGCAGCGGCGGGCGATGTGGGCGGGGACGCGACGGCTGCTGCTGCTCACCGGCCCCTCGCCGGTCCGGATGCTGCGGCAACGGCTGGCCAGCCGGGACAAGCTGGCGCTCAGCCACAACCCGCACGGGAGCGTGGCGGTGCTGCTGGACGACTGCATCGACTGCGCGGTCGACCGGCTGCTGGCAGAGGGTGGCGGGCCGGTGTGGGACGAGGCGGGGTTCGGCACGCTGGCCGAGGTGGTGCGGGTGCGGCTCGGGGAGACCGTGGTCGAGGTGGTGGGCCGGGCGCGGGAGGTGCTGGCCGAGTGGCACGGGCTGGAGCTGCGGCTGGGCGAGCTGGCGGCGCCGGTGCTGGGGACGGTGTTGGGGCCGGCGCTCGCTGACATCCGGGGGCAGGTGGGGGAGCTGGTCTATCCGGGGTTCGTGGCCGGCACGGGCTGGTCGCGGCTGCCTGACCTGGTGCGCTACCTGCAGGCCGTCGGCCGGCGGCTGGACAAGCTGCCGGAGCGGCCCGAGCGTGACCGGGAGTGGATGGCGAGGGTGGACCGGGTGTGGCAGGCGTACCGGCGGCTGGTGCCGGTGGGCGGGCCGCCGCCGGACGGAGCGCTGGCCGGGATCCGCTGGATGATCGAGGAGCTGCGGGTCAGCTACTTCGCCCAGACCCTCGGCACGCCGTACCCGGTGTCTGACGTCCGCATTCTCCGCGCTCTCGACGCCCTCCCGTCATGACCGCGCCGAAGCTGACAGTGGGCGGCATCTTCCTCAACTACCGCGGCAACGACGCGCTGCGGAGCCTCGTCGTCAGCGCCCTGCACGCCCGCCTGATCCAGCATTTCGGCGAGGACCGGGTGTTCATGGATGTGCAGATGGAACCGGGCGTGCGCTATCCGGATGAAATCCGAGATCACCTGTGCGACTCGGACGTGCTGCTCGCCATCGTCCACGAAGGGTGGCTCGACGAGGTCGATCATGACGGTGTGCGGTTGATCGACCGCGAACGGGACTGGGTGCGAGAGGAGATCAAGTACGCGCTGGGCCAGGGTAAGGATGTGTTTCAGGTGCTCCTCGGCGAGGCTAAGCGACCGGCTCCCGAGTCCCTGCCCGCGGATATCCGTGAGCTGGCCCATCGCCAGGACCACCGGCTACGGTCCTACGAAGACGTGGAGCCCTTGGTGCTTGCCCTTGAGCAGTACGTCGCCCCATCATGGTCGGAGCCCGGGCCGGCCTCGATTGAAAGCCCGTCGCGACGGCGAAGAGCGGTCGGGACAGCGCTGGTGGCTCTCCTCTGGGCGCCCCTAGTGCTCTGGCGGTATGGGGTGGGCTCCGGGTCGTCGACTGATCGCCTTGGAACCTTCCTTGTCAAGCTGGTTTTCTGGGGCATCGCGGCATTCGTCGGACTGCTGGTCGTTGGAGCCGGACTCTACGTCTTCCGTCGGAGGATACATACGTCGGAGACGGCGCCGATGCTGGACAAACCGGTGGCGCTCAGGTTGCTGAACCCCATCGCGGTGGCCTGGGTGTTCGGGCTCCTGCTCCTTGTGTGGAGCGAAACTCGCGGCTCGCTCTGGCCAACCCCCACGTATCTCGGGTTCGTGACCATGTTGGCTTATGGCGTCGCCCGAACGGTGGTGAACCAGCGGGAGCGGGAGAAGCAGGCAGACAGGGCATGGCCGATCTGGACATCTGGCGTTTCTCTCAAGGCGGCACTGCTGCATGCGGACCTGGACCGACTGCGCAGCAGACTGGAGGCGTGGGGCCGGCCGCTGTCCCGCGAGCAGCGCGACAAGGCGCTCTGGGCGGTCGGGCAGCTTGACGAGGCCGCCGCGGAGCTGAAGCGACGGGCCAACCAGACCCGACGGGACTTCTTCATGTACTGCGAAGTCCCAGATTTGGTCATGCTCGCCATCGGTGCTGTCGGCCTGGCTGCCATGCCCGGACTCGCTGTATTGGCCGTCATTCACTCGGCCAGCCTCAAGGGTGCCCTGATCCTCGTTCTCCTAGCCCTCGCGCTCACTGCGATGGGTGGGTGCGGCGTCGAGCTCAGGCATCGTTACGAGCGCTGGCAGTCCGGTCAGCTTGCTGTCGAAGTTGAGGCTGAAATCGCGTACTCGAAGAAGCTGCTTACCGTCCGTAGCAGAGCGCCGGCAGTATCGGAGCGGGTGTGACGCTGGTCTCATCGGGCGACCGGCCGGGTTGATCGGGCCGAATCTGGAGCTGTGGCGAGGCGTGATTTCCAGTCCCCTGCTCCGCGGCCGTGGATCGAGGTGGTCGGCTCGGCGGACCCGGAGGTCACTCGCGCGGTCGTCATCCTGCTGCACGGTGGGCGGGCGCGCAGCCGTGAGCCGGCGGCGGGGGTCCGGCTGAGCTATCGGCGGATGGTGCCGTTCGGCCGCGCGTTGCATCGGGCCGGAGCCGCCCACGGCCTGGCCGTGTGGATGCTGCGGTATCGCTACCGCGGCTGGAACGCGCCGGACGAGGACCCGGTGCAGGACGCCCGCTGGGCGCTCGACCAGGCCCGCGAGCGGCACCCCGGCGCCCCGGTCGTGCTGGTCGGCCACTCCATGGGCGGCCGGGCCGCGCTGCGGGCGGCTGGCGACCCGGCCGTGGTCGCGGTCTGCGCGCTCGCGCCGTGGATCGAGCCGGGCGAGCCGGTCGGCCAGCTCGCCGGCCGGGCGCTGCTGATCGCGCACGGCGACCGGGAGCGGATGACCTCGCCCCGGCTGTCCTTCGAGTACGCCCGGGCGGCCCGCCAGGTGAGCGACCGGGTCTGCCGGTTCGACGTGCTCGGTGACGGGCATGCGATGCTCCGCCGCGCCGCCGACTGGAACTGGCTGGTCTGCCGGTTCGTGCTGGGCGAGCTCGGCATGGAACCGGAGAACCCGGAGATTGCGAATGCCATGCGCGCGCCGACGCCCGCGGGCCTGCATACTCCGCTCGTGAGAGGGCGTTCGTGATTCCAGCCAACCAGCCATGCGGCGATTGTCAGTCGTCGTCGGAGGGCTCGGGTTGGTTTGGTAGTGGCGGCCGGTGGGCTGGTCCAGCGGAAGGTGCCGTCTGGGTCTCGTGTGACGGTCCAGCCGTGGGTGGTGTTGAGGCGGTGATGGCGGCGGCACAACGTGCCAAGGTTCGATGCGTCGGTGGGGCCGTTCGGGAACGGGTTTCAGGTGGTCGATGTCGCATTGCTTGGCGGGCTTGCGGCAGCGGGGGAAGTGGCAGGTCTTGTCCCGTGCCCGTACGTGGTCGGCGAGTGCGGCGGGTGGCCGGTAGGTGGTGCGGCCGTGTTCGAGGAGTGCGCCGGTGGCGGGGTCGGTGAGCAGGCGCCGCCAGGTGGCGTCGGCGGCGAGCTGGCGGGCTGTCTCGGTGGGGATCGGGCCGTGCCCGACGAGCTCGCCGGGCTTGTCGTCGCACCCGAGCAGGGTGGTCGCCGCGACGGTGACGAGCACGGTGGCGGGGGTGGCGTAGCAGGCCCGGCCGAGGAGCAGGTCACCGAAGGCGTCGGCGCGGCGTTGGTTCATGCTGCGTGCGTCGTGGCACATGCGGGCGAGGGTGTCGAGTCGTTGGTAGCTGGCGGTGGCCTCGGGTGCGGTGATGGTGGCGGTGACCTGGGCCATGCCGTCTTCGACGGGGTGCTCCACGACCTTCCGTTCGGCTGTGCGCTGCTCGTGCCGGGCGCGTACACCGTCGGGGTCGACGCGCAGGACCGCGCGGCGGGTTGCCTGGCGGAGCTGGGGTGCGGTCTGCTCGGGCGCCCTAGCCAGGAACCTTCTCTTCCACCGCCTGGCGGCCTCGGGGACAGCGGGTGGGTCAGCTCCTCCAGCACCCGGGCCTTGGGCAGGTCGACCTCGCCGCGTTCCAGCGCGGCCAGGGTGCCCGGCAGCCGTTCGACCAGCGCCTCGGCCAGGTAGAGCCGGTTGCCGGCGGCGTTGCGGGTGACGCCCAGCTCCAACGCGATCTCGTCGGTCGCGAGCTCGGCGAGGGGCTCCCCGGCCCGCACCGGGGAGAACCGCGCGTACACCCGGGCCTTCCATGCCTCCACCACTGCCGACACGCGCTCCAGGTCGTGAACAGCATCAAGGCACTGGTCGGCGTCCAGCTTGTCCAGGCCGGCCGCGAGCGCTGCGGCCACCGCGGCGAGTGTCCGGTCGGGAGAGGAAGGGTTGAACACGTGTTCTATTCTCCCGGGGTGCCGTACCATTTCAAGCCTTTCGGACCAAAAGCGGAACCATGTTTCCGCCCCAAGGGACCCAGCGTAAAGGCGCGCCGGAGAGTTAAACCGGGCCGGCATCCCACCCTCCCGTCGGCGCTGCTTTATCCCAACGTACCCACCAGCGCAAAGCGATCCGGGACACAAACCACGCCAGGGCACCCACCCATTCCTCGCCCCCTCTTTATCCCACGCCACCGCAGCCCAACGCAAGCAAGGGGAAAACAGGAACCTATCCCTTCAGCTCAACCGTCGCGGCGTAGTTCGCAAGCCCCTCAGCGCACCGTCGAACAAACCCGCCCAGCATCCACCGAAAAAACCATCCCGTCCCCGCGGCAACCGGCCGAAACGTCGAATGCCACCGAATCGTCGTCCCCCCATCGTCCGGCTTCAGATCAATATCGGCCCGATACGCCCGCAACGGCAGCCCACTCATCAGCTCATAGCTGAGCCGCCGATCCGGCACCAGCTCCACAATCCGCTCGCGACTCGTCGCGGGCCAGGTCCGAAAGACCCGAACGGCCCCGACCCCCTCCACCCCGTCCTCCCCAGGCCGCGCCAGCTCGAACGACCCGAGCGGCGACCAGACCGGCCAGCTCGCCCCATCCGTCAGCAGCCGGTACACAGCCCCCGGTGCAGCCGCCGTCCGCACCCGTACGTCGATCTCCTGGTGACCCATCCGTGATCTCCTTCCGTACCATGTGGTACATGTACCACATGGTACGGAGACCGGACCCGGAGACCAAGCCACGACTGCTCGCTCAGGCCGTCGAGTACGTCGCCCAGCACGGCGTCGCCGAGCTCAGCCTGCGCCAGCTTGCGGCCGCGCTGGGCACCAGCCACCGCATGCTCAGCTACCACTTCGGCTCCAAGGAGGGACTGCTCGTCGAGGTCGTCAAGGCGGTCGAGGAGCGGCAGCGGGCCGCGCTCGCCGACCTCGACGCCGAGCTGCCCGCCGGCCACCCGCCGGCCGAGCTCCTGCGCGCGTTGTGGCGCCGGCTGGCAGACCCGGCGCTCTGGCCGCACGAGCGGCTGTTCTTCGAGATGTACGGCCAGGCCCTGATGGGAAACCCGAAGGCCACCCCGCTGCTGGCCGGCATCGTCGACTCCTGGCTGGCCCCCGCCGTCGACCTGGCCCGTCGGCGTGGCCTGCCGGGGCGCACCGCCGCGGCCGACGCACGGCTCGCCCTCGCCGTCGTACGCGGCCTGCTGCTGGACCTGCTGGCCACCGGCGACCGGGCCGGGGTCGACGCCGCGATGGAGCGCTTCGTCGAGTGGTACTCCAGCGGCTGGCCCGAGCCTACCTCGAAGACCAGCTAGGCCCACCCTCCCGCTGCCCGTGTGGTCACCTCTCGTTGCCCGACGACCCCAAGAGGTGCCCACACGGCGTTGAGGTGACCACACCTTCAACGCACCTTCAACCTGCCGACACGGCGCGAAAGAGCCACAAAGGTCACGAACAGGTTGCGATTCTAGTGGCGAGTTGATCGATTGCTTGTAGGTTCGAACTGCGCGCGGCCACGCCGAGCCCACGCGTGCCGGGCAGCCCAGCCGGTAACCCGCACTCACCCGCACTCAACGGAGAGTCCCGAGTGGCCGATGTATCGCTCCAGCACGTCGGTAAGGTCTACGCCGACGGCACCCGGGCGGTGACGGATCTGAACCTGTCGATCGCCGACGGCGAGTTCCTCGTCCTGGTCGGCCCGTCTGGCTGTGGCAAGACGACGGCGCTACGGATGGTCGCCGGGCTGGAGGACATCAGCGAGGGCGAGGTCCGGATCGGCCCGCGGGTCGTCAACCGGGTGCCCTCGCGCGACCGCGACGTCGCCATGGTGTTCCAGAGCTACGCCCTCTACCCGCACCTGAAGGTCTGGGACAACATCGCCTTCGGCCTGCAGCTCCGCAAGCTGCCCAAGGACGAGATCGCCCGCCGGGTGGCGGAGGCGGCCGAGGTCCTGGGCCTCACCGAGTACCTGGACCGCAAGCCGCGCAACCTCTCCGGCGGGCAGCGGCAGCGGGTGGCGATGGGGCGGGCCATCGTCCGCGAGCCGCAGACGTTCCTGATGGACGAGCCGCTGTCCAACCTCGACGCCAAGCTACGGGTGCAGATGCGGGCCGAGATCGCCCGGATCCAGCGCCGGCTCGGCACCACCACCATCTACGTGACGCACGACCAGGTCGAGGCCATGACCCTCGGCGACCGGGTCGCCGTCATGCGCAAGGGCGTGCTGCAGCAGGTGGACAGCCCGCAGGTCCTCTACGACCACCCGGTCAACCTGTTCGTGGCCGGGTTCATCGGCTCGCCCGCGATGAACCTGGTCGAGAGCATGGTCGAGGAGCGCGACGGCGCACTGTCGTTCACCGTCGGCAGCCAGCGGATCACCGCCACCGACGCGCTGCTGGCCAGCCGGCCGGCGCTGCGGTCATACGTCGGCCGCCGGGTGGTGCTCGGGATCCGGCCGGAGGACCTGGAGGACGCCAGCCTTGTCCCGGCTGGCGGGCCCGCGGGCGCCCGGCTTACCTCCACTGTCGACCTGGTCGAGGCGATGGGCTCGGAGGTGCTGGTGCATTTCACCCTCGACGTCGCCTCGGTGGTCACCGAGGACACCAAGGAGCTGGCGATGGACGTTGGCGTCGACCCCGCGGTGAGCCCGGTCGGCGTGGGCGCCGGGCATGGCCAGACCGTGGTGGTTGCCCGGTTCGGCCCGCGCTCCCGGGTCCGCGAGGGTGACCGGGTAGAGGCCGTGGTCTCGGCCGACCACCTGCACGTCTTCGACCGCGACACCGGCCTGTCTATCTTCGACGGCGCCAGGCCGGGCACCTGAGGTCAACCGCAGAGTTGCAGGGAAGGATTGCATATGCGACACACCATGACATTCGCCACCAGGCTGACCGCGGCGGCGGCTGGGCTCGCGCTCGCGCTTGCCGGCTGCGGCGGCTCGTCGACCTCGCCCGGGGGCGGCGCGACGACCACCCCGGCCGGGGTCAGCCTGCCGGACCTGACCGGCCAGAAGCTCGAGGTCGCCGCCGTCTGGACCGGCGCCGAGCAGGCCGGCATCGCCGCCGTGCTGGACGCCTTCTCGGCCAAGACGCACGCAACGGTGAAGTACACCGCCACTGGCGACGACATCGCCACCGTGCTCGGCACCCGGATCAAGGGCGGCCAGCCGCCGGACGTGGCGTTCCTGCCGCAGCCCGGCCTGCTCAACGAGCTCGCCAGCGACGGTTCGCTCAAGCCGGTCGACGCGGACGTCGCCGCTGCCGTCGACGCCAACTACGCGCCGATCTGGAAGACCCTGGGCACCGTCAAAGGCACGCTGTACGGCGTCTGGTTCAAGGCTGCCAACAAGTCGACCGTGTGGTACCGCACCGCGGCGTTCGACCAGGCCGGCGTACAGCCTCCGGCGAGCTGGGACGACCTGCTCAAGGGCGCGCAGACCATCGCCGACTCCGGCACCACGCCGGTCTCGGTCGGCGGGGCGGACGGCTGGACGCTGACCGACTGGTTCGAGAACGTCTACCTGCGCTCCGCCGGCCCGGCCAAGTACGACCAGCTCGCCAAGCACCAGATCCCGTGGACGGACGCCTCGGTGAAGACCGCCCTGGGCGTGCTGGCGCAGCTCTGGGGCAAGAAGGGCCTGGTGGTCCCCGGCGCGCTGCAGACCGACTTCCCCACCTCGGTGACCCAGGTCTTCTCGGCCAGCCCCAAGGGCGCGATCGTCTTCGAGGGCGACTTCGTCGCGGGCGTCATCGCCTCGGAGACCAAGGCCAAGGTCGGCACGGACGCCAACTTCTTCGACTTCCCCTCGGTCAACGGCTCGCCGGCCTCGGTCGTCGGCGGGGGTGACGTGGCGACGGCGTTGAAGAGCTCGCCGGGCGCGCAGGCGCTGCTGAGGTTCCTGGCCAGCCCGGAGGCGGCCACCATCTGGGCCAAGCGCGGCGGTTACACCTCGGTCAACAAGAACGTCGACCTGGCCGCCTACCCGGACGACACCAGCCGGAAGATCGCCAAGGCGCTGGTCGGCTCCGGCGACGCGTTCCGGTTCGACATGTCCGACCTGGCGCCGGCCGGGTTCGGCGGCACCCCGGGCGGGGGCGAGTGGAAGATCCTGCAGGACTTCCTGGCCAACCCGACCAACGTCGACGGCACGGCGACCAAGCTGGAGGCCGCCGCGTCGGCGGTGAAGTTCCCCACGTGAGCGTGCCGGACGACGTGATGACGGTCACACCCCCTGGCCCGCCGGCCGGGCCAGGGGGCGGGCCGGACGGCGCCCGGTCGGGCAGCGGCCGGCCGAGCTGGCTGACCGCGGGCTTCCTGGCGCCCGCCCTGGCCCTGCTGGCCGTGCTGGTGGTCTACCCGATCTTCTACACGGTCTGGCGCAGCCTGCGGGACGCGGACGGCCACTTCGCCGGGCTGCGCAACTACGGCGCGATGTTCACCTCCGACGCCACCCTTACCGCGATCAAGAACAACGCGATCTGGCTGCTGGTGGCGCCGACCGTGGTCACCGCGCTCGGCCTGGTGTTCGCGGTGCTCACCGAGCGGGTGCGCTGGGCCACGGCGTTCAAGCTGGTGGTCTTCATGCCGATGGCGATCTCCTCGCTGGCCGCCGGCATCATCTTCACCCTGGTCTACACCGACGACCCCGACCGCGGCCTCGCCAACGCCGCACTGGTCGGCGTACACGGGGTGTTCTCGCCGTCGGCCGGCTATTCCGGCGCGCGGCCGCGTGACCCCAGCCTGCTCGCCGACGCGCCCGGGGGCGGGCTGCGGACGGCCCGCACGTACCAGCCGGGCGAGACGGCGGCGCTGGCGCTGGTCGGCGTCCGGGCGGCCGACCTGCCCAACGGGGCGGCGGACGCCGTTGCCGCCACGCCAGCGGCGGGGACGCTGGCTGGCACGGTCTGGTTCGACTTCGTCCGGGGCGGGGGTGGGCGGCCAGGGGTGATCGACCCCGGCGAGAAGGGCCTGCCGAAGGTGGTGGTGCAGGCGGTGTCGGGTGGCACGGGATCCGGTGGTCCCGGGGGTGGCTCTGTCGTGGCCACCGTACGCACCGACGACCGGGGCGCCTTCGCCTTCACCGGGCTGGCTCCCGGCTCGTACTCGCTGCAGCTTCCGGCGTCGAACTTCGCCGAGCCGTTCACCGGGTTCACCTGGCTCGGGCCGACGCTGGTGACCTGGGCGATCATCGGCGCCTACGTGTGGATGTGGTCCGGCTTCGCCATGGTCCTCATCGCCGCCGGGCTGTCCGCGATCCCGCGCGAGGCACTGGAGGCGGCCCGGGTCGACGGCGGCACCGAGTGGCAGGTCTTTCGCAAGGTCACCGTACCGCTGCTCGCGCCGGTGCTGGTGGTCGTGCTGATCACCCTGATGATCAACGTGATGAAGATCTTCGACCTGGTGATCACGCTGGCTCCGCAGTCCTCCCAGGACGACGCGAACGTGCTGGCGCTGGAGATGTGGCGAGTGTCCTTCGGTGGCGGGCACGACCAGGGGCTGGGCAGCGCGCTCGGCGTCTTCCTGTTCGTGCTGGTGCTGCCTGCGATGATCTTCAACATCCGGCGGTTCCGGCGGGAGGCCCGATGACCGCGGTTGCGTCCGAGCGGCCGGCCGGTGCGACGTACTCGGCGGCCGGTGGGCCGCGGCGTGGCCTGGCCAGCCGGATCGTCACCAAGCTGGGCGGTGGCGCTGTCCAGGCTCTGCTGGTGCTGGTCGCGGTGGGCTGGCTGGTGCCGACGATCGGGCTGGCCATCTCCTCGCTGCGTGGCGTGGAGGACAACAACGCCACCGGCTGGTGGACGGTCCTCACCAGGCCGGCCGAGCTCACCCTCAGCAACTACCGGACGGTGCTCGGCAACCACGACATCGTGCACTCGTTCGGGAACACCGTGGCGATCACCGTGCCGACCACGATCCTCGTCGTCGTGGTGGCCGCGCTGGCGGCGTACGCCTTCGCCTGGCTGGAGTTCCCCGGGCGGGACTGGGTGTTCGTCGTGGTGGTCGGGCTGATCGTGGTGCCGGTGCAGGTCGCGCTGATCCCGGTGGCGGTGCTCTACGGCAAGCTGCACATCTTCGGCACGATCCCGTGCGTGATCCTGTTCCACCTGGCCTTCGGGCTGCCGTTCGCGATCTTCCTGCTGCGCAACTTCTTCGCCGGCATCCCGCGTGACCTGCTGGAGGCGGCGCGGATGGACGGCGCGGGGGAGTGGACGGTGTTCCGCAAGGTGATCATGCCGCTCGGGCTGCCGGCGATCGCGTCGTTGGCGATCTTCCAGTTCCTCTGGGTATGGAACGACCTGCTGGTGGCGCTGGTCTTCGCCGACGCTGACTCGGCGCCGATCACGGTCGCGCTGCGCAGCCAGACCCGCCAGTTCAGCTCCAACATCGACATCCTTGCGCCGGGGGCGTTCCTGTCCCTGGCCGTGCCACTGGTCGTCTTCTTCGCCTTCCAGCGGTACTACGTCCAGGGTGTGCTGGCCGGCTCGGTGAAGTAGCTCGACTAGATACCTCGCGACGAGACGTGGCGCTCACCGGTACGACGCCCGTGTGGTCACCTCTCGGCGTTGTGGTCACCTGTCGTTGTGTGGAGACCCCAAGAGGTCACCACACGGCGTTGTGGTCACCACACGGGCCTCTTGGCCAACGACAGGTGACCACAACGCCGAGAGGTGACCACACGGGCCTCTTGGCCAACGACAGGTGACCACAACGCCGAGAGGTGACCACAGCGGCAGGGCGTCAGGCGGCGGCGAGGGAGGGGCCAGGGAGCCGTAGGACCCGGTGCAGGTGGGTGGCCAGGGCACGGGCGGCGACGGCGTCGGCGGCCAGGTGCGACACAACCCGACCGGCCCGTACCTCGGTCACCAGCCGTTCGCCGGTCAGCCGCCCGGGCAGCCGGTGCCGGGCCAGGAAGCCGGCCACATCCACCTGCCCGCCGGTCACCGCCACCACCCACCGCCCGTGCGGCGTCCGCAGCAGGTGCGCCGGCAGCCGAGCCTCGACCAGCTCCTCGTACAGCCGCTGCGCCGTCTCCGGCGTACCCAGCTCCACCACCGCCGAGCGCAGGTCGGCCACCACGGCGTGCACCGGCGTACCGTCCCGCGCGATCACCGAGCCGCGGCCGAGATGCCCGCGGCCCAGCCGGCAGACCAGCCGGACGCCGTGCCCCGCTGCCAGCTCCACCGCGCCGGGATGCGGCACGCGGGCGCCCCGGCTGGCCATCGTCACCACGTCGGCCGCTCGCGGCTCGGGCAGCAGCACCGCGTCCGGGACCAGTCGGGGGTCCGCGGAGTACACCCCGTCCCGGTCGGCGTAGAGCTCGCACTCGTCCAGCCCCAGCGCGACCGCGAGCGCGACGGCGGACAGGTCCGCGCTGTTCTCGCCCAGCCAGGCCGGCCGGCGGTCCATGTCCGCGGCCTGGCCACCGGCCAGTACGACGATCGGATGGTTGGCCAGCGCGGCCCGGACCGGTGCCGGGTCCCAGCCGAGCAGCCGTGCGGCGCGCCCGCCGGGCGGCTCGCTGGTCAGCCCGTTGCCATGCGCGAGCAACTGCCGGGCACTGATGTACTGCGCCTCCAGCGCGACCCGGAGCAGCCCCGCGCCGGCCGTGCCGGCCATCGGCAGCAGGTTGTTCAGCGCGCTGGCCGAGGCGGCCGGGTTGACCGCGAGGGCCAGCCGGCGCAGCCGCTCGGTGGCGCCGGCCATCCCGTCGACGACCACGACAAGCCGCTCGCCGGACCGCACCCGGGCGTGCAGATAGCTGGCGACCTCCCGGTAGTCGGCCGGCGTGGCGAAGCTCGACCCGCCGAACCTGAGCACCCGTACGTCGTTCACCAGACACCTCCCGCGTCCCACCCGTCGGCAGGACCGACCGCGGCACCATCGTCAGACAGCTACCAGCGTCAGACAGCCACCAGCGTGGGGCAACCAGGTTGGGGGCAGCTCGAAAGACTTGCCCCAGCCGGCCCGTCCCCAACCAGATCGGACGCCTGTCCGCTTCCGGACAGGCCCGATCCGGCCAGCCCTCGGCCGGACGGAACTCGTGGCGGGCGATGGTGCGTTACGGTGACGTACAGGTGCATCCCCGCCCTGTGCTTGTGTAAGGAGCAGACGTGAACAGCAGCAACCCGGTCTTCCGGCGCGGGTTCCCGGCTGGGCAGCAGTACGCCACGTTCAACGTGCCAACCCCCGACTCGGCCCAGCTTGACCAGATGTACAACGCGCCGTCCTACGCGCCACCGCGGTACATGACGCTCGACGACGTCGTGGTACGCACCGCGGCCACCCTGGGCACCGTCCTTCTCGGCGGTGCTGTGTCCTGGATGGTCCTCTCGCAGGAGACCGCGCTTGGGCTGGCCCTGCCAGCCGCGCTGATCGGTCTGGTGCTCGGCCTGATCATCTCGTTCCGGGCCAGCACGAACCCCGCACTCATCCTCACCTACGCCTTCGCCGAGGGCATCTTCCTCGGCGCGATCACCGAGGTCTTTGACCAGCGGTACAACGGCATCGCCATACAGGCGGTGGTGGGCACGCTCGGGGTGTTCGCCGGCATGCTGGTGGTCTACAAGACCGGCGCGATCCGGGTCACGCCCAAGTTCCAGCGCTGGCTGGTCGGGGCCATGATCGGCGTCGTCATCCTGATGCTGGTCAACATGGTCGCCTCGTTCATTACGCCCGGCGGCCTCGGCCTGCGTGACGGCAGTGGCCTGGCGATCGTGTTCAGCCTGGTCTGCATCGGCATCGCCGCGTTGAGCTTCTTGCTCGACTTCGACATGGTCGACCAGGCAGTCCGGCACGGCGCACCGGAGAAGTTCGCCTGGTACGCCGCCTTTGGGCTCACCGTCACCTTGGTCTGGCTTTACATCGAGATCCTGCGGCTGCTGTCGTACCTGCGCGACTAGCGTCGTACGGCGGGAGTCCGGGAAGCGCGAAGGGCGGCACCCTCCGGGGCGCCGCCCCTTCATGTCGCCCCTTGGCGGGCTCACCCCGGGCTCAACCGGGGTTAGCCTGGGGTCAGCTCAGCCGCTCGACCAGCATGGCCATGCCCTGGCCGCCGCCGACGCACATGGTCTCCAGGCCGATCTGCTTGTCGTGGGTCCGCAGCGAGCTGAGCAGCGTGCCGGTGATCCGGGCGCCGGTCATGCCGAACGGGTGCCCCACCGCGATCGCGCCGCCGTTCACGTTCAGCCTGTCCAGGTCGACGCCGAGCTGCCGGTACGACGGGATGACCTGGGCGGCGAACGCCTCGTTGATCTCGACCAGGTCGACGTCGTCGATCGTCATGCCGGCCCTGGCCAGCGCCCGCCGGCTCGCCTCGACCGGCCCGAGGCCCATGATCTCCGGCGACAGCGCGGACACCCCGGTCGCGATGATCCGGGCCAGCGGCGTGATGCCCAGCTCGCGGGCGCGGGCGTCGGACAGCACGACCACCGCGGCCGCGCCGTCGTTCAGCGGGCAACAGTTGCCCGCGGTGACCCGCCCGTTCGGCCGGAACACCGGCGTCAGCGCGGCCACGGCTTCCAGCGTGACGCCCGGTCGCGGGCCGTCGTCGGCCGACACGACGGTGCCGTTCGGCAGCGTGACCGGGGTGATCTCGCGCCCCCAGAAACCGCTCGCGATGGCCTGCTCGGCGAGGTTCTGCGACCGTACGCCGAACTCGTCCATCTCCGCTCGGGAGATGCCGACGGCCTCGGCCAGATTCTCCGCGGTCTGGCCCATCGCGACGTAGATGTCCGGCAGGGCACCATCCGTCCGTGGGTCGTGCCACTGCTCGGCACCACCGTCCCGCCAACTGCCCTGAGCGCGTTTCTCGGTGCGGGCGGTGGCCTCGGCGAAGACCGGGTTCGCGGTGTCCGGCCACGAGTCGGAGCTGCCCCGCGCAAAGCGGCTGACCATCTCCACACCGGCCGAGACGAACGCCGACCCCTCGCCGGCCTTGATCGCGTGCAGCGCCATCCGGGTGGTCTGCAGCGACGAGGCGCAGTACCGGGTCAGCGTGGTGCCGGGCAGGTCGTCGTAGCCGAGCAGGACGGCGACCACCCGGGCCAGGTTGAAGCCTTGCTCGCCGCCGGGGAGGCCGCAGCCGACCATCAGGTCGTCAATGGTGTGCGGGTCGAGCTCGGGGACCTTGTCCAGGGCGGCCCGGACGATGGTGGCGGTGAGATCGTCCGCGCGCAGGCCCTTCAGCGAGCCCTTGACCGCCCGCCCAATCGGGGACCGGGCGGTCGCGACGATGACGGCTTCGGGCACGGCGGCACCTCCGGTAGGGATCGGCTGAACACGCGGGGGCTGCTCAGGGCCGGCCTACAGCGAGGCCCGCGAGCTGGCCGCGTCGCTCACGGCGGGCAGCAGCGCCTCGGCCCACAGCCGGTACCCGTCCACCGAGGGGTGGAACCGGTCCACCGAGAACGTGCCCGGGTCGGCCCGGAACACCCCGCCGGTCTGCTCACCGAGATCGACCGGGACGCCGCCCGCCGCCCGCACCGCGGCGGCCTGGGCGGCGGCCAGCCGCCGACCCCGGCCGCCGAGCAGCGCACGCAGTGGCTGCGCGTATGCCCGGGCCGCGCCGAGGTCCGGGCAGGTACCGACCACGACGCCGACCCCGGCGCCACGCAGCCGGCGTACGGCGTCACCGAGATGCCGGCGCACGGTGGGTGTCGGCGTGGCGTGGATCACGTCGTTGGTGCCGACCAGGATCACCGCGACGTCCGGGCGGCCAAGCAGCGCGCGGGAGACCTGTGGGCCGAGGTCGCCGGTGCGCGAGCCGGCGATCGCCACCCCGACCAGCCGGACCCGGCGCCCCGAGCTGGCCAGCCGCGTGGCCAGGAACCCGCCCACGGTCTCACCGACGTTGCGCACGCCCACCCCGGCCGCGGTGGAGTCGCCCAGCACCGCCAGCCGGACCGACGGGCCGCCGCCCGCGCCGCGGCCCGTGGCGCCGGTGTACTCGCCCTCCACGTGCGGCGCGGTCATGTCAGCGACATAGTCGCGGCGGGTGGCCAGCCAGGCTTCGACGGCCAGCACGGCGACGCCGAGCGCGGCACCTGCCGCGATGACCGACACCGTGCCGAGGGCACCGTCGAGCACAGCACCGGCCACGCGGCGGGCGATGGGTCCGGAAGTCGCGGAAGCAGGGATCGGCACCAACACATATCGCAGATTACGCCCGATCGCCGTCCCCGTCGGCCGTCCTACGAGGTCCGATCACCTGATCGGGAACACCCGCAGCGGGTGGCTCGGCGTCGGGTGGCTCGGCCTCGGGCGGGCCAGCTTCGCGCGGTTCCGCCTCGCACGGCTCCGCGGTCAGGCATGGACGGCGCTGCCGCAGCCGGGCCCAGCGGCCCCGCGGCCCACTGTCTTGGCCCCCGACCTGAGTGCCGGCCACCTCGGTACCAGGGCGGCTGACGGCCCGCACCGCGGCCCGGCGCACCGGACGCACCCGCCTGCGGGCCTGCCGCTCGGTCCGTGGCTCCGCTAGCTCGTCGTCCTCCGGCCAGACGCCGATCGCCGCGCACACGCTGGGCAGCACGACGGCGGCCGCCGCCGCGTACCCCTCGGCGCTCGGGTGGAACCGGTCCGCGCTGAACATCTCCACCGGCCGGGCCGCGAACTCCGGCCCCAGCACGTCGCCCAGCGACACCGTCCGGCCGCCGGCCTCGATCACCGCCACCGTCTGTGCGGCGGCCATCTGCCGGCTCCAGATCCGGGCCAGGAACCGCAGCGGCTGCGCGACCGGCCGGATCGTGCCCAGGTCGGGGCAGGTGCCGACGACGACCTGCGCGCCCGCGGCCCGCAACCGGGTGACCGCCGCGGCCAGGTGCTGGACCGCCTCGGACGGCCTGGCCCGATCCTTGACGTCGTTCGTGCCGACCAGGATCAGCGCGACCTCGGGCCGGGTCGGCAGGATCCGCTCCACCTGCCCGGCAAGGTGGATGGACTTGGCACCGACCGCCGCGACGTTGGTCAGCCTGACCGGCTGGCCGGCGACCTCCGACAACCCGGCGGCCACCAGCACGGCGGGTGTCTCGATCGGGTGTACGACGCCAAGCCCGGCCGCGCTGGAGTCGCCGAGCACCGCGAACCGGACCGGCTTGCCGGTGCCTTCACCCCAGATGCCGTCGCCGGCCGGCGGCACACCCCACGGCGTACCGACCCAGCGCCGGGCCAGCCGGGCCTCCCCGACCAGCACCCCAACCAGCAGCGCGCCGAGCGCGCCAGCGCTACCGCCGCCGACAGCGGCGGCGGTGGCAAGCTGGCGGACCCGTCCGCGCTCCAGGCTCATCGCTCGCGGCCTCGCAGGAACGCGCGCACCGCCTCACGCGCCCGGTGCCGGATCTCTGGGCCGTGGGTGAAGGCGGCGACGTCGTACTCCAGGTCCCCGAGCACGTCGGCGGACCGGCGGTTCAGCGCGGGATCGGTGCAGCCCCACGCCACTGGCCAGCTCATGCCGCGGAAGTTGGTCACCGCGTCTCCGGTGATCAGCACCCCGGACGGTTGGTGCAGCAGGGACACGTGCCCGGGCGTGTGGCCGGGGGTGTGCACGACCCGCAGGCCGCCCTTGAGCACGTCGCCGTCCCGGAACTCCTCGGCCACCAGCACCTTCGGCAGCTTCCGCGGGGCGAGCCGGGCGAAGACCCGCGCGGCGGTGCTGGGCTGGTGGGTCCGCGGCGTCCGGCCGTCACGCAGGTACACGGCCTCCCGCTCGTGCGAGAGCACCGCCGCGCCGGTCTCGCGCAGCACCCTGCCCAGCGACCCGACATGGTCGACGTGGGCATGCGTGACGATGATCCGGTGCACGTCGGACGGCCGGGCGCCGACCGCGGCGAGGCCAGCCAGGATCCGTCCGGTCGCCCACCTCAGCCCCGTGTCCACCAGCGTGATCGAGCTGTCGGCCTCACGCAGCACAACCGTGTTGACAAGATTGGCCGGCATCGTAGGTATCCGCCACACGTGCTCGGCGAGCTGCACTACGATCTTTCGCGCCACAGCGCCACCTCCTTGGATGAGGCTAGCCTGTGCCTCGTGCGGTACTACGAGTCGGTGGCCGACCTGGTCGGCAACACACCGCTGGTCCGGCTGAACGTGGTCACCGAGGGCCTGGCCCCCCTCGTGCTGGCGAAGGTGGAGTACCTCAACCCGGGCGGCTCGGTGAAGGACCGGATCGCGCTGCGGATGATCGAGGCGGCCGAGCGGTCCGGCGAGCTGCGGCCCGGCGGCACCATCGTCGAGCCCACCAGCGGCAACACCGGGGTCGGGCTGGTCATGGTGGCGCAGCGGCGCGGCTACCGCTGCGTCTTCGTCTGCCCGGACAAGGTCTCTGCCGACAAGATCAACATGCTGCGGGCGTACGGCGCCGAGGTGGTGGTCTGCCCGACCGCGGTCGCCCCGGATGACCCGCGCTCGTACTACCAGGTCTCCGACCGGCTGGTCCGGGAGGTCGAGGGCTCGTGGAAGCCCGACCAGTACTCCAACGTCAACAACCCGCTCTCGCACTATCACTCCACCGGCCCCGAGCTGTGGGAGCAGACCGACGGCCGGATCACCCACTTCGTGGCGGGCATCGGCACCGGAGGCACGATCAGCGGCACCGGCCGGTACCTCAAGGAGGTCTCCGGCGGCCGGGTGCAGGTCATCGGCGCCGACCCGGAGGGCTCGGTGTACTCCGGCGGCACCGGCCGCCCGTACCTGGTCGAGGGCGTCGGGGAGGACTTCTGGCCGACGGCGTACGACCGGGACATCTGCGACGAGGTCGTCGCCGTCAACGACAGGGACTCCTTCCTGCTGACCCGGCGGCTGGCCCGCGAGGAGGGGCTGCTGGTCGGCGGCTCGTGCGGGATGGCCGTGGTGGCGGCGCTGGCCGTGGCCGGGCGGGCCGGGCCGGGCGATGTGGTCGTCGTGCTGCTGCCGGACTCCGGGCGCGGCTACCTGTCCAAGATCTTCAACGACGACTGGATGGCCGACTTCGGCTTCCTGTCCACGGCGGAGGACGGGCTGACGGTCGGCGAGGTGCTCGAACGCAAGGACGGCGTGATGCCGTCGTTGCTGCACACCCACCCGACCGAGACGGTGCGCGAGGCGATCGACATCCTGCGCGAGTACGGCGTGTCGCAGCTTCCCGTGGTCAGGGCCGAGCCGCCGGTCATGACCGCCGAGGTTGTCGGCTCGGTGGTCGAGCGGGACCTGCTGGACGCGCTGTTCTCGGGTCACGCCTCGCTGGCCGACACCATCGACCGGCACATGTCCGCCCCGCTGCCGATGATCGGCGCTGGCGAGCCGGTCAGCGCGGCGATGAACGCGCTGGAGAAGGCCGGCGCCGCGGTCGTCCTGTACGACGGCAGGCCCCGCGGCGTGCTCACCCGCCAGGACCTGCTCAGCTATCTCGCCTCGCCCTGACACCGCACCCCCGATCCGCCCCGGCCCACGTCCGTGTTCGCGCGTCCCTGTAGTCCCTGCGTCCCGCGATCCCGAGCCGGCGTCTCGGACCGCGACCCCGATGCCGACCGCAACGTTCCGCGATTAGTGCATCCCACCCCCCAGTTTTGCGCGAGTAGTGGGCTCCGGTCCAACAAGTTTCATCACTCGTGCGTGTTTGCCGAACTAGTTTTCGGAGAGTTGCCGACCACCGGGACGGGTCGTGGACGGCTTCGGGACGGTCGGCGGCCAGCGGGTCGGCGCGTGCCGGCCGGGACGTGGGCAGTAGCCTCGGCGGCATGAGCGGCTTCGAGACCCGTGCCATCCATGCCGGCCAGGAGCCCGACCCGGGCACCGGCTCCGTCGTCGTCCCGATCTACGCGACGTCGACGTACAAGCAGGACGGCGTGGGCGGGGTGCGCGGCGGCTACGAGTACAGCCGCAGCGCCAACCCGACCCGAACCGCCCTGGAGACCTGCCTGGCCGCGCTGGAGGGCGGGGAGCACGGGTTGGCGTTTGCCTCCGGGCTGGCCGCCGAGGACTGCCTCCTCCATGCCGCGCTGGCGCCCGGTGACCACGTCATCCTCCCGGACGACGCCTACGGCGGCACCTTCCGGCTGTTCGCCCGGGTGCTGGCCAGGTGGGGCGTGGCCTACGACCCGGTCCCGCTGTCCGACCTGGCCGCCGTGCGGGCCGCGATCCGGCCGACCACCCGGCTGGTCTGGTGTGAGACCCCGACCAACCCACTGCTCGGCATCGCCGACATCACCGCGCTGGCCGGCCTGGCGCACGAGCACGGGGCGCTGCTTGTCGTCGACAACACCTTCGCCTCGCCGTACCTGCAGCAGCCGCTCGCGCTCGGCGCCGACGTGGTGGTGCATTCGACGACCAAGTACCTCGGCGGGCACTCCGACGTGATCGGCGGCGCGCTGGTGCTCGACGACAGCAGGCTGGCCGAGAACTTGCGGTTCCACCAGAACGCCATGGGTGGCGTGCCCGGGCCGTTCGACTGCTGGCTGGTGCTGCGCGGTGTCAAGACCCTGGGCGTGCGGATGGACCGGCACTGCGCGAACGCCGAGCGGGTCGCGGCCATGCTGCGGGCGCATCCGGCGGTGGACCGGGTGCTGTATCCCGGGCTGCCCGAGCACCCCGGCCACGAGGTCGCGGCCAAGCAGATGCGCGGGTACGGCGGGATGATGTCGTTCACCCTGCGTGGCGGCGAGCCGGCGGCGCTGGCGGTGTGCGAGCGGACCGAGGTGTTCACCTTGGGTGAGTCTCTGGGCGGGGTGGAGTCGCTGATCGAGCATCCGGGCCGGATGACGCACCTGTCGGTGGCCGGATCGCCGCTGGAGGTGCCGGCCGACCTGGTCCGACTCTCTGTCGGCATCGAGCTGGTAGACGACCTGGTCGCCGACCTGTGCCAGGCGCTGGGCTGACCAGCCGGGCTGACTCAGTGGCGCGGCCTTGGTGGCTCGGCCTAGCCGCGGCCGTCCACCGGGGCGGGCATCGGGTGCAGCCGGTCGGTGTCCACGCAGCCGGCCAGCACCGGGCTGCGTGGGCTGACCACCGCGCCGGCCACCGTGTCGGCCGGGCCGCCCCGCGCGCCGCCGGTGACCTCGATCCCGACGCCGTACACCGCGAACGACACCCCGACCGGCTGCGCCTGCACCCAGCTCTGCTCGGCTGGACAGCCCGCACCACCAGGGCCGGAACGAACCGCGACCAGTGTGACGGCCGCGGCGGTCGCCAGCACGGCGAGGCTCGCCAGCATGGTGTTGCGGGCCAGTCGCGGTGGGCGTTCGGCGGCACTCATCCCCACAACGGTAACCGCTCGGCCGCCGTCCTGAGGATCTTGGTCCAGCGTGTCGGTGATTGAGCCGCTACGGCTTGTAGACCATCAGCACGGTGATGACCAGCAGCAGCAGGCTGACCACGCCGCCCAGCGCGGCCAGCCTGCCGGCCAACGGCGCGGCCGGCTTGCCCGCGTCGGCCAGCTCGACGGCCTTGGCCAGGGCCGGCACCAGGAGGCCGATGACCAGCCCGAAGGCCACGAGGTACAGCAGCAGCGAGGCAACCACCCAGCCGTCGGTGATCGAGTAGCCTTTGCCCTCGCCGCGCAGCATGGACACGCCGAAGAACGCCACTGCCAGCGAGCCCCAGCCGTAGACCTTCACCGTGCGCGCGGTGCTCCGCAGGGCGCCTGGGTCGCCGGTACGGGCGTACCGCCCGGCCGTCGTTACCGCGGCGGCCAGCGGCCCAGCCAGGAAGATCGCCGTGATCAGGTGCAGAAGCAGCAGGAAACGCATGACGGTAGGCTACCTACCGACCCGCCCGCCCCCTCTCCTGGTGTGGTCACCTCTCGGCGTTGTGGTGACCTGTCGTTGTCCGCGTCGCCCGTGTGGTCACCTGTCGGCGTTGTGGTGACCTGTTGTTGGTCCGCGACCCCGATAGGTCACCTGTCGGCGTTGTGGTGACCTATGGGGTTTCCGGGGTGGGCTGGGTGGTGGGCCGGGCGTGCGTGCGACGATGGCTCGGTGGCCCTGGTGAGCGTCGACGACGTGGACCGTGCCCGCACGCTGCTGGACGGCGTCGTCCGACGTACGCCGCTGGAAGGATCGCGCGTGCTCGGCGAGCGGGTCGGCGGCCCGGTGCTGCTCAAGTGCGAGAACCTCCAGCGCACCGGCTCGTTCAAGGTCCGCGGCGCCTACGTGCGGATCTCCCGGCTGTCCGCCGCCGAGCGGGCACGCGGCGTGGTAGCGGCCAGCGCGGGCAACCACGCCCAGGGTGTCGCGCTCGCCGCCCGGCTCGTCGGCACCTCGGCCACCGTCTGCATGCCCCGGGTCTCGTCGTTGCCGAAGATCGAGGCGACCAAGGGGTACGGCGCCAGCGTGACGCTGGTCGGTGACACGATGGACGAGGCACTGCTGGCCGCCCGGGAGCACGCCGCCGAGTATGGCGCGGTGCTCATCCACCCGTTCGACCACCCGGACGTGATCGCGGGCCAGGGCACCGTCGGGCTGGAGATCCTGGAGCAGTGCCCGGACGTGCGTACGGTCGTGGTGGCCATCGGCGGCGGCGGGCTGGTCTCGGGCATCGCCGCCGCGGTCAAGGCCACCAAGCCGGACGTGCGGATCGTCGGGGTGCAGGCCGAGGGTGCCGCGACGTACCCCTCCTCGCTGGCGGCCGGACACCCGGTCCGGCTGGCCAAGCTGGCGACGATGGCGGACGGGATCGCTATCGGCTGTCCCGGCGACCTGACCTTCGCGCACGTGCGTGCGCTGGTCGACCAGGTGGTCACGGTCGGTGAGGAGGAGCTGGCTCGGGCGCTGCTGTTCTGCCTGGAACGGACCAAGCTGATGGTCGAGCCGGCCGGGGCGGCGTCGGTGGCGGCGGTGCTCGCCGAGCCGCGCCGGTTCGAGCCGCCGGTGGTCGCGGTGCTCTCCGGCGGGAACATCGACCCGCTGCTGCTGCTCAAGGTGATTCAGCGGGGCATGGCCGCGGGCGGGCGGTACCTGTCCTTCCAGCTCCGGATCCCGGACCGGCCGGGTGAGCTGGCCCGGCTGCTCGTCCTGCTGGCCGAGCACGGTGCAAACCTGCTCGACGTCGAGCACTCACGCACCGGGCCGCGGTTGCACCTCGGCGAGGTCGAGGTCAGGTTGTCGGTGGAGACCCGCGGCGAGGCGCACTGCGACGAGCTGTTCGCCGCGCTGCGTGACGCCGGTCACATCCTGGTCTTCGGCTGAGACGGTCCTCGGCTGAGACGGTGTTCAGCCGAGTGGCTGGCCCTTCGATACGGTGGGCTAGTCAGCCGGGGTGACGGTGGCTGGCCCCGGTGGCTCATTTCCAGCGCGTGTGAGCAGGCCGCGTCACGGTGCGTGTGGCGTGTCACTCTCAATGGATGAGCTGACCGGCGCAGAACGCTGCCGATATGGACATAACCACGATAGGCGCCACGATAGACGTAACCAGCTGTGGAGGTGGTCGGGTGAGACGCCGACCGGTCGTAGGGGTGACGGGATATCTGGTAGGCGCGGAATCGGCCAGTGCCGCCGGATACGGTCCACGGGATCTCGCCGTGTTCGCCAAGACATACTGCGTCTGGGTGGCGGCGTACGGGATGATCCCCGTCCTGCTGACGGACTGCGTCGGCATACCGGACAGCCTCGACCTGGTCGACGCCGTCGTGCTCACTGGTGGCAGTGACATCGATCCGGCCTGGTACGGCGCCGAGCGGCATCCGCTGGTCGCCCCGCCCACACCCGAACGGGACCGGTTCGAGATGGGGCTCACCGACCTCGCGCTGGAGCGGGGGATGCCGGTGCTCGGCATCTGCCGCGGCCTGCAGGTTCTCAACGTCGTCTGCGGTGGCACGCTGCACCAGCACCTGCCGGACCTACCCGGCGCCATCACGCACAGCAACGAGTGGCGCACCGGTGAACGGGATCGGGCGGCGTGGTGGACGCTGGCCGAGCACGAGATCGAGGTTAGCGACACGGGGCTGCGCCGGTACACAGGCCGACGGTTGACCACGAACACGTTCCATCACCAGGCGGTCGACCGGGTCGGCGACGGGTTGGCGGTGACGGCGCGCTGCTCTGATGATGGCGTGGTCGAGGCGCTGGTCGGGGTGGACCGGCCGGTGCTCGGCGTGCAGTGGCATCCGGAGATGCACCGCCGCGATGAGCGGGCCGGTCAGGCGCCGTTCCGGTGGTTGGCCGACGAGCTCGGAGCCAGTGTCACCGAGCCACAATCCGGGCGAGTAGCTGCAGCCCGATAAGGATCAGGATCGCGTAGACGACCCACCGCCCGGCGGAGCCGCGGTTGGTCCGCCGACGTTGGAAGCGGGCGAACAGCTCGGCCAGCTCCGGCGCGGCGCCGGTCGGTGCGGCGGTCTTGGTCGACTGGGTCTGGCGGACCGGCTCCCAGCCGAACAGTTGCGGCTCCTGCTGGCGTTGCAGCCGCCCCAGCCTCTGCCGCTGAGTGTCCTGTCCCTGAGTGTCCTGCCGCTGGCCTCTCGGACGCAGTACTCCGGGCCACGGCACGGCGGGCGCGCGGCGAGGCCTGCGGGCCGGCTGGAGCGACGAGACCCGACGCCAGCCTCGACCCGCCGGCACCGTGGGCGGAGACCAGCCGCGCGGCAGGCCCGCGGAGATCCGGCCGGTGCCCGGTGTCATGCCGGGCGACTGCGGGGAGTGTGCGTCGGCCAGGTCGGAAAGGGCTGCGTCCTCGTCCGGCACTGTGAACGGCGGTGGAGACGTCACCGCGACCGGTCCAGTATCGATGATGCCCAGGTCGATAGTGCCTAGCTCGACGGTGCCCAGGTCCGATGGGGAGAGGGTCATAGGCGAGGCACCGAGGGTGTCCGATGTGCCACCATCCGGCCCGGCCGGACGCGGCGCGTCAATGTCGGTTTCGGCTGGCGTGGCCAAGGCGTCACCAAACGCCGCGATCGGATCACCCAGCCTGGCCAGCGGTTCGCTCGGTGCCGAGGTAAGCGCATCGCGGTATGGCTCCATACCGGACAGCCTGCCAGAGTCTCCCGTTGGTGGGTATGCGGACATTTGCCCGCCACAGCTCACTCTGGGTCGGCGCGGCGCTGGTCCATTGTCCTGTCGTCACGGCACATGCGGGCGAGGATGTCCAGGCGCTGGTAGATGGCGGTGGCCTGTGGTGCGGTCAGGGTGGCGGTGAGCTGGGCCATGCCGTCCTCGACCGGGTATACCACCACCTTCCGTTCGGCCTTGGCCCGCTGGTGCCGGGCGCGGGCGCCGTGCGGGTCGGTCTTGAGGACCGCGCGGCGGACGGCCTGGCGGAGCCGCGGCCCGGTCCGGTCCGCTCCGGTGGGCGGGACCTTGTCCTCCACGGCGCGGGCGTGCTCGGGTGAGAGCGGGTGGGTCAGCTCCTCCACCACCCGCGCCTTGTGCAGGTCGACCTCGCCGCGTTCTATCGCTGCCAGGGTGTCGGGCAGCCGCTCGACCAGCGCCTGGGCGAACCAGAGCCGGTTGCTGGCGGCGTTACGGGTGATGCCCAGCTCGATCGCGACCTCATCAGTGCCCCACCGCGCCAGCGGCCTGACCGAGCGGCACTCGGCGAACCGCACGTACAGCCGTGCCTGCCGTGCCTGAACAGCCGCCGCCACCCGCTCCAGGTCGTGAGCAGCATCAAGGCACTGCTCGGCGTCCAGCCCGTCAACACTGACCGCGAACACCGCGGCCAGCGCCTTGCCGGGAGAGGAGGGGTCAGACACGTGTTCGTTCTCCCCGACGGGCCGCGACAGCTCAACCCCACAGCACCCGAAAAACGGGCTGAACTTCCGGCGCAAGGAGCCACCCACGCAAAGCGACCCGGGAAACAAACCGAACCGAGAACCCAAGGCCTCTCCGTCGGCGTCGCCTTTATCCCAACGCGACCACAGCGCAAACCGAGCCAGGAACAAACCAGCCAGGCACTCGCCGCCGCCTTTACCCCACCGAAACCACAAAGCGCCAGAAAGGCCCGGGAGACCACGTCAAGCCCGCGGCCCACCTCGATCACCACGCTTTGATCTCAAACAGGATCAGAGGTTGCCACGTCGCGCCTGCTCCCGTTCGATCGCCTCGAACAAAGCCTTGAAGTTGCCCTTCCCAAAACCCAACGACCCATGCCGCTCGATCAGCTCGAAAAACACGGTCGGCCGGTCCTGCACCGGCCTTGTGAAGATCTGCAACAGATACCCGTCCTCGTCCCGGTCGGCCAGGATCCGCAGCTCGCGTAGCGTGTCGATCGGCACCCGGGTGTCGCCCACCCACTCGCCGAGCGCGTCGTAGTAGGTCTCCGGCGCCTCGAGAAACTCCACGCCCATCTCCCGCATCGCCCGCACGCTGCCCACGATGTCGCCGGTGGCCAGCGCGATGTGCTGCACCCCCGGCCCGCCGTAGGACTCCAGGTACTCGTCGATCTGCGACCTCCGCTTCCCCGGGGCCGGCTCGTTGAGCGGGAACTTCACCCGGTGGTTGCCGTTCGCCACGACCTTCGACATCAGTGCGGAGTACTCGGTGGCGATGTCGTCTCCGATGAACTCCTTAAGGTTGGAAAATCCCATCACCCGGTGGTAAAACGTCACCCACTGGTCCATCTGGCCAAGCTCGACATTGCCGACACAATGGTCGATCGCCTGGAAGTACCGGGCTGGATGGTGGGCCGGCCGGCCGGCGAAGACCGGCCCGGTGGCGACGAACCCAGGCAGGAACACCCCGCGGTAACCGGAGCGGTCGATCAGGCTGTGCCGGGTTTCGCCGTACGTCGCGATGGCCGCGATCCGCACCGTGCCAAGGTTGTCGGTCAGGTCGGCCGGCCCGGCCAGCACGGTGGCGCCGTGCGCGGCGGCGTACCGCACCGCCCGGTCGACGTTCGGCACCGCCAACGCGAGGTCGGTCACGCCGTCGCCGTGCGCGGCGACGTGCCGGCCGAGCTCGGTGCCGGCCCGTACCTCGGCGGACAGCACGAACCGGGCGCTGCCCGACGCCAGCAGGTACTCCGCCCGGTCGGGCTGGCCGGTCTCCGGCCCGCGGTAGGCCACGACCGTCATGCCGAACGCGGAGGAGTAGTAGTGCGCCGCCTGCCTGGCGTTGCCCACCGCGAAGCGCACATGGTCCAGGCCGGTGACCGGGAACGGGTCGGCGGACAGGTCGTGCGCGACGGCACCGACCAGCGCGTCGACGTCCGGGATGAGCTCGGTCATGCTTGCAGCGTCGCTCCGACTGGCCATGTTGCGCAAACGGGTGTTTCGCAGGCGGGCGGCGCGGTGTCAGCCGGAGTACGGCTCGGCGGTCAGCAGGGTGACCGAGATGATTGCGCCGGTCGGCGTCTCGTACTTGCGCGTGTCACCTACCACCGCGCCGGTCAGTGCCTTGCCAAGGGGGGACTGGGGGGAGTACACCTCAATGTCCGCGGTCGCGGTCTCCTCACGCGAGCCGATCAGGAACGTCTCCGTGTCGCCATCGTCGTAGCGCACCGTCACGACCATGCCCGGCCCGCCGACTCCCGCCCTGGTGGGCGGCTCGCCGACCTTGGCGTTGCGCAGCATGTCCTGAAGCTGCCGGATCCGAGCCTCCTGCTTGCCCTGCTCCTCCCTCGCGGCGTGGTAGCCGCCGTTCTCCTTCAGGTCGCCCTCCTCGCGCCGCTCGTTGATCTCCGCAGCCACGATGGGACGGTTCTTGATGAGCTCTGCCAGCTCGGACTCGAGCCGGTCGTGCGCCTCCTGGGTGAGCCAGGTAACCGGGCTCATGTTGTCCGTCGTCGACACGTGCCGCTCCTTGCCGAGAATGGTCAGGTTCTACACAGCGAACGTCGAAAGTAACATCGCGAGGCCTCTTGCCGCATGGCACCTTCGGTACCTTTCGTGACCGGCCTTGATCATTCACGGGGTGGCGAGCCTCCCCGCGGGGCCGGGCTTTGGTGATCTTCGCCTCCGTTCCTGCTCCTGGTTCGGGTCGGGTCCAGCGCCGGGTGCCTGGCTGCCGCGCCGGACGGGCGGCCGCTTCCACGCGGCTGGCTGGGTCGGCGGAGATCGTCGGGTCAGGTGGGCGGGTGGTCGGACCAGGGTGGGCGCAGTGCGTAGATGGCCAGGAAGCAGGCTGCCAGATCGCGGCCGGGCCGCCAAGATCGTGGTCTTCCGTTTGCGCGGCTCGCGGACCAGCCGCACGGCGGCGTGCGGCAGGCGACAACGCAGTGTATGAGGAACAGTGTATGAGGAACGCGGCAGGGAGGCTCGGCCACCGCCAGGGGGTGTCCGGCGGCAGCAGGATCCGTATGCCGGCTGGCCAGATGATCCCGGCGTCGCGATGCCCTACGACCGCGTGGTGGTCAGGCCGGTGCCAACGGCCAGCACCCGCACCGAGCCGGCTCCCGCATTCTCAGGGCAGGAGCGGGTGCCTTCGTTCCTCGGTGTCGTCCCGAAGGTAGGCAAAACAGTGGCATCGTAATCGCCTCAGGACTATGATCGAGAACCTCGGCCGCCGAGCTCGCCGACGGGTCGCCGTAACAGCGCGTATGCGGTGCCGACCTCACTGGGAAGGGCAACGGGCTCGTCGCAAGGGCAGAGGGCTGGGAGGACAGAGGCTGGAAGGGCAGAGGAATTGTGGAGCAGCAGACCGTATCCAGCTTCTGGCGAACACTTCCCGGCATTTTGACGGGGGCCGCTGGTGTGGTCACTGCCGTGACCGGGCTCCTCGTTGGCCTTCATCAAGTGGGCCTCTTCGGCCGTCAAGAGCCCAGGGCTGAGCCTCCCGTCCCGACATCGAGCAGTCCCGCCCCCTCTGACGGGAGCGCCTCGGCGGACTCGATCTCAGGAACCTGGACGGGCGAAGTAGTGGGTCAGGACGACGTCAGCTTCCGTCTCAACCTGCGGGTCAAGAAGCCGTGTGTGCTGAAGGGATACTGCGGCTCGATCAGCGTGTCCCATGTCCCCTGCCAGGGGGAGGTGTTTCTCGACCGCGTGTTAGAGAATGGGTACGAGTTTCGGGTGGACCACTTCTCGAAGGGCAGCGGGGAGCGGTGTACTCCTGGCGCCGGGGAGGTCTTCATCCCACAGCCTGACCAAACGCTTTTATACAAGGCTACCTACTTTCCCCACGCTCAGGGCATCCTGCGAAGGACAGGCGACTAGCGCGCATCCTTGAGAAGGGCGTTCTCACGGCCGGTAGCGGCAGCTCAACACCTCGGCGATCATGATGGGCCCGCTGGTATGCAGCTCGACCGATCGGGCGACGTCGGCTGGGCCGGGCGGGACCGCCACGTCGAGCCGTCCGACCTCGGTGCCGTCCCTGGCCCGGGCCCGGAGCACGCAGTCGGCCGCCCGCTCCGGATGGTCCCGCTGGACGGCGAACCGCACCGTCACCCGGCCGGGGCTGACCACCTCGAAGCCGAGCACGCTGCCGCTGATCGGGGGATCGCCGAGATTGCGGTAGCCCAGGTAGGCCACCCCGAGCCCGGCCAGGACGGCGACCGCGGCCAGGGCGGCCGTCACCCGCCGCGACGGCATCGTCCGGGCCCGCCGCCCATACCGGTCCCGGGACCTGGGAGTGCTCACCGGCGCCTCGACGTTTCGCTGTCGTTGGGACCTCTGTCAGAGGCATGGGCAAGAATCGTCGCAGCAGTACGCCATACCCGACCGACCGGGGGAGAACGTGTCCGAGCAGTTGCGTCTGATGGCCGTGCACGCCCATCCCGACGACGAGTCCAGCAAGGGAGCGGCCAGCATGGCGCGGTACGTCGCCGAGGGGGTGGACGTGCTCGTCGTGACCTGCACCGGGGGCGAGCGTGGCGACATCCTCAACCCAGCGATGGACCGGCCCGACATCCGAGCGAACCTGCCCGAGATCCGGCGGGCCGAGATGGAGCAGGCCCGGCGGATCCTCGGTGTCCGCCAGGAGTGGCTGGGCTTCGTCGACTCCGGGCTGCCGGAGGGCACCATGTCCCGCACAGCGTCCGCGGCCGAGCCCGCGCCGCCCCCGCCGCCGCTCCCAGAGGGCTGCTTCGCGACACAGCCGGTCGAGGTCGCGGCCGAGCCGCTGGTCCGGCTCATCCGGCAGCAGCGCCCACATGTGATCACGACGTACGACGAGCGCGGTGGGTACCCGCACCCGGACCACATCATGTGCCACACGGTGTCGGTGGCGGCGTTCGAGGCGGCCGGTGACCCGGGCCGGTACCCTGACGCGGGCGAGCCGTGGCAGCCGCTCAAGCTCTATTACCACATGACCTTCACCAAGCCGCGGATCGAGGCCATGCATGCCGCGTTGCTCGACCGGGGCGTCGAGTCGCCGTACGGCGAGTGGCTGGAGCGGTGGGACGACGGCGCTGACATCTCCAGCCGGGTCACCACCCGGGTGCCGTGCGACGCGTACTTCGAGGTGCGCGACCAGGCGTTAGTCGCGCACGCCACCCAGATCGACCCGACCGGCCCCTGGTTCGCCGTCCCGCTCGCCGTGCAGCGCGAGATCTGGCCGACCGAGGACTATGAGCTGGCCCGTTCCGTGGTCGACTCCGACCCCCCCGAGGACGACCTGTTCGCCGGGGTCCTGGAGAGGATCCGGGCGTGGTGACGGGTGCGTCCGTGCTGGCCGACGCTCTCGTGCTGGCCGGGTCGGAGGCGGGCAAGGCCGGCCCGCTCGGGCTGCTGGTGATCATCCTGCTCGGGCTCGCGGTCGTCTTCCTGTACCGCTCGATGGTCCGGCACATGAAGAAGGTCCCGGAGTCCTTCGACCGACCGCCCGAGCCGGACGGGGGGAAGACCGACGCCGCCCCGCCGGACCAGTGAGCTGGCCCGGCCCAGTGCCCGCCGGTAACGCTCGCCGGAGCCAACGGCAAGAAGGTGATGTGAGCGTTGCCGTAGGCACGGCACTGGAGCCAAGCATAGTGCGCGATGCTGGCCGCGACGCCCAGGCGTTCGAGACGTTCTACCGCGCCACCGTCAACGATGTGATCGGGTTTTTCAGCCGCCGGGTGATCGACGTGCACCAGGTCGCCGACCTCACCGCGGAGGTGTACCTAGCCGTGCTCATCTCCGCGCACACCTACAGCGCCGCCCGGGGCAGCCCACGGGCCTGGCTGTTCGGCGTGGCGCGGCACGTGCTGGCCGGGCACCACCGGTCCGGCCGGGCCGAGCGGGCCAAGCACAGCCGGTTGCAGGGCCACCGGCTGCTCGACTCCGACGATGTGGAGCGGCTGGTCGAGCGGATCGACAGCGAGCGGGCCAGCCACCGCCTGTACGCCGCGCTGGCGGCCCTGCCCGAGGGCGAGCGGGCCATCTTCGAGCTGGTCGCGCTCGACGGGCTTGTCCCGGCCGAGGCCGCCGCCGTGCTCGGCATCCGGGCCGGGACCGGCCGGGTCCGGCTGCACCGGGCCCGGCGCACGCTCCGGGCCGCGCTGGCCGACCTGGAGCCCGGCGAGCACGGCAGCACCGGCGGCAGTACCCACCAGCACGGCAGCACCCACGAGCACGGCACCACCGCCGACGCGGTCGCCGTCCGAAGCGAGGTGGAAGCGGGTGAGTAGCTTCGAGGAAAGGCTGCTGGCCGAGCTCCGGCCGTTGGTCGGCACGCTCCGGCCCGAAGGTACCGACGTGGCCCGGTCGAGAGCCCGGCCGGAGCCCCAGCCGGTCGGCCGCCGGATCCGGGCGCTGCTCGCCAGCCGGCCCCGGGTGGCGGCCTTGGCCCTGGCGACGGTGCTGGTGGGCGGCGGCATGGCGGTCGGTACCGTGGCCTGGCCGCAGCGGCTGGCCACCCCGGCGTACGCCGTAGACGAACGCCCGGACGGCTCAATCGTGGTTACGCTGAACAGCCTCTCCGGCTCGCTCGGCCTACAACAGACCCTGCAGGCCGCCGGGCTGCCGGTCACGGTGCTCGCCGTCTCGGCGGCCGAGTCCTGCCCCGCCGTCCTCGACACGATCGCCGCGCCCGGCGCGCTGGTCTCCCGGCCGGGCCGACCGAACATGCTGACCATCCGCCGGGACAGGGTGCCCGCGGGCAGTACCGTCGTGCTCGGGCTGGTCGGCGGCGGCGACCAGGTGATCGTGGTGGGCATGGTGGTCCATGGCCCGGCGCCGCGCTGCCTCGGGAGCGTTGTGACGGTGCCGCACTGAACCGTCGGGGCCGCACTGAACCGTCGGGCTGGGCTGCGGAGCGCGGGATCAGTTGATGTGCACGTGGGTCACGGTGATCCGGGCGGAGAAGACCGCGGTGATGAACCGGTCGTTCAGGTAGGTGACGTATGTCCGCCCGGTCGGGCTGACCCAGGTGAAGCTGCCGGTGTTGTCGCCGGAGTCGACCTGGTAGACGTCCGTGATGTGGACGGCGATGTCTCCGGCGTTGGCCAGGCAGATCAGCGGAGGGTAGTTGCGCACGGTCCAGTACGGGTTGGGGTCGTCGCACTCCCAGACCCGGTAGGTCTGCGCGTCCGCCTCACGGAGCGCGGGGTCCGCTCCCCGGGTGGTGGACCCGGCAGGATGCCGCCGGGACATCATGGCCTGGCGGGCAGCGGGTTCGGCCTGGCCGGCGGCGTCGCCGGGGCCTGCACCGTCGGACCTGGCGGGACTGGCGGCGTCGGCTGGGCCGGTCCAGGTCGCGGTGACCTGGCCGGTGTCGGCGTCGATCCACAGGATGGTGCCGGCGTCCCGCGGTTGCAGCGCGGCCTGCGCGTCAGGTCCCAGCAGGGCCGCCCCGGCCGCGACCGCCACCACGGCCGTCACCAGCACCGCCACGGCGCGCGCCGATGTGACCTTCCGCATCGTTCTCCCCTGTGTTACGTCGGTCCGGGGTGTCCATCTTCGTCCCTATCACGTTTGCCACCCATCGGCCAGACGAAGGAATTCCGGGGTGCGGCTGGGTGCGTGCGTTGATCACCTTGGGTGCTGGCGGCAACGGCGCGCAAGGATGGGGGGATGACGAACCGGCTCAGCGATGCTACGTCGCCGTACCTGCAGCAGCACGCCGGCAACCCGGTCGACTGGCGACCCTGGGGCCCGGAGGCCTTCGCCGAGGCCGGCCGGCGGGACGTGCCGGTGCTGGTCTCGATCGGGTACGCCGCCTGCCACTGGTGTCACGTGATGGCGCACGAGTCGTTCGAGGACGACGCCGTGGCCAGGCTGATGAACGAGCGGTTCGTGAACGTCAAGGTGGACCGCGAGGAGCGGCCGGACGTGGATGCGGTCTACATGGTCGCTACCCAGGCGATGACCGGCTCGGGCGGCTGGCCGATGACGGTCTTCTGTACGCCGGCCGGCGAGCCGTTCTACTGCGGCACCTACTTCCCGCCCCGGCCGCGGCACAACCTGCCGTCGTTCGTCCAGCTGCTGCAGGCGATCTCGGACGCCTGGCGGGACCGGCGGGCCGACCTGGTCCGGAGTGGACAGTCCGTGGTCAAGGCCGTGGGGGCGATGGCGGCGCCGCGGCCGGACGTCGAGGTCGAGCCGCTCAGCCCGGACCTGCTGGCCAAGGCGGTCGGCGAGCTGGCCACCGGCTTTGACCCGGTGAACGGCGGCTTCGGCGGGGCGCCGAAGTTCCCGCCGTCGATGGTGTGTGAGTTCCTGCTCCGGCAGCACGCCACGAGTGGTGACCCGCAGGCGCTGGCCATGGTGCAGCGGACCTGCGAGCGGATGGCCCGCGGCGGCATCTATGACCAGCTCGCCGGCGGGTTCGCCCGGTACTCGGTCGACGGGCAGTGGGTGGTGCCGCACTTCGAGAAGATGCTCTACGACAATGCCCTGCTGCTGCGGCTCTACCTGCACCTGTGGCGGCAGGACGGCTCGCCGCTGGCCCGGCGGGTCGCCGCCGAGACCGCCGACTTCCTGGTTCGCGACCTCGGCACGCCAGAGGGCGGGTTCGCGTCCTCGCTGGACGCTGACGCCGACGGGGTGGAGGGGCTGACCTACGTGTGGACGCCGGCCGAGCTGGTCGACGCGCTCGGCCCAGCGGACGGCGTGCTGGCCGCGGAGCTGTTCGGGGTGACCGCGGCAGGCACCGTCGAGCACGGCGCCTCGACGCTGCGGCTTCCGGCCGATCCGGCCGATCCGGCCGATCCGTCCGGTTGGGACAGTTGGCGGTCGGTCCGGGCGCGGCTGCTCGACGTACGGCGGCGGCGGCCGCGGCCGGGCCGCGACGACAAGGTGGTGGCCGCCTGGAACGGGCTGGCCATCGCCGCGCTGGCCGAGGCCGGCGCGCTGCTCGACGTACCGTCCTATGTGGACAGTGCGGCGCGGGCGGCGGAGCTGCTGCTTGACGTGCACGTGGTCGACGGTCGGCTGCGGCGAACCTCGCGGGACGGGCGGGTCGGTCCGTACCCGGGCGTCCTGGAGGACTACGCCGACCTGGCCGAGGGCCTGCTGGCGCTGCACCAGGTGACCGGACAGCCGCGCTGGCTGGCCGCGGCGGGCTGGCTGCTGGACGTGGTGCTGACCCGGTTCGGCAATGGTGCCGGCGGGTTCTACGACACCGCTGACGACGCCGAGCAGCTGATCGCCCGGCCGGCCGACCCAACCGACAACGCCACCCCGGCCGGCGCCTCGGCCGCGGCCGGCGCGCTGCTGACGTACGCCGCGCTGACCGGCTCGGGGGAGCACCGCGAGGCGGCCGAGCAGGCGCTGGCCGTGGTCGGCTGGCTCGGCCGGCAGCACCCGCGGTCGTGCGGATGGGCGCTGGCGGTGGCCGCGGCGGCGCTGGCCGGTCCGGTGCAGGTGGCGGTCGTCGGCGACGGTCCGGAGCTGGTCCGGGCGGCCCGGCTGGGCGTCTCGCCGGGGGCCGTGGTGGTGGCGGGCGAGCCGGACGCCGAGGGCGTGCCGCTGCTGGCCGGCCGGCCGCTCCACGGCGGTGCGGCGGCGGCGTATGTCTGCCGCGGCTTCGTCTGCGACGCCCCCGTCACCGACCCCGCCGCCGTCACCGCCGCACTCACCCCCTGACCCAACCCCTCCCCCCTCCTACCACCCACTCCCCTCCGACGATCATCGAGTTGTTGTCGCTGTTGGAGATCAACTAGCAACAACAACTCGATGATCGTCGGAGGAGGAGGGGAGGGGAGGAGGGAGGTGTACCGGCTGGGACCGGCGAGGGGTGGCGTTCGCCCAGCGCGTACGGGCTGGCGGCTGGATCGTTTCCGGCGTTCACTTGTCATCACTGCAACGTTGTAATCAATGACGTGACTCAGCGGAGGATGACATGCCTCGAGGATTTGGGCGCCCCGGCGGCTGGCAGCAGGCGGACCTCCCGCCAGCCGACGACGTGGCGGGCTGGCTCGCCGGTCGGCTGCCGGACGGGTTGTTCGAGGGCGAGCCGGAGGTCACCGTCGACCGGGACGAGATCCTGATCGTCGGGACGATCGCCCAGCCCGACGGTGCTGAGGCGGGCAGCGCCGCGGCGGCCGAGAGCGGCCGGATCGCGCGGTTTCGGGAGGAGACCCGGGAGGACCGGATCGGCGTCGCCCAGCAGGCCGAGCGGCGGTACCACCGGAAGGTGTCCTGGGGCGTGCGGTGCGGCGAGAGCCACGAGCTGTTCAGCACGCTGTCCGCGCCGGTGATGACCAGGCTCCGGCAGTCCCAGCGGCAGGTGCTCGACACGCTGGTGGACGCCGGGGTGGCGCGGTCCCGCTCGGAGGCGCTGGCCTGGTGCGTCCGGCTGGTCGGTGAGCACGCCGACGCCTGGCTGGCCGAGCTGCGGCAGGCGATGGAGCAGGTCGACGAGCTGCGCGCCCGCGGTCCGGAGCTGTAACCGGCGCTGCCAATTTTTCGCGTCCCGGCCCCTTGCTGTCGCGAAGATCCGGTGGTACACGCCCGCGTCTACCACCGGATCTCACGACAAGGGGGTGGGCGGAGCTGACGGGCGGCGAGGCTAGGGTATGCGCAGAAGACAGGGAGGGGTTGACCGTGCGCGCCGCCGTCTACGAGGGTCCTGGCAACATCCGGGTTGAGCAGGTCGCCGATCCGGAGATCATGCTTGACACCGACGCACTGGTCCGGGTCACCCATGCCGCGATCAGCGGCAACGACCTGTGGTCATATCGCGGCTACGGCCAGCGCACCCCGGGCTCGCGGATCGGCCGGGAGCTCCTCGGCGTGGTCGAGGACGTCGGCACCGAGGTCCGCACGGTGCGCCGCGGCGACGTGGTGATCGCACCCTCAGCGTTCTCCGACGGCACCTGCGAGTACTGCCTGTCCGGGCTGCACACCTCCTGTGTGGACGGCGGCGTCTGGGCCGAGCCGGGCCACGACGGCGGCCAGGGCGAGGCGGTCCGGGTGCCGAACGCCGACGGCACGCTGGTTGTCGTGCCCCGTACGCTGGCCACCGCGTGGGCGCGGCTGCTGCCGCTGGCCGACGTCCTGCCGGCCGGGCACCACGCCGCGGTCTCGGCCGGTGTGGGCTACCGCAAGACGGTCGCCGTCGTGGGTGACGGCGCGGTCGGGCTGTCCGCGGTGCTGGCGGCGCGCCGGCTCGGCGCCGATCGGGTGATCATGCTCGGCCACCATCCCGAGCGGCTCGACCTGGTGCAGTCCCTCGGCGCGGCGGAGGCGGTCTACGGCCGCGACGACGCCGCGATTGAGCAGTTCATGAGCGTGTCCGGCGGCGCCGACTGCGTGCTGGAGTGCGTCGGCGCCCAGTCCGCGCTGGACACCGCGATCAAGATCGCGAAGGATGGCTCGACGATCGGCTACGTCGGCACGCCGCACCTGGTCGAGGGCCTGGACCTGGCCCAGTTGTTCGGCCGCAACATCCGGCTGGCCGGCGGTGCCAGCCCGGCCCGGGCGTACCTGCCCGCGCTGCTCGCCGACGTGCTGTCCGGGCAGCTCGACGCCAGCCCGCTGTTCGATCTCACCCTGTCGCTGGACGACGTCGCGGACGGGTACGTCGCGATGGACGCCCGCAAGGCGCTGAAGGTGCACCTCGCTATCTGAGCAGGTGGCGATCTGAGCGGGAGGCTGCTGGCGGCCCTGCCGGCCCGCGGCGCCGCGCTCACTCGACGAGGTCATGGTCGGATGCGAAGAGTGCTGCTAGCGTCACGGTGGGTCACGATATGGAGGTGGACGCGATGCAGGCGAAACCTGACCTTGTCCCAGTGGCGCGGTTCTGCGGTCAGTGTAGCTGTGGCTGCCCGGAGCTTTTCCTGGACACCGGCGCCCCTGACGAGCGGCGCGTAGTGATCACCGATGACTTCGGGCAGCGCGTCCAGATGAGTCTGGACCAGTTGCGTGACCTGGTGGACCAGGCCCGCGGCGGTGCGTTGGGTGAGGCCCTGATCTCGGCCAGCCGTCCTTAGCCGGCGTAGACGGCGAACCAGACCGCGATGTAGTGGCACGCCGCGGCCACGATCGTGCAGGCGTGGAACACCTCGTGGAAGCCGAACAGGTGCGGCGCCGGGTCTGGCCAGCGCAGCACGTACACCACCGCGCCGAAGCTGTACATCAGCCCGCCGACGAGCAGCAGCACCAGGGCGGTCACCCCGGCGCCCCGTAACAACGGCTCCAGCACGGCGACCGCAACCCAGCCCAGGCCAAGGTAGAGCGACACGGCGAGTGACCGGGGCGAGCTGGGCCAGATCACCTTCAGGATGACGCCGCCGAGCGCGCCGCCCCACACCACCGCCAGTATCACCCGGCCGACGTGCCACGGCAGCGCCAGCAGGGCGAACGGCGTGTAGCTCCCGGCGATGAAGACGAAGATCATCGAGTGGTCCAGCCGCATCATCACCGCCTTGGCCTGCTGCGACCAGCGAAGCCGGTGGTACGACGCGCTGGTGGCGAACAGCAGCAGCACGGTGCCGGCGTACACCGACGTGGCCAGCGCGGCCCGCGGCCCACGGGTGGCCGAGGCGACGGCGACCAGGCTGGCTCCGGTGGCGACGGAGACATAGCAGGCCCACGCGTGCAGCCAGCCACGCAGCCGCGGCCTGACGTCGGGCTGGACGACGAGGACTGCGGCGTCGGTGGTCACGGTCACGGTCACAGGTTACGGCACCGTAGGTTATGGCGGCGTGGATACACGGGTGTCATTCTCGGAAACCCCCGCCCTTCTCGGCGTAGGCTCAGCCGACGTGAACCCCCGATCCCTCATCTACTCGGTGTACGAGCGGCGGTTGCTCGGTCAGCTCGCCGATGGCCCGGTCCCGCGACATGTGGGCGTGATCCTGGACGGCAACCGTAGGTGGGCCCGAGACGCCGGCTTCGAGGATGTCAACGACGGGCACCGGGTCGGTGCCGAGAAGATCGGGCAGCTTCTCGACTGGTGCCACGACACCGGCATCGACGTGGCCACGCTCTGGCTGCTGTCCACCGACAACCTGGCCAGAGACCCGGCCGAGCTCGACCCGCTGCTCGCCATCATCGAGGACGTCGTCGACAGCCTGGCCGAGCGCACCAACCAGTACCAGCTCAAGATCGTCGGAGCACTGGACCTGCTGCCCACCCGGACGGCGCACGTGCTGAAGACCGCCGAGGAACGCACCCACGGCCGCTCCGGGGTGCTGGTGAACATCGCGGTCGGCTACGGCGGCCGGCGGGAGATCGCCGACGCGGTCCGGTCGCTGCTGTCCGAGCACGCCGAGCTCGGCACCTCGATCGAGGAGCTGGCCGGGATCCTGGACGTCGACCACATCGCCGACCACCTCTACACCAAGGGCCAGCCCGACCCGGACCTGGTCATCCGGACCAGCGGCGAGCAGCGGCTGTCCGGCTTCCTGCTCTGGCAGAGCGCCCACTCGGAGTTCTACTTCCACGACGCCTACTGGCCGGACTTCCGCCGGGTCGACTTCCTGCGCGCACTGCGGGAGTACGCCCGCCGGCACCGCCGCTACGGCACCTGACCCCAGCCCGCTAGGCCACTGCGGCAACCGACCCCGGAGTGACAGACTGCCCCAATGGATCTGGTCGCCGAGTACCTCCGCCTTGGCCTGCGGTTCGACCGGCTCGAAGAGGGCTTCGTCGACGCGTTCACCGGCGATCCGGCGCTGCGCCGGCTGGTGGAGAACGAGCCCAAACCCAACCCGCGCGCGCTGCACGCCAAGGCCCAGGAGCTGCTCGCCGCGCTGCCCTCCTCGGGGCTGCCGGCGGATCGGGCGGCCTTCCTGGCCGGTCAGCTCGGCGGCCTGGCGGTCAGCGCGCGCAAGTTCGCCGGCGAGCAGGTCGGCTTCGTCGACGAGGTCACGGCGTACTTCCAGGTGCGGCCGGAGCTCGGCGATGAGGACCAGTACGCCGAGGTGCACGCCGAGCTTGGCCGGCTGCTGCCCGGCGACGGCACGCTGACCGAGCGCTACGCGGCGTACCGGCGCCGCGACGAGTGCCCGCCGGCCAAGCTGGAGGGCGTCGTCGAGGTGCTGAACAGCGCGCTGCGCGACCTGGCCCGGTCCGGGTACGGCCTGCCGGAGCAGGAGACCGTCGAGTACCAGATCGTCACCGACAAGCCGTGGAGCGGGTTCAACTACTACCTTGGCGGCTACCACTCGCGGGTGGCCATCAACGCCGACCTGCCGCACCGGCTGGCCCATCTGCCGCACCTGGTGGCGCACGAGTCCTACCCGGGCCACCATACCGAGCACTGCCGCAAGGAGCGTGGCCTGGTCCGCCGTGCTGGCCAGGACGAGCAGCGGATCTTCCTGGTCAACACCCCGCAGTGCCTGCTCGCCGAGGGCTTGGCCGACCTCGGGCTGCGGGCGACGATCGGGACCGGCTGGGGGCCGTGGGCAGCGCAGATCTACGCCGACCTCGGGCTGGGCTTCGAGGGCGAGATGGTCGAACGGGTCACGGCCGCGGTCGGCGGGCTGGACCGGGTGCGCCAGGACGCTGCGCTGCTGCTGCACGACCGGGGCCGGGACCCGGACGAGATCGTGGCGTACCTGACCAGGTGGCTGCTCGTCGGGGAGGACCGGGCTCGCCAGTCGCTGCGGTTCCTGTCGCACCCGCTGTGGCGGGCGTACACGTCGACCTACGTCGAGGGCTACCGGCTGCTGTCCGCCTGGCTGGACGCGCGCCCAGCCGGGCAGCCGGTGGCGGACCGGTTCGTCCGGCTCCTGGACGAGCCGCTCACCCCGGCCGGCGTGGCAGCCGAGCTCGACCCGGAGCCCAGGGTGGGCACCGTCCCAGCCTGAGCCGGCGAGGCAACGGCGAGCGGGCGTCGCAGTGCCGCCGGGACCGCGGGACCACCGGGACCGCGGGACGACCAGGACCGCCGGGACCACCAGGACTGCGAGGACCGTCGGGGACCGCCCACGGCCGGGAGCGGGCGCGGTGCCCGAGCACCGGACGGACCTCCACCCAATCCGGCGAGAGGTGCCCGTGCATTTTTGGCGTGTAGAGGTCGCGTTGGCAACGGTCGGCACGTACCTTCGTTCCAGGCGGCCCGCACCCAACGAGCTGCCCCAGGAGGTCCCACAAGGTGTTGTCGTCACACCGAGGCACCGAGGGGACCGGCACCAGTCCCCTGCGTCTCCAGCACTGGGACGGTCCGGACCCTCGAGTAGCGGGTAGGGTGCACGCCCGCTGGGAGAGCCCATGGCTGCTCGCCGTACGACGCGGACCCACGCCGAGAGAGCGGAGGTCCCGCGGACCGACCATCGCAACCGTGCGACAGTACGCACCGAGCCCGGCCGCCGTACCTACGTGCTGGACACCAGTGTCCTGCTGTCCGACCCCGGCGCGCTGGTGCGCTTCGGGGAGCACGAGGTGGTCCTGCCGCTCGTCGTGATCACCGAGCTGGAGGGCAAGCGGCATCACCCGGAGCTCGGCTGGTTCGCCCGGCAGACCCTCCGGCTGCTGGACGACCTGCGGATCCGGCACGGTCGGCTGGACGCGCCGGTCCCGGTGGGGGACCAGGGCGGCACGCTGAGCGTCGAGCTCAACCACGCCGACTCCGCTGTGCTCCCGCACGGCTTCCGGGCGGACACCAACGACGCCCGGATCCTGGCGGTGGCGCTGAACCTCGCCGCCGACGGCCGGGACGTCGTCCTGGTCACCAAGGACATGCCGCTGCGGATCAAGGCGGCCGCGGTCGGGCTGACGGCGGACGAGTACCGCGTGCTGGCTGTGGTCAACTCCGGCTGGACCGGCATGGTCGAGCTCGAGGTGAGCGCCGAGGACATCGACCGGCTGTACGACGGCGAGCGGCTGGACCTCGACACCGCGCTGGAGCTGCCCTGCCACACCGGGCTGGTGCTGGCCTCGCCGCGCGGCTCGGCGCTGGCCCGGGTCACGGCGGACAAGCAGGTCCGGCTGGTGCGCGGGGACCGCGAGGCGTTCGGGCTGCACGGCCGGTCGGCCGAGCAGCGGGTCGCGCTGGACCTGCTGCTCGACCCGGACGTGGGCATCGTCTCGATGGGTGGGCGGGCCGGTACGGGAAAGTCGGCGCTTGCGCTGTGTGCCGGGCTGGAGTGCGTGCTGGAGCGCCGGCAGCACAAGAAGGTGGTCGTCTTCCGGCCGCTGTACGCCGTGGGCGGGCAGGAGCTGGGATACCTGCCCGGATCCGAGGGCGAGAAGATGGCGCCGTGGGCGCAGGCGGTGTTCGACACGCTCGGCGCGCTGGTGTCCCGGGACGTGATCGACGAGGTGCTCAGCCGCGGCATGCTGGAGGTGCTGCCGCTGACCCACATTCGGGGCCGGTCGCTGCACGAGGCGTTCGTGATCGTGGACGAGGCGCAGTCGCTGGAGCGTCAGGTGTTGCTGACCGTGCTGTCCCGGTTGGGTGCCGGGTCGCGGGTGGTGCTGACACACGACGTGGCGCAGCGGGACAACCTGCGGGTCGGCCGGCATGACGGGGTGGCGGCGGTGATCGAGACGCTCAAGGGGCACCCGCTGTTCGCGCACGTCACGCTGAACCGGTCCGAGCGTTCGCCGATCGCCGCGCTGGTGACCGAGATGCTGGAGGACATGCCCTTCTGAGTGCCCCTTCCCAGCGATCCCTTTTCCCGGCGATCATCGGAGTTGTTGTCGCTGTTGGAGATCGACTAGCGACAACAACTCCGATGATCGCCGGGAGGTTGCCGGCGGGCGGGGCGGGCGGGGCGCAGGTCAGCGGCGGCGCTGGCGGCGCATTCCGTCGACCTTGGCGACGAAGTCCCGAGGCCGCAGGACCGGCGTGCCACGCCACGGCGACATGCTGGTGAGGTCGACGTCGTCGGAGACGATCAGCAGCGCGCCCACCTCCGCGGCGAGGTCGAGGACTCGGTTGTCCTCCCAGTCGGGGCAGTCGGTCACGGCCGCGGGTGGGTCGACGAGGCCGCCGCCGCTGTGGGCTGCCACCCGGATCAGCACGGACAGGAATCGCTCGATGTGGTCCTGGTCCCAGTTGAGGCCCTTGTCGAGCACCCGGGCGGTGCTGTCGAGCAGGTGCGGGGAAAGCCAGAGAGCGAACCCAGCCGCGTCGACAATGACGCCGAGGCAGTCCGCGAACGGGTTGCCCCAGGTCGGCGGTGGCGACGGCCAGGACCGGTACGGGCTGTTGCCACCGGCCGCGGCACCGACCAGCACGTTCACGTCATAGACGAGCGAGACCGGATGCGTCACTCCTTGCCCTTGAGGACCCGTCGGGTGATCGCCGCGATGTCATCCAGGCTGAGCTCCGCGGTCGCCAGCCTGCCCTGACCGAAGGCCTGCAGCTTACGCAGCTCCTCGGCCAGCTTCACTGACTTCATGACCTTCAGCGTGGCTCGCAGGTATGCGGACCGGTTGCCTTTGCCGAAGTACTCCACCAGCTCTTCGAGATCAGCGCGATCTTCTTCGGCGACGGCGAAACCCCCGGTCGTCGTACTCACGGTCATCACCCCTCGGGGGGATAGCACGTCGCATGCAGTCCAGGTGCATCTCGCTGCATCCCCAGCCCCCTCCCGGCGATCATCGAGGTCATGGGGCTGTTGGAGATCAACTAGCCACAGCAGCTCGATGATCGCCGGGAGGTTGCCGGGGGGAGGCGGCAGCGCCTGTCAGCGGGAGCCCGGATCTTGTGCGACAGCCTTGGCCTGGTCGCGTTCGATCACCTCGCGGACCTGATCGGAGAAGGCCGGGCGCCGTCAGGTGTGACAGCCGTGGGTGGGCGGGTCATCGCGAGCACGTCGAGCGCGGCGTCGAGCTCGGCCGCGGTGAGCGTGCCGTTGGCCAGGTGGCCACGCTCGACCACCACGGCCCGGATGGTCTTGCTCTCAGCCAGGGCCTGCTTGGCCACCTTGGTCGCCTCCTCGTAGCCGAGGTACCGGTTCAACGGGGTCACGATCGACGGCGAGGACTCGGCGTACTCCCGGCAGCGTTCGACGTTCGCGCTGATCCCGGCCACACATCGGGTGGCGAAGACCCGGCAGGCGGCGGCCAGCAGCCGGATCGACTCCAGCACGGTCCGGCTGAGCAGCGGCAGCGTGACGTTCAGCTCGAACGACCCTGACGCGCCCGCGAACGCTGTCGCCGCGTCATGCCCGATTACCTGCGCGCAGACCATGACCAGGGCCTCGCAGAGCACCGGGTTGACCTTGCCCGGCATGATCGACGAGCCGGGCTGCAGGTCGGGCAGCGTGATCTCGGCCAGCCCGGTGCGTGGCCCGGAGCCCATCCAGCGCACGTCGTTGGCGATCTTGGTCAGCCCAACCGCGATGGTGCGAAGCTGCCCGGAGGTCTCGACCAGCGCATCCCGCGCGCCCTGCGCCTCGAAGTGGTTGGTCGCCTCGGTCACCGGCAGGCCGGTCGAGCGGGCCAGCTCGGCGACCACCCGGGCGCCGAACCCGGCCGGCGTGTTGATACCGGTGCCCACCGCGGTGCCGCCCAGCGGCAGCTCGGCCAGCCGGGGCAGCGCCGACTCCAGCCGCCGTACGCCGTAGCGCACCTGCGCGGCGTACCCGCCGAACTCCTGGCCGAGCGTCACCGGCGTGGCGTCCATCAGGTGGGTACGGCCAGACTTGACGACGTCGGCGAGCTGCTCGGCCTTGGCCTCCAGCCGGTCGGCGAGCAGCTCCAACGCCGGGATCAGGTCGTGCGTCACCGCGCCCGTCGCGGCCAGGTGGATCGACGACGGGAACACGTCGTTGGAGGACTGCGAGGCGTTGACATGGTCGTTCGGGTGCACGGCGCGGCCTAGCCGCTCGCTCGCCAGGGTGGCGATGACCTCGTTGGCGTTCATGTTGGACGAGGTGCCGGAGCCGGTCTGAAAGATGTCGACGGGGAACTCGGCGTCCCAGCGCCCGGCCGCCACCTCCTCGGCGGCCGCCGCGATGGCCTCGGCCAGGTCGGGCGGCAGCACCCCGAGCTCGGCGTTGACCCGCGCGGCGGCGGCCTTGATCTGGCCCAGCGCGGCGATGTGCGCGGGTTCCAGCCGCAGCCCGGAGATGGGGAAGTTCTCGATCGCGCGCTGGGTCTGCGCCCGCCACTTGGCGCTGGCCGGCACCCGCACCTCGCCCATCGAGTCGCGCTCGGTCCGGTAGTCGTTCATGGCCCCCGTGCCCGCGTGTCCCGTGCCTGTATGCCCCGTGCCTGTATGCCCCGTGCCTGCGTGTCCTGCGCTCATCTCCCCAGTGTCCCAACCCGCGTGGTAAACCGGTGCCCCGCATGCGGTATCAGAGTTTCCATACATGCCACCTATTTAAGTGACTAATCGGGGGAACATATGATGATCAAGCATTGCCGGGGCCCGCTCGCGGCTGGAGCTCTTCTCCTGGCCGTGGCCGGTTGCACATCGCATCCGGTCAGTGGAGGAGGCCAGGCTGGTCCGCTCGCCGTCGATGGCGGTACGAGCGGCCCGAGCGCGACCATCTCGGCTGCCGCGACACCCACCACGCCAGCCATCACGGCACCCACCGTGACACTCACTGCGGGACCTACCCCGCCAGCCGCGGCGGCGTCCGTGCCGACCGACCTGCCGCGGGGTTTCCTGCTGCACGAGAACGAGGCGACCGCAGATCCGCTGCGCGGTCAGAACGACCGCGACGGCTGGTCCCGCGGCGACAGCCGCGCCGCGCGATGGTACGTCCAGCCATGCCAGACCAGCGCCGACTACGCCTCGGACAGCGCGCGCACCGCCGCCCGCACCCTGCAGCACCTGACCCACGATGCGAGCAGCGTCGAGCAGCTCGTGGTCTACCGCGACGCGCGGGCCGCGGTCGCGGCGATGGCCGAGATGCGCCAGCGGCTACGCAGGTGCGCCTACGACACCAGGGGTCCGCAGACGCCCTTGCGGTACACGGTGCAACCCGTGGCCATCGGCGGTGAGGCGTTCCGGGCGCTGGGGACCACCGTTGCGGCGACGACCCAGGCAGAAAAGATGATCGTCGTCCGGAAGGGTGCGGCAATTGTCCTGTACGGTGCTTTCGGCGAGGTTGGCCCGGTCACGGCCGGCGGTACCGCCGACCTGGAGAAGGATGCCCGCCGAATGGACGGCCAGCTCTGCCGCTACACCGTCGCCGGCTGTTGACCTTATCTGTCCGTCACGGGGTCACCCGCCATCGCCGGAGACCTCGACACGAAGGGACGCCGCCGCGGCCGCGGTGATCGGCTCGATCGATCCGTCCAGGGGCGCGTCGACCATCACTGACACCGCGCGCTCGTCGGAGTCAGTGATCGGCCCGAGGTGGTCGCCCACCCGGCGGTTGACCAGCACCCCACATGTCCGCGCGGGCTCGTTGGCCCCGACGGGGTCGAACCGCGGCCAGCGGCCGTCGTGCTGCATCCAGGTGATCGGCACGCCGCTGGGCGCTTTCACGTCGACCAGCCGGCCGAAAGGGTGCTGGACGTAATGATGCCTGGCCTGCCGCAACGGCACCGGGTAGCTGGCGGGCAGGCCCAATGCGATATCCAGCAGGACCGGCTCGACTGGTTGGCCGGTGGCCAGCTCGTACAGGATGGTGATTCCATCACCGGGCAGCCGGGCCGCGATCTCCATCAGCACCGCACGGCCGTCACAGACCCGAAACTCCGCATGGCTGATGCCGTCCCGGAAGTCGAGCGCCGCCAGCACTCCCTGGTTGGCCGAGATCAATGCCTGCGCGTCGCCGGGTGAGAGGCCCGTTGCCGGCACCGTGTGCTCCAGCTCCGCGAAGAAAGAGCTGGATGTCTCGGTCGTCACCTTTGCGGTGATGCTTTCCCAGAACACCCGGCCATCCTGGACCAGCGCCTCGACCGAGAACTCCGGACCCTCGACCCGTTCCTCCACCAGCAGCCATTCATCCGATGGGTAGGCAGCGGTTACCTCGGCCAGCTCCGCCGCCGACCTGACGAGCCGTACACCGGAGCTCGAGGTACGGCCGACCGGCTTCACCACGACCGGAAAGCGGTCCGCCCGCCCGGCCGCCGCGGCCTGATCGCCCGGCAGGACCAAGCGATGCACCGGGCTCCACTCCGCCAGGTAGGAACGCTGTAGGTGCTTGTTTCGGCATACCCGTGCGGCACGCAGGCCGGGGCCGGGCAGGCCGAGCAGGTCGGCGGCCATCCCGGCTGGCTCGACGAAGATCTCGCCACACGAGAGAACACCTTGGATGTCATACCGCGTGCGCCATTCGGAGACCTGCGCGAGAATGGGCTCGACCGCTGGTTCGGGCCAGAAGAACGCCTCCGCGACGTGTGCGAAGGCATGTGCGGTATCCTGCCGGAGCTCGCTGAACTGTCGCGCTTTGGACTCGTCTCCCCAACCTATCAGGAGCGGAGCAAGGCTACGGGAGCACGACTCGGTGATGATGGCGGCGTGCCGGATCATCATGGGAACCCTGCCGAACAGCAGCATCGCCGACGTTCGCGTCTCAGCCCTCATGATCCCTTCCGGCGGATCGACCTGGCCGTTCGCGCGCAGAAAGGTAGCATCTCGGCCAGGGTCCGTCTAGGGTCTGGCCGCGTCGCTGGTTCCACGGGAGGGTGGGCTCGAATGGTCAGCTCTGCGTCGAGGCGGGCGCCAGATCGCCGTACCCGACGCGGGCTGGCCGCATCCGCTGACGTCCGCCGTTTCGTCGTTGTTGGCCTTGTCGACGCACTTGGCTCCGGCCTGTTCCTGCCGGTGTCGGTGCTATATTTCACCCGCTCTGTCGGGCTCAGTGTGGTGTCAGTGGGGTTCGGCCTGTCGCTTGCCGGCCTGTTCGGCCTGCTGAGCACCGTGCCGGCCGGAACCCTGCTCGATCGGATCGGCCCCAAACGGGTGCTGCTCTGCTGCCAGATAGCCGGCGCGGTGGGATTTCTCGGGTTTATCGCCGCTCATTCGTACCCGTTGTTCCTGCTCACCGCATGCGTGGTCCGTGTTGGCGACCGCATCACCCGCCCGGCCCAGGTGGCGCTGGCCGCGCAGCTCGGTGGGGAGGAGCAGCGGGTCCGGCTCAGCGCGGTCAACCATTCGATGCGCAACCTCGGCTACGGCCTAGGCGGCGTGCTGGCCACTATCGCGCTCAGCCAGGACACCAGGGCGGCATATCTGGCCCTCGTCGTCGGCAACGCGATCTCGTTCGGGCTGGCCGCGCTCGTGCTCGCCGGAGTGACGCCCGGTCATCGACCGGTCTCCACCGACCGGCCACCCGCCGGCTACCGGACCGTCGTAAGAGACCGGCGTTACGTCACCGTGGTGGTCTGCCATGCGGGCGTGACGCTGCTGTTCACCATGCTTACCGTCGGAATGCCGTTGTGGGTGGCGCGGACCGGTGCTCCGTTGGCGTTGACCGGGGCACTGTTCACCCTCAACACGCTGCTGGTCGTGCTGTTCCAGGTGCGGGTGAGCGCGATCGCGGCAACGCTCTCCGGCGCCGGGCGTTCGTACCTGCGAGCGGGCTGGCTGACCTGCGGCGCTGCTGTCGCGTTCGGCGGCGCGGCGCTGTTCTCCCCAGGGCCGGGCGCCAACCAGACGTCGCGGCACATCGCTGTGGTCGCGGCGTTGGTTCTCGCCACGATGGTGCTCACCGCTGGTGAGCTGTTCAACTCGGCCGGGCAGTGGGGGCTGTCCGTGGGCTTGGCGCCGGAGCCCCTCCGGGGCCGGTATCTCGGCTTTTTCGCTGTTGGCTACGGCATTCAGGAGACGGTCGGACCGGTCCTGGTGACCTCGGTGCTGGCTGGCCTCGGCGCCCGGGGATGGCTCGTGCTCGGAGTCGTGCCGGTGATCGCCGGAATCGTCGCATGGCGGGTCGGCGTCACTGCCGAGAAGGACGAGCGAATGGCGGCGGCCGCCCGGCAGGAGGTCGCCCGGTAGGGGGCGGCCAGGCGGCCACTGCCATCCGTCATACCGACCGGGTCTCGGGCTGCCCGGATCTCGGGCTAACGCAGCTCGGCGTGGTCGAAGTCGATGGCGCTGTAGGCCCGCAGCTTGGTCAGCGAGTGGTAGCTGTCGATCAGCCGGATGGTGCCACTCTTGGACCGCATCACGATGGACTGCGTACGTACGCCGCCCGCGCGGTACCGCACCCCACGCAGCAGCTCGCCGTCCGTGATCCCGGTGGCACAGAAGAACACGTTGTCACCGGAGACCAGGTCGCGGGTGGTGAGCACCTGGCTGAGGTCCAGGCCGGCGTTCAGCGCCTTGGCCCGCTCCTCGTCGTTGCGGGGCCACAGCTTGCCCTGGATCACCCCGCCCATGCAGGTCAGCGCGCAGGCCGCGATGATGCCCTCCGGCGTACCGCCGATGCCGAGCAGGAGGTCGATGCCGGTGCCCTCGCGGGCCGCCATGATCGCGCCGGCGACGTCGCCGTCGGTGATGAACTTGATCCGGGCGCCGGCGTCGCGCACCTCGGCCACCAGCGTCTCGTGCCGCGGCCGGTCCAGGATGCAGACCGTGACGTCCTCGACGGACGAGCCCTTGGCCTTGGCCACCCGCCGGACGTTCTCCCCGGCCGGCACGGTGATGTCCACCACGTCGGCGGCCTCCGGGCCGGTGGCCAGCTTCTCCATGTAGAACACGGCGGACGGGTCGTACATCGAGCCCCGCTCGGCCACGGCCAGCACCGACACGGCGTTCGGCATGCCCTTGGCCATCAGCGTCGTACCGTCGATCGGGTCGACGGCGACGTCACACTCCGGGCCCTCGCCGGAGCCGACGGCCTCGCCGTTGTAGAGCATCGGGGCGTCGTCCTTCTCGCCCTCCCCGATGACCACGACGCCCCTCATGGTGACGGTGCCGATCAGCGTGCGCATGGCGTCGACGGCCGCACCGTCGCCGCCGTTCTTCTCGCCCCGGCCGACCCAGCGGCCGGCGGCCATCGCGGCGGCCTCGGTGACTCGGACGAGCTCGAGTGCCAGGTTGCGGTCAGGTGCTTCCCTGTGAACAGAAAGCTCTGGCGGTACGTCGGGCATTTCGGCGACCTCCTGAACGTCGTCAGCCGATCAATCCTCCCAGAGAGAGCTTCCCCATGGGCGGGTGAGGGCCCTTCGAGATTGGGCAGGGCTGCACGCCGGGACGACGACCGCGCAGCGGAGCCCAGGGACAAAAAATGGTTTACCCTGACTTTCTGACCGAATCTGCGAGTAGCTAGTGACGGTCGGCACGGCCCCGAATGACACGGCGGCCCGACAGGCCGCTGCCCGGTGCTATCCGTGCACGAGGTTGCGTGAGGAGGGGATTCGGATCACATCGTCCAGCCGACCGCGGACGTTCTCGGCCTCGAACAACCATACCCCCCAGCGGGCCAGGCCGCGGGTCAGGGTGCCGCGTTCTGGTTGTTCCAGCAGGCTGCGGAGCGTGGGCTGCGCGGCTGGTTGGCGGGTCACCGCGAGGGTGTAGGTCGCTGCCCACTGCGCCGGCTCCTGCTCGCTCTGGGCGATGTTCGACAGTACGTTGACGGGGACGTCGTGACGGTGCTCCCAACGGGGTCGTTGACCGCAGATGTCCCCGATTCCCCAGGCGGCCGCATGGAACCGGCGGCGGGTCCCGACCGTGCTGGCCCGGTCGGTACGCCGGGAGAGCTACCTCGACGCGGTCCTGACCGAGTCCACACGACGTGATGTCACCGGCCTGGACGTGCTGGCACCCCGTCTGGCATCAGCGGGCGACGGCAAGCGGACGATCCGCGCGATCCAGGACGCCTGGACGCAGATCAACAAATCGGGCCGGGTCCGAGTCGTCACGCTCTACTCCGACGAGTGCCTCAAGGCAGGCGCCGAGCTGCTCATCGGCGGTATCGAGGTCCGCGTCACCCGACCCGAGCTCGGCAAGGAAAGTCTCAGCTACCACCTCTTCAAGGGCACAGTGTTCACGGGCGCAGCGCCGACTGCCCTGGTCAACCATCACCAGGGTGGCAAGGACCCGGCCGGTCCGCCTCAACGGCGGTGCCTTCAGCGTGGAGCACGAGACCCACATGATGCCCGCCCTACAGGCGCTTGCCCAGGCTGTCCGAGAGCAGGTGAACGACAATGAGGTCACCCTGGTCGAGCTCGCCCGCGCCGATCTCGTCGCCGCCCTGCGGGAGTTCGACGAGTTCCGAGCCCGATCCATGGTGATCCACGTGTCGGCGCCCGCCGACCTACGCGCCAAACGCATCGACCGCCGCGCGGAACCGCCGGAGACCGCTGTCGAAGAAAACTCGGTCAAGATCGACCTGTCCGACAACCACCGGCTCCCGAGCAGCGTCGAGCAGACCATCTACACCACCGATGGCATCGACACGCTCGACTCCTCGCGGCGCTGGCGGATCTGGAAGATCGAGAACGACGCGGACGGCAACGGCACCGTCATCAACGACCGCCTCCATGCCTTCGTGAAGGATCTCCTCGACCGCTACCCAGCCACCCCAGGCCAAACCCCCTCAGGACAGCCACCCAACCCCCGACCCCACATTCGTCCGGACGGCAACCTCAACGCACCGCTAACCAGCCGACCCGGGTGGCGGCACTCCGCCCCGCACCGGCATCCACCGCGCGCTCAGCGGTGGATGAGCAGCTCGGCGATCTGGACGGCGTTGAGGGCGGCGCCCTTGCGCAGGTTGTCGTTTGACACGAACAGGGCCAGGCCCCGGCCATCCGGAACGGTCGGGTCGCGCCGGATGCGTCCGACGAACGACGGGTCGGCACCGGCCGAGCGCAGCGGGGTGGGCACGTCGATGAGGGCCACGCCCGGCGCCTGGGCCAGCAGCTCGGCGGCCCGGGCGGGCGGCAGCGGCCGGGCAAGCTCGATGTTGATCGACAGCGAGTGGCCGGTGAACACCGGCACCCGCACGCAGGTGCCGCTCACCAGCAGGTCGGGCAGGCCGAGGATCTTGCGGCTCTCGTTGCGCAGCTTCTGCTCCTCGTCGGTCTCGCCGCTGCCGTCGTCGACGATGGAGCCGGCCAGCGGTACGACGTTGAACGCGACGGGCGCCGGGAACGTGACCGGCACCGGGAGCTCGACCGCCCGGCCGTCGTAGGTCAGCCGGGCGGCGCCGTCGTATGCCTTGCGGACCTGGATGTCGAGCTCCTCCACGCCGGCCAGCCCGGCGCCGGAGACGGCCTGGTAGGTGCTCACGGTGAGCCGGACCAGGCCGGCCTCGCGGTGCAACGGCATGAGGACCGGCATGGCCGCCATGGTGGTGCAGTTGGGGTTGGCGACGATGCCCTTGCGGTCCTTGCGGATGCCGGCCAGCGCCTCGGGGTTGACCTCGGCGACGACCAGTGGCACGGCCGGGTCCATCCGCCAGGCGGAGGAGTTGTCGATGACGACGGCGCCGGCGGCGGCCACCCGGGGGGCCAGCGCCCTCGACGCGTCCTTGCCGGCGGAGAACAGCGCGATGTCGATGCCGGAGTAGTCGGCGGTGCCGGCGTCCTCGACCGTCACCTCGCCGTCCCGCCACGGCAGCGTGCGGCCGGCCGAGCGGGCCGAGGCGAAGAGGCGGAGGTCGTCGATCGGAAGGTGGCGCTCGGCGAGCAGGGCGCGCATGACGCCTCCGACCTGGCCGGTGGCACCGACGACGGCGATTCGCATGCCTGCCAGGCTACGGGAGGCGGGGTGGGAAGATGGCGGGGTGACCACCGCGCCGCCGTCTGGGCCGCCGCCGTCGAACCCTCGGCTGGGGAAGGCGTTGGGCGACATGGTCCGGTCGCTGTTGCCGCTGGTCGCGATCATCCTGATCGTCGTGTGGGTGCGCTCGCCCGGCGGTGAGCGAGTGCACACGATCGACCTGACCGACGACATCCGGGCGGCCAGCGAGGTCGCGCCGTACCCGGTGCTGTCCGCGCACGGCCTGGCATCCGGCTGGCGGCCGACCAGCTCGCACCTGGACCGGCCGGCGGCCGGGGTCGTCACCTTCGAGGTGGGCTATGTCTCCCCGGCCGGCCGGTACGCACGGTACGTCGAGAGCAACGTCGGCGCGGCGCAGCTCCGTACGGCGCAGCTTCCGGACGCGACGGCGGACGGTACGGCGTCGGTCGGCGGGCGGCGCTGGGAGCGGTACCGGACCGGGCAAGGTGAGATCGCGCTGTTCCGGCCGGGCACGGTGGCGCTGCTGGTGACCGGCAGCGCCGGCTTGGACGAGCTGCTCACCCTCGCCGCGTCCCTGCGCTGAGGCAGGGCGGACTCTCGTTTACGGATAGCGATATGAAGGTATGATGTTGGTCGCGCTGTCCGGGGCCGCGCCGACACTGGACGTGACCGATGCAGCTCAGGCACGGTGGTCAGGCGCCCTCCGCACTGGCGCGGGCAGACCCCTGTTTCGGGCGGCGGAGGGAGCGTCACGTGGCAGCGTGACAGAACGCATACGGAATCGTCCTGGTCGAGCTGTGTGCTTTCATTTACCTGGTCCTCTCCGTTGCTAACCGGCAGTGGGTGAATGCCATCTTGGCCCTCTCCATTGAAATCGCCATCCCATGCTGGGTGTTCGCCGTCAAAGCACCGACATACTGCGGAGTCGCGACACTAACCGGGCGGCCGTGTCCAAACCGTACGACGGGCATTCTCTTTGGCTGCGGGCAGGCGAGAAGCGGTGTCCATGTGGGAGAAGTTCTTTCTACGACTCGGCTGGCGACGAGGGCTGCCGTCATCCTCGCGAGATAGGTCACGTACGACGGGACGAAAACCACAGGCGGCGTTCCTAGAACCCGCCTTAGGCGACGAACCCGAGGCTATGTTGGTCCGAATCGAAGAAGACCGCAAGAGCACCGTGCTATTCTGGTTAGCGATCATGTCAACGCTTGCGGGCACCATATCGGCGGTGGTTGAAGTGAGTAGCGTGAGGCTTATGCAGAAGTCGGTTCGAGTGAACTGACATGATCGGCGTGTCGCAATCGTTCAGGCAACGGTCCCTACGGGATAATTCGAAGGTTCGACCAAGAATCTTCACTCCCGGAGGGACCATTGCCCGGCCAGGCTACTACCGGACTCACCGCTGAGCAATTCGACGAGCTGGTCA